>Ga0102931_1001409_pt1 | contig 11940 bp, 12 predicted proteins | sample SalPonR1_C_D1_MG_FD_79282 | JGI IMG/M metagenome (GOLD analysis project Ga0102931, IMG submission 79282) | Salt pond soil microbial communities from South San Francisco under conditions of wetland restoration - Salt Pond MetaG R1_C_D1_MG | ecosystem: Environmental > Aquatic > Marine > Intertidal... | reverse complement strand
GGTCATGAGCACGAACTCAGTGATCCTTCCAGGCGGGCAGTCCCTCGAGGCGGGGTAAACGAGCGCCAGTCGCTTGCAGCGGTAGCGACTGGCGTAGGCGTTCATCTGATACGCGTCGCCGCTCGAGACGCCGGAGTTCGCTTCGCCGAGATCGAGACACTTCCATTTTGCATCGAGAATCGCGACGATCTCAACTTCGCTCTGAATGGTGATGTCGGGGCGCAGCTGGAAGCCCGCCGTCGCGAGGTCCTTCACAGGGCCCTGAATTCCGACAGAAAGGCGCCCGCCATCCTGCGCCTGACAGGCGTGCCGGATGCGCAGCCCAAGCACCCTCTCGAAGAGCTTTTCCATGTTGAACAGCAGAGCGGAACCAGCTGCGTTGTCAATCGGCGCGCAAACGTGACCCCCGATCGGCGTGCAATTTTGACCCCTCTGATGAAGCACGCACCAGCCGCTGCCTGATCGTCCCGGAGCCGTAGGCGGAGGGGCGGTCCGGCAGCGGCTGGTTGATCGGCAGAGGGGTCAGGCTCGGTTCTTGAAGCGCCAGCTCTCGTTGCCCGTCTCGACGATCTCGCAGTGATGGGTGAGCCGGTCGAGCAGCGCCGTCGTCATTTTGGCGTCGCCGAAGACGCTCGGCCACTCGCCGAAGGCGAGGTTGGTCGTGACGATGATCGAAGTCTGTTCGTAGAGCCTGCTGATCAGATGAAAGAGGAGCTGGCCGCCGGTCTGGGCGAAGGGCAGGTAGCCGAGCTCGTCGAGGACGACGAAGTCGAGGCGGCAGAGCCGGTCGGCCATCCGCCCCTGGTTGCCGGTCCGGGCCTCGGCCTCGAGTTTGTTGACGAGATCGACGACGTTGAAGAAGCGCCCGCGGGCACCGCCCCGGATGCAGGCGCGGGCGATGCCGACGGCGAGGTGCGTCTTGCCGGTTCCGGTGCCGCCGATGAGCACGAGGTTGCGTTGATGCTCGAGGAAGTCGCCACCGGCGAGATCGCGCACCAGCGTCTCGTTGATCGGCGTGTCCTCGAAGGCGAACTCCTCGATCTCCTTGGCGCAGGGCATCTTGGCGATGGTGATCTGGTACTTGATCGAGCGCGCCTGCTTCTCGCTGATCTCGGCGCTGAGCAGATCGCCGATGATGCGCGCGGGCTCGTGTTCCCGCTTCACTGCGGTGGCCACGATCTCGTCGTAGGCCGCCTTCATGCCGTAGAGCTTCAGCTCTGCCATGCTGGCGAGAATCTCGGTGCGGTCCATCAGATGACCCTCCTCAGGGTGTCGTAACGCGAGCAGTCGGCCGCCGGCGCATGGGCGAGCCTCAGCGCGTCGGGCGCCATGATGGTGACCGGCGGGTCCGGATCACGCCGACGCGCAAGGATGTTGAGGACGACGCCGGCGGAATGGACGCCTTCGCCGAGCGCCTCGGCGCAGGCCGCCTCCACCGCGGGCAGGCCGTCGGTCAACACGGCGCCGAGGATCTCGACCATCTGCCGGTCCCCATCCGGAACCTTGCGCAGCTTCCGGCGGACACGCTCGAGAGAGGCCGGCAGCACCCAATCCTTGAAGGGCGCCCCGTTCCTCAGCGCCCCGGGTTTGCGTGCGAGGACAGGCACATAGTGCCAGGGATCGTACACGGTCTCGCCCCGACCGAACGCGCGGGCGTGCTCGCCGACGACGCGGCCATCCTGCCAGAGCTCGATCCGCTCGGCATAGGCGCGGATCTCGACGGTCCGGCCGATGGCGCTCGCCGCCACCGAGTAGCGGTTGTTGTCGAAGCGCACGAGGCAGGTCTTGGAGACCGAGACCGGCATGGAATGGAAGCCATCGAAACGGCCGGCGTAGGGCACGAGGCTGGGCCGCTCGGCTTCGAACATCTCCCAGATCGTCTTGTCGCGAACCTCTGGATGAGGTTGCGCCCTCGCCCAGGCGATGCAGCGATCGAGCAGCCAGGCGTTCAACTCCTCGTAGCTCTTCACCCGCACCCGCGGCGCGAAGAAACGCTGCCGCACGGTCCCCACCTGGTTCTCGACCTGGCCCTTCTCCCAGCCGGACGCCGGGGTGCAGGCCACGGGATCGACGAGGTAATGGCTGCACATCTGCAGGAAGCGGCGGTTGTAGGTCCGCCTCTTGCCGACGAAGATCGCGTCCACCGCGGTCTTCATGTTGTCGTAGATCCCGCGCGTGCAGGCGCCCTTGAAGAAGGCGAAGGCCCGGTTGTGGGCATCGAACACCATCTCCTGGCTCTCGCGCGGATAAGCGCGCACGAACATCATGCGGCTGTGGCAGAGACGGACATGAGCCACCTTCACGGTGACCGTCACGCCGTCGATCAGCACGACCTCGTGGCTCCAGTCGAACTGGTATGCCTCGCCCGGCTCGAAGCTCAGCGGCACGAAGGCGGCTGCCGTCGCCTCGCTCGTTCGACGCTTCCAGCCGGCTGCGTACCGACGGACCGCATCGTAGCTGCCGTCGTAGCCGAGCGCTCGCAGCTCCTCGAAGACCCGGGTGAGCGTCAGGCGTTCGCGCACCGGCCGCGCCGCATTGGTCGCCAGCAGGCGCTCGAGATCGTCCCGCCACGGCCCGACCTTCGGCTGAGGCTGCACCCGGCGCTCGTACTCGAACTCCGTCGCGCCAGACCGGATGATCTTCCGCACCGTGTTCCGCGAGACGTGCAGCTCCCGGCAGATCTCCTTGATCGTCTTGCCGCGGACGAAGAACTCCCGGCGAACCCTGGCGATCGTGTCCACGCCCTTCATCCCCCACCCACCCATCCAGTTCAAAGGACGGGCAGGCTTGCTGGAGCTCACCAAAGGGGGTCAATTTTGGACGCCGATCCCCCCGCTCAGGGGGTCAACATTCCACGCCGATCCACAGCCAGGCCGGCCAAGGGCCTTGGCGGCGTTTTTCGTTTCGCCATGTCATGACGGAGGGTGAGGCGGCGCCTCTTGCCGATGAAGACGTCGCAGCCCCCCATCATCCACAGGAACCGCGAATCTTGTGCTTGCTCCGGATGGTGCTCCGACACCTGGTGGCGGGGCGACGATTCGATGCGCTTACCTGCAAGGTACATGATCGCCGAAAAAAGGGCGGCGCGTTCGCCTCGGAACGGCCGCCCCCCAGTTTCCGCAACTAGGAAGAAAGAGCCGACGGAACCTCCCGGCCCCGCGACATGTGTAAGGCTAGCCTGACGGTCGGCGGCGTCAAGTCCTGCTTGCATCGCTCGGGCCGTCCTGCGCCGCCCCGGCGCCCGCGAAGCCGGCGAGGGCGCCGGCGACGAGGTTGCGGGCCCGCGGTCGCGCCGTCGCCGTGAACGGCAGCGGTCGGCAGACCTCCATCGCCGCGACGCCGATGCGGGCGGTGAGGGCGCCGTTCACCAGCCCCTCGCCGAAGCGGCGCGAGAGCTTGGCGAGCGCCCCGCCCCCGACCAGCGGGCCGAGAAGATCGTCGCCGGCCGCGACGAGGCCGGTCGCCACCAGATGCGTCGCGACGGCCTTCAGCAGCCGCCACGAGCCGAGGGCGCCGGCCCGTCCGCCATAGATCTCCGCGATGCGGCGGATCATGCGCAGGTTGATCCAGAGCGCCGCGGCGACGTCGAGGAGCGCGAGCGGGACCAGCGCGGTCGCCGTCGCCACCTGCCGGGCCGCGGCCTGCGCCGTGCGCCGCGCCTCGAGGTCCAGCGGCAGGAGGTATTCGCGCTCGCCGAGGGCGAGGATCGCGTCGGCGTCGAAATGGTCGTCGCGCCGCTCCGCCACCCGCGCGCGCGCCCAGTCGAGCGTCTTGCGCCCGGCATAGAGTCGGTCGAGCCGGTCGAGCACGCCGCGGGCGAGGGCGCGGTCCTCGGCGGCGAGGGCGCGGCCCGCCTCGGCCCGAAGCGAATCGAGCCGCGAGAGCCGCGCCAGCCCGGCGACCTCCCGCAACGCGAGCAGCAGCAGCGCCGCGACCGCCGCCGCGCCGAGCGCCGCCGCGAGGCCGCCGAGCACGAGGTTGCGCCGCAGCAGTTCGGCCACGAAGTCCCAGGCCGCGACGCCGAGCGCGAGCGCGAGAAAGCCGCCGAGCGCGCCGAGCAGCCAGCCCGTCACGCCCCGCCCGCGCCTCGCCGCGGCGATGGAGACGGCGCGGGCCGTCGCCTCGCCGCGCGGCGCGGCGTCGGGCGGCGGCGGCGCCTCGGCCGGCGAGGGGGCGGGACCCGCCAGCGCCGGGTCGTCGGCGTCGAGGATCAGCGGTTTCGGCGGGCGGGTCATGGCGCGGCTCCGGGGCCTGCGGCGGCGGAAGGCGGGGGCGGGCGGCGCGCGTTCACAGCAGCTTGTCCCCGATCAGGAAGTCCGCCGCGCGGTCCAGCCGGATGTGCGGCGGGCCGTCCCCCGGCTTGAGCACGAGGCGCGGCGGCGCGAAGGCGAGGGCGCGGAAGTCCAGATCCTCCCACGCCGTCGCCCCGGCGCGGGCGGGGCCGAGGATGGCGGCGGGGTCCTCCGGCAGCTCGCCGGGGAACAGCGCCGCCTCGCGCCCGGTGTCGGCGAGCCGGCCGCGCACCATGCCGAGGGTGCGCCCGCCGCGCTCCACCTCCGCCTCCGTCGTCGCGCGCAGCGCGGCGAGCGCGACGGCGCGGGTGCGGGCGCCGCGGAACTCGGCGCGGTCCGACGCCTCGCGCAGCAGCGCCTTCAGCAGATCCGCGAGGCGCGGGTGCTGGGTGTGGTGCAGATGATCCGCCTTGGTGGCCGCGAAGAGCAGCCGATCCACCCGCCGCGCCCCGAGGAGCGAGGCCAGCCACGAGGCGCGGCCGGGCCGGAACGCCTCGAGGACCCGGGCGAGGGCGCGGCGCAGATCGTCCACCGCCGCGGGGCCGGCCGAGACCGCCGTGAGAAGGTCCACCAGAACGACCTGCCGGTCGAGCCGCGCGAAATGGTCCTCGAAGAAGGGCTTCACCACGGCGCGCTTGTAGGCCTCGAAGCGCTTGTCCATCTCGCGCCGCAGCCCCTTGCGCCGGCCGGGCGGCAAGGGCGCGAAGGCGAGCGCGGGGGAGCCCTCGAGCTCGCCGGGCATCAGGAAGCGCCCCGGCGCGAGGCCCGAGAGGCCGTCGGCCCGGCAGGCGGCGAGATAGGCGGTGAAGCCGTCGGCGAGCTCGCGCGCCGCGGGCTCGGTGAACGGCGCGTCCTTCAGCGCCTCGGCCCGCTCCAGCCAGGGGCCGGCATGGGGGGCGCGGGCGGGCTCGCGCGCCGCCTCGAAGGCGCGGGCGGACCAGGCGGCGTAGTCCATCGACATCAGCGGCAGGTCCAGCAGCCACTCGCCCGGATAGTCCGTCACGTCGAGGTGAAGGACGCGCGGGCCGGAGAGCCCGCCGATCAGGCCCGAGGCGCGCAGCCGGAAGGAAAGCCGCAGCGTGGAGATGCGCCGGGTCGACTCGGGCCAGTGCGGCTCCGGCGCGGTGAGCGCGGCGAGGTGGCGCTCGTAGTCGAAGCGGGGCGTGCGGCGGTCCGGTCCCGGGCGCAGCGCCGCGGCGAGGATGCGTCCCTCGCTCTCGGCCTGCAGCAGGCGCATCCGGCCGCGGTCCATCAGATTGGCGACCAGCGAGGCGATGAACACGGTCTTGCCGGCCCGGCTGAGCCCGGTGACGCCGAGGCGCAGCGTCGGCTCCCAGAACTCCGAGACGCGCTCTCCGGCGCCCTCGACGGTCCGGGTGACGTCGTCCACGATGTCGAAGATCCCCAAGGCGCCCCTCCGCGTGCCGCTCCGGGCCATATAGACCGCGCGGCGGCCGGGCGGGAGGGGTTGCGCGCCCCGCGGGCCGGCGTCAGGAAGCGCCATGCCGCGATGGAAGCTGACGATCGAGTACGACGGCGGGCCGTTCAGCGGCTGGCAGCGCCAGCCGGAGCGCCCCTCGGTGCAGGGGGCGCTGGAACGGGCGCTCGGCGTGCTGGAGAAGGCTTCCACGACGGTGCAGGGCGCCGGGCGGACCGACGCCGGCGTGCACGCCACGGGCCAGACCGCGCATGTGGATCTGAGCCGGGACTGGGACGCCTTCCGCCTCGCCGAGGCGACCAACTGGCATCTGCGGCCCGATCCCGTGGCGGTGCTGCGCGCGGAGCCGGCGTCGGAGGACTTCCACGCCCGCTTCGACGCGGTCGAGCGGCGCTACCTCTACCGCATCGCCATGCGCCGGGCGCCGCTCACGCTGGAGCGCGGGCGGGCGTGGCGCGTGCCGGGGCCGCTCGACGTCGAGGCGATGCGGGCGGCCGCGGCGCTCCTCGTCGGCCGGCACGACTTCACCACCTTCCGCTCGACGCTCTGCCAGGCGAAGTCGCCGGTGAAGACGCTGGACGAGATCGCCCTCGACGTGGAGGGCGAGACGCTGTCCCTGCGCTTTCGCGCGCGGAGCTTCCTGCACGCCCAGGTGCGCAGCCTGGTCGGCACGCTGGAGCGCGTCGGCGCCGGCCGGTGGCCGCCGGAGCGGGTGCGCGACGCGCTCGAGGCGCGCGACCGCGCCGCCTGCGGGCCGGTGGCGCCGCCGGACGGCCTTTATCTCACCGAGGTTCGCTATCCGACGGCGGCGCGGGCTTGATCGCGGCGCGCGCTCCGGGGCAGTCTGCAGGCGTTCGCGGAACGAGGAGAGCGGGATGCACGATCACGGGCCGGGCCATTCGCATCTGAGCGAGACCGAGGCGCGGGTCCGCGCGCTGGAGACGCTGCTGGCCGAGAAGGGGCTGCTGGATCCGGCCGCCGTCGACGCGGTGGTCGAGGCCTACGAGACGCGCATCGGCCCGCGCAACGGCGCGCAGGTGGTGGCGAAGGCCTGGGCCGACCCCGACTACCTCGCCCGGCTGCGCGAGGACGCGACCTCGGCGATCCTGGAGTTCGGCTTCACCGGGCGTCAGGGGGAGCACATGGTGGCGGTGGAGAACGCGCCGGGGCGCCACAACCTCGTCGTGTGCACGCTCTGTTCCTGCTATCCGTGGCCGGTCCTGGGCCTGCCGCCGGCCTGGTACAAGTCCAACGAATACCGCGCCCGGGCGGTGCGGGAGCCGCGCAAGGTCCTCGACGATTTCGGCGTGACGCTGGCCGAGGGGACCGAGATCCGCGTCTGGGATTCGACGGCGGAGATCCGCTATCTGGTGATCCCGGAGCGCCCCGCGGGGACCGAGGGCTGGAGCGAGGAGGCGCTCGCCGATCTCGTGACGCGCGACAGCATGATCGGCGCCGGCCTCGCCAAGGCGCCGGAGGGCGCGGCATGACCCGGGTGCACGACCTCGGCGGGGTGCAGGGTTTCGGCCGCGTGCCCTGGGAGCCGGACGAGCCGAACTTCCACGGCGACTGGGAGAGGCGCGTCCTCGGCATGAACCTCGTCGCCAAGGCGCCGGAGGGCTGGAACATCGACAAGGGCCGGCACGCGCGCGAGCGGCTGCATCCGGTGACCTATCTCGCCTCCTCCTATTTCGAGCGCTGGCTGGAGGGGCTGGTGCTGCGCTCGGTCGAGGCGGGCTGGATCGACGAGGCGGAGATCGCAGCGAGGATCGGGGCGCCCTCGCCCGAGGCGCCGCCGGATCCCGCCCGCGTCGACGCGATGGTGGAGCGCTTCTCGACCCGCGTGCCCTACGACCGGCCCGGGACGGAGGGGCTGCCGACGCCCTTCGCCGTCGGCGACCGGGTGCGCACGGGCACGGCCGACCCGACCGGGCACACCCGCCTGCCCGCCTACGCCCGCGGGCGCACGGGCGAGGTGGTGATGCGCCACGGCGTGCACGTCTTTCCCGACGTCAGCGGCAACGGCGGCGGCGAGGCGCCGACGCATCTCTACGCCGTGCGCTTCGACGCGGCGGAGCTGTTCGGAGACGAGGCCGAGCCCGGCGCCAGCGTGACGCTCGACCTCTGGCACCCGCACCTGGAGCCGGCGTCGTGAGCGCGGCCCCGGAACCCCCCGTCGAGCCGCCCGTCGAGGCGCCCTTCGAGGAGCCTTGGCAGGCGCAGGCCTTCGCCCTCGCGGTGACGCTGAACGAGGCCGGGCTGTTCACCTGGACCGAGTGGGCCGAGCGCTTCGGCGCCCGCCGGGCGCGGGAGGGCGACTACTGGGAGGACTGGCTGGCGACGCTGGAGGCGATGGTGGCGGACCGGGCGGGCGTGCCCCCCGGCCGCATCGAGGAGACCGCCGACGCCTGGCGGCGCGCGGCGGAGGCGACGCCGCACGGCACGCCGATCACGCTCGACGTGCTGGGCTGATCAGGCCAGCAGCGGCGCGAGCCGGGGCCATGCGTCGGCGTCCGCCACCGACTTGTCGCGGCAGAACGGATTGCAGAAGCCGACCACGCACCCGTCGATCTCGGCCAGCGAATCCGGCGCGACCGGCTTTCCGGAATAGGGGCAGGCGTCGTTGAGCGGCGTCCGGTCCGTCACCGCCCGCGCGGGGCGCGGCGGCGGGCCGAAGCGCGGCCCCCGCGGCAGGTTCATCTCGTAGCGCTCGACCACGCGGCGCTCCGCCACGCCCATCGCGCGCCAGCGCCGGAACGGCGGATGCGCGTGCACCGCCTCGGCGTAGGCGCGGGCGAGGTCCGATCGCGGCAGCCCGTAAGTGACGAGGCGGCTGGCGAGGGGCGCGTGAAAGGCGTCGGCGGCCGTGAACCGCGCGCCGAACAGCCACGGTCCGCCCGCGCCCCAGCCCTCCCGCGCCCAGCGCCACAGCGTCTCGATCCGTGCGAGATCGGCTTCCAGCGCCTCCCGCTCGTCGGGCGGCGGCGCGAACCCCTCGTAGACCTTCTCGAGGTTCATGGGGCAGAGCCGCCGCAACGCCGAAAAGCCGGAATGCATCTCGGCCGCGAGCGAGCGCGCCGCCGCGCGGGCCGCCGGATCGGCGGGCCAGATCCCCGCGTCCGGAAACCGCTCGTGCAGCGTCTCGGCGATGGCGAGGCTGTCCCAGAGGCGGATCGGCGGCCCCTCCTGCGTCTCGACCGACAGCATCGGCACGCTGCGCGCCGGCGCGAACTCCGCGGCGAGCGCCTCGAAGCCGGGCGTGCGGAGGTCGACCTTGCGGACGGCGCAGGGCGCGCCCGTGATCTCGACGAGCAGGTGGCCGCGCAGCGACCAGCTCGAATAGGTCCGCTCGGCGATCGCGAGGACGAGCATCGGACCGGCTGCCTCCATCTTCATCACCATGCCGGCGTCGCGCGTGCCGGCGGATCGCTTCGCAGGCGCCCGCGGGCGACCTGCACCGGAAAGGTCTCGCTATGGCACGACGCGCCGAAACACATCGTTTCCGTTTCCATGCTGTGGAAGTGTGATCTGCTCGGGCGGACGAGACGTAGATCGTATCAAAGCAAAAGCAATGCCGGAATCCCCGGCGACACCGCAGCAGGAGACGGAACATGGCCCTCGACGCGCCCGTTACCAGCTCCATGACCCGTACGGCCATGGCCGCTGAGCTTCTCGACGCCGAAACCGAGCTGGACCTGGCGCGCCGCTGGCGCGACGAGGGCGACGAGAAGGCGCTGCACCGGCTCGTCACGGCATACATGCGGCTGGCGATCTCGATGGCGGCGAAATACCGCCGCTACGGCGCTCCGATGAACGACCTCACGCAGGAGGCCGGCGTCGGTCTGATGAAGGCGGCGGAGAAGTTCGACCCCGACCGGGGCGTGCGCTTCTCCACCTACGCCGTCTGGTGGATCAAGGCGTCGATCCAGGACTACGTGATGCGCAACTGGAGCCTCGTGCGCACCGGCTCGACCTCTTCGCAGAAGGCGCTGTTCTTCAACATGCGCCGCGTCCGCGCCCGCCTCGAGCGCGAGATGGAGGCCGAGGGCGAGCGCCTTTCGGGCGACGAGATCCGCCGCCGCATCGCCGAGGACCTCGGCGCGCCGCTGCGCGACGTGGAGATGATGGAGGGCCGTCTCGCGGGCTCCGACTTCTCGCTCAACGCCCAGCAGTCCGGCGACGAGGGGCGCGAATGGGTCGAGACGCTGGAGGACGACAAGCCCGGCTCGGAGGCCGTCGTCGGCCGCAACCGCGACCTCGGCACCGCGCGCGACTGGATCAAGGACGCGATGGGCTCCCTCACCGACCGCGAGAAGATGATCATCGTGGCGCGCAAGGTCGAGGATCAGCCGGAGACGCTGGAGAGCCTCGGCTCCAAGCTCGGTCTCTCCAAGGAGCGGGTGCGCCAGCTGGAGGCGCAGGCGCTCCGCAAGATGCGCCGGCATCTGGAGGAGACGGTCGGCGCGGAGGCCGGCGAACTCGCCTCGGCGTTCTGAGCCCGACGCATCGACGCAGACGAGGGGCGTCGCCGGGCCGGCGACGCCCCTCTCCGCGTCGGCGGACATTCTCCGGATCTCGTTCGTGAAATATGCGGCGACCTCGAACGTGATGTGAAAAGGGTTTCAAAACCCGTCCGGGGGCGCCATGTCGCCCTCGGCTGCGCTTGGCCCCTCCGGTCGCGCGCATTAGGACTGGGCGAGGCGAAACGCAGAGGAGACCGGACATGGCTCAGGACGCGCCCGAGACGGCGTCGGAGATCGAGGTTCCGGACGGGGTGTTCTCCGAGACGGTGCTCGAGGTGAAGCACTACACCGACCGGCTCTTCAAGTTCCGCCTGACGCGCCCGCCGAGCTTCCGCTTCCGCTCCGGCGAGTTCGTGATGATCGGCCTGCCCGGTCCGAAACCGGTCTGGCGCGCCTACTCCATCGCCTCGCCCGCCTGGGACGAGGAACTGGAGTTCTTCTCGATCAAGGTGCCGGACGGCCCGCTGACGGCGAAGCTCCAGAAGATCGCGCCGGGCGACAAGGTCTGGTTCCGCAAGAAGCCGACCGGCACCCTCGTCAACGACGCGCTGCTGCCCGGCCGGCGCCTCTGGATGTTCTCGACCGGCACCGGCATCGCGCCCTTCGCCTCGCTGATCCGCGATCCGGAGACCTACGGGAAGTTCGAGGAGGTGATCCTGACGCACACCTGCCGGGAGGTGGCCGAGCTCGCCTACGGCGAGGAGGTGGTGGCCGCCGCGAAGGCCGACCCCCTCGTCGGCGAGGAGGCGAGCGCGCGGCTGCGCCACTTCACCTCCGTGACGCGCGAGGATTTCCCCCGCCGCGGCCGCATCACCGACCTGATGTCCGACGGCACGCTGTTCGAGACGCTGGGCGTGCCGCCGATCGAGCCCGAGGCCGATCGCGGCATGATCTGCGGGTCGATGGAGATGCTGAAGGACACCAAGGCGCTGCTCGAACGGTTCGGGCTCGAGGAGGGGTCGAACAGCCAGCCGCGGACCTTCGTGGTCGAACGCGCCTTCGTCGGCTGAGCCGGGCTCCGGGATCGCCTCGGTCGGCCGGCCGCGGCGATCGCGACGGCCCGCACCGCACGCCCGGCGGGGCGCGTCGCCCTCCGGCGGATGCGGGACCGACGCGCGTCACCGCGTGACGTCCTCGTCCGAGAGCTCGATCACGACGCTGGCGAGGCCGGGACCCCGCGTCGGGCGCCAACGCCCCGTCATGCGGCGGGAGGCCGCGTCGTCGGCCTTGGCCCGCTCCGGCGGGCGCCGCGAGGCCCAGCCCGCCTCGCGCTCGATCGGCGCCCTCGCGTCGACGTCTGCGCGATGTCCCTCGCGCGCCATCGAGGCGGCGCGGGCGAACGACGTCCTCACCCCGGCCGCTTCCCCCCGCGACGGTGGCGCGCAGGCGACGTGCGCGACGGCCTCGTTCCGCCATGTCGACGATGCGGCAAGGCGGGCGCCGACGCGGCCCTCGGGCGGATTCTGATCTCCGCATCGCGGTCCCGACCTTCGAAGACCGCTTCCGATCGGCCCACCGGAAGCGGATGGAGCGCGGAGCCGCCCTCGACGTCCAGCGCAATCCGGCGGGTCGGCCGGAGCCGTGCGTGATCGGCGGCGTGGCCGCCCATGCGTCTGCCGGCCCCGGCGCGCTCGAGGCGGCCGAGTCGACGGACGTCACCGCCGTCCTCGACGGCGAGGTCGACGTC
>Ga0102931_1001408_pt1 | contig 11944 bp, 11 predicted proteins | sample SalPonR1_C_D1_MG_FD_79282 | JGI IMG/M metagenome (GOLD analysis project Ga0102931, IMG submission 79282) | Salt pond soil microbial communities from South San Francisco under conditions of wetland restoration - Salt Pond MetaG R1_C_D1_MG | ecosystem: Environmental > Aquatic > Marine > Intertidal... | reverse complement strand
ATAATCTGCACATACGCATTGTACACATTCAACCAAAATGCTTTCTTTTGCTCTTCTGTATTGAATTCTGATTTTAGCCTTTCCGAGGAGATATTGGCAAGGCAATCTGTAATATCATCTGTAGGCATCTCATCACGAACTCGTTCAACCAAAAGCATGGAAAGCTGCACAACTGTCGGTTGTGGATTTATTTCATCTTCTAACTGGGTTAGAACACATCCGTTTGTTTCCACCCGATCATAATCCCCCGAACATGAGATTATGATCATGCTAACTAATAAAATTGAAGTAATCTGTCTTCTCTTCATAGATCTTAAACTATATTCAGTCCAATAGATAGGAAGCTTCGTATGTAAAAACGTAACAAATTGATAACAATAAAGGACTCCGTTTTAAACTCGGGCTGATAATTTGTTAATTGATGAGATAAAATACCTATGCAATTTAGTCTTATAATGCCTGCGTATAATGAAGAGAAAACGATTGGGAAACTTCTCAGTCATTTGGAAAAGTTTGGAGATGATCGACTTCTAGAAATCATTGTTATGGATGGCGGAAGTAATGACCGAACCGTAGAAATTGTTCAAAAAAATAATGCTCGCTGCCTTGTCTCAGAACAAAAAGGACGTGCCGCACAAATGAATATGGGAGTTCAGCATTCTTCGGGAGATCTTCTCTACTTTGTTCATGCCGACTCGTTCCCTCCCACAACCTACCTCAATGACCTGTCTGTTGCTTTAAAAAATGGGTTCAGCGCAGGGTGCTATCGATTTCGGTTTGATTCCGATCGATTCCTGCTGAAAGTGAACTCCTGGTTTACCCGGTTCGATCGGATCATGTGTCGCGGCGGTGATCAAACTCTGTTCATCACACGGAATTTATTTGTAAAGATTGGCGGGTTTCGAGATGATTTCATGATCATGGAGGATTACGATCTGATTTAAAAAATTCAGAGCGAGGCTCACTTCAAAATTATCCCGAAGGATGTGGTGGTATCAGCCAGGAAATATGATGAAAATCAATATTTGAAAGTAAATTTTGCGAATCTTGTCGTTTTCATGATATACTTTTCCGGAGCAAGCCAACAGACGATGGTTTCCGCTTTCAAGAACCTCATCTATCACCCAAAAATTTTAACGGTTCAATCATATCTCTTTTTTGATTCTGTTCCTGCTCATTTAATCTTATTTTATACAGGTTGAAAATAATTCATTGGATTAGTATTGGTAGTGAGCTATGGAAACGAAGTTTTTAGATCGGGCCATTGAACTTGCGGAGTTCGGAATGGAGCAAAACCACGGTGGTCCATTTGGTTGTGTAATTGTAAAAGACGGAGCCATAATAGCAGAAGGGCACAACCGAGTCACATCAGATAATGACCCCACGGCACATGCCGAAATTGTAGCCATTCGAAAAGCGTGTGATGAACTGAACGATTTCCAACTAACAGATTGTGATATTTACACCTCCTGTGAGCCCTGCCCAATGTGCATTGGTGCTATCTACTGGGCACGCCCAAGTAAGGTATATTATGCTGCTTCACGAGAAGATGCCGCCGAAGCCGGATTCGACGATCACTTTATCTATGAGGAGCTGAATGTTCCACCGGATGACCGTACCATTTCTATGAAATCTGCTGAACGAAAGAAGGCGATTCGGGTTTTTGAGAAGTGGATAAAAAAAGAAGATAAAATTGATTATTAAATGGCGTTCCACCCCTTTCATCAGTTCCTGATTGAACGGTCCCGGCAAGAACTTCCCGGCAGGCAGGCTCAAATGAAGATGTCTCCTGAGCCGCTCGACCCTGATGTTGTGCTTCCGCAGAAGAAGTCCGATACAGCTCATCCCAGCAGCGTATTGATTCCGCTTTTTCCTGACAATGAAAATCAACTTCACGTTATTCTGACTCTCAGGACAAACAGCATACGCCACGCTGGCCAGATCAGCTTCCCGGGGGGTCGACGAGAAGGATCAGAAACTCCGGAAGAAACTGCATTACGGGAAACCGAAGAAGAGATTGGTGTTGGGCGAGACAACATCCAGATCGCTTGTAGTATTACACCACTTTATTTACACCGTACAGATAATCAGATTACTCCCTATGTGGGTTTCCTGGTTGAAGAACCTGAATTAATACCCGATCCGGCTGAAGTTCAAGAAGCATTCTCAATTCCCGTTCAGAATTTGATGAATGGTGAGAATTTTAAAACAGAAGAATGGAATCTTGCTCATGCCAGTTTTCATGTTCCATTTTGGACAATTCATGAAGTTCCGCTTTGGGGAGCCACAGCTATGATGATGAGCGAACTGCTCGAACTGTACAAAGAGTTTAGAAAGTAATCCTTCTGATTGAAGAGTGTTATCAGTAAAAAAAGGAGCATCAGGCCTCATTACTGTGCTCCTTAAATAAGATGTTTTGGTTATAAGGACTGAATACAATTAACAATCCATAGATTAAATATCTAAGGTTATTCGTTATAAATCAATTTTATTGTAAATATTTTTGATCAATTAAACTTATTTACTTATGCAACAAAAAAGCGGTTACAACTGCCTCAGGCTCGAAATGCCAGCTCTAAAGTTTCAACTAGAATCAATCAAACTTTTGTTTTTTGAGATTTGATGGCTTTTCAAAAGATTGAATTTCAGATTATTTTATGATGAAAAAGTTGGGCCGTTTTTGATAATAATTACGCTTATTTAATAAAGCCCTGTTGTTTCCCACCAAAAGAAATAACATTTTTGCCTTAATACAACTAATTAAACTTTCAGGATATGAAAACAATCAAGTTCCAATTTATTTTAGCGATCTTTCTTTTAGTCTGTTCATCTTCACTTTTTGCGCAATCTGCCCAAGACATTCTTGATGATATGATTGAGCAGTACACCAACTCAATCGAAGATATTGAAACCATGATGATGGTAACCCGCATGGAGGGATTCCTTGAAACGGAACCCGATACAACGTATTACCGAAAAGTAGAAACAGATGGTTTCCCAACATTGGAGGCTGTTAATTCAGGATCTAATACACCTGCTTCAAACTATTATAATTTCCACGAGAGCTACGATGCTCTTGTTGAAAATGCTACCTACGAGGGAACGGAAACAGTTAACGGGCGTGAGGCTCACGTACTCTTCATTGAAGATGTAAGAGCTCTTTATGACGATATGGTAACCAATCCACAAGCACAGCAACAGCAGGAACAAGCGGAACCGCAAAGCGGACGCATGTATATTGATACTGAAGATTACATTCCCGTGCGAATGAATTTTGATATCAGTTACGACGGAGAGTATACCGGTTCAGCCGACATGGTGATGTCGGACATTCGAAATATAGACGGTATGTTGATTCCATTCATGATGGAAATGAAGATTGAGGGTATTTCCGGATCTATGTCTGCCGAAGATATGGCTGAAGCACAACAAAGCATGAAGGATCTTGAAGAGCAGATGGAAAATGCATCCGGCCTCCAAAAACGTATCCTGGAGAGAGCTGTTAAACCACAAATGGAACGTCTGCAGAAAATGCTGGAAGAGGGTGCCATGACAATGAGAACCATTATTGAAGATGTTCAAACCAATGTAACAATTCCTGAATAGATGCAGTAATAGTCATGAAAAACAGAGTTCAACTAAACGAGTTGAATCCGTTTTATTCAAAAAATTTCAGAGGATATGGATTCACTTTCATATCCTCTTTTTTTTTATATATACCAATGGAACTTATGAAAACTTAGGGACTCTAAATCTCTAAGTAACAAACAGATGAACGTATAATATGTTTAAAATGTTATTCCTAATAGTAAATTGTCATAAAATAAAAAAAACAAATCATGAGCAACAGAGAAGCATATAAAGAGAAGATAAGAGCACAATTGGATGAATGGAAAGCTGAGGCTGACAAAATCAGAGCCAGAATTAAACAAAAGCAGGCTGAAGGTAAAATTGATTCCCAAAAATATCTTGATGAGTTAAAAGTTAAACAGAGCAAAGCCAGGGCTAAGCTGGAAGAGTTGGAAGATGCCGGCGAGGATGCCTGGGAAGACATCAAAAAGGGCCTTGATAAAGCAACAGCGGAGCTGAAAGAAACCTACTCGAAGGCAAAGAGAAAGTTTAGCTAATTGCTGAACCTACCTGGTATACCACAAAAGAGCAAATGTATGCCAGAGCGGTCATATAAGTAAACATAACGGCGGGCCATTTCCACGAATTTGTTTCTCTTTTTACAATGGCTATTGTGCTCATGCACTGCATTGCGAGCGCAAAGAAAACCATGAGAGACAATGCCGTCCAGACGGTATAAATTGGCTCGCCGGTTTCATTATCCACATCACTCCTAAGTTTTTCACGGAGTGTCATCTGTTCATCACCTTCATGTTGCACACTGTATATAGTATTTAAAGTACCCACCATAACTTCCCGAGCCGCAAATGAGGTAATTAGCCCGATACCGATTTTCCAATCGAATCCCAGGGGTTTGATAACCGGTTCAATAAATTGTCCGAATTGCCCCGCATAACTTTGTCGTAGTTTGTTGGAAGCTTGCTGCTGTTCAGTTTGATCCGGTGAATACTCATTTACAGTTTCGACCCTTTGTTCAGTTACAAAATTATTTTGTGATTCCATCCGGGGAAATGATGCCAGGAACCAGAGTACAATGGAGATACCGAGAATAATCTTACCAGCCTCCGTTACAAACACGCGCCCGCGATCGAGCACGTTATAAAAAACTCCTGACCATTTTGGCATCTTGTAACTGGGAAGCTCCATGATAAATGGTGAAGGTATATCAGATTTAATAATCTGCTTCATAACACGGGCTGCGATTATGGCCGTAACTATACCCAGGAAATAAAGCCCAAAAAATGTAAGGCCCTGCAATGTAAAAATTCCAAGAAAAGACTCATTGGGTATAAAGGCCGCAATCATAATGGCATAAACCGGCAGCCTCGCTGAACATGCCATAAAGGGAAGGACCATAATTGTAATGATTCGGTCTCGCCAGTTTTCAATGGTTCGCGTAGCCATTATCCCGGGAATGGCACAGGCAAAGCCAGACATTAACGGGACAACAGATCGTCCATGCAGACCTATCCGGGTCATAAATCCATCCATCACAAATGCAGCGCGTGCCATATAACCTGTACCTTCAAGAATGGAAATAAAGAAAAACAGGAACATGATTTGAGGCAAAAATATCACAACACCGCCTAGTCCTGCAATCACTCCTTCCACCAAAAGATCATTCAAAATACCATCCGGCAAAGCTTCAGATACCCACGACCCCGTTTCGACAAAGAGAAGATCTATGAGATTCATAAATGGTTCAGCCCACGAAAAAATCGATTGAAACATCAACAGCAAAATCATCACAAATATGATTGGCCCAAATATTTTATGGGTAACAACCGCGTCAATTTTATCAGATATTGTTTCATTTTTCTCACTCGATTCTGTAACTGAACCACTGGTACACTTCTCAATGTAGTCGTACCGGCTCAGCACCTCCTCGGCAGCATAGTTTTTTCCGGATTCTTCAAGCAATTTACGCGCTTCTTCAACGATCTCACGAAGTTGATGCTGCTTTTTTATGTCGTTAATCAAATTGATTGCCTGGTCATCCCCGATAAATCGAAGGGCTTCTATGGTCCACACCCGCTCGGGCAGATTAGTGTTTGGCTTGATCCATTTATTAGTAAGGGTTTCAATCGCTTTTTGAAGCGGCTCTGAGGGACTCCACTGTAGCGGTTTCGGGGGATCAACTTTATGACCTGAAATATAATCACGGAGTTTTTGAACCTCTCTCTCCTCTTTGGCTACCATCGGTATCACGGGAACTCCGAGCACTTTCGAAATACGATCGGCATCAACATTAATTCCGCGATCTTGAGCCACATCTATCATACTCAGCACCACAATTACGGGGATTCCCAAATCCATAACCTGTGATGTCAGGTACAGATTTCGATCGAGGTTACTGGCATCGACTAATACAACTATAAGATCCGGTGCAGGCTCATGTTCGTATGTGCCGGCTAAAACCTGGTAAGTAATTCGTTCATCAATCTGTTTAGGATTCAGACTGTAAGAACCCGGAAGATCTACAATTCTGTACTTCTCTCCGCCAATTTTTGCATAACCAACCTTCCTTTCAACTGTTACACCCGGATAGTTCGCAATTTTCTGTTTGAGCCCTGTTAACCCGTTAAATAGTGTGGATTTACCCGTATTGGGATTTCCAACTAACGCAATCGTCTTTTCCCTACTCACTTATATAGCTCTATTTGATTTCAATACACTCCGCCTCTGATTTCCGCAGTGATACCAAGTATCCTCTCACTTTCACTTCAATGGGAAATCCTAACGGTGCTGCTCGTACAACTTCCACTTTCGAACCGGGCGTAAATCCCATCTCGAGCAATCGTAATGTATCAGATCCTTTTACTCCCTTGACTATTGCAGAGCTTTTCGTTTTTACATCTGAAAGTGTTTTCATCGATATCTAAGGAGTCTTCACCAAAATTGTTCGTGCCAAATTCCCGTTAATTGCCAATTTTGTTTCCCCCACCTGGAGAATAACATTTGACTGATTGGAAACAATGGCAGCACAAATCCCCTCTACACAGCCTAATTCGCGCAACCGTTTTGCCTCTTCCATGCTGCAAGATAGTGTACAAATATGCACTTTTTCGCCGGGCTTTGTAGTTGTAAGCGGAAACATAATCTCTATTTTATTTAAATCTATTCTAAATAAAGATAAGCATTCGGAAAGAGAGGTGACAGTGAACTTTAAAAAAAGATAAAAATATCTCTTAATAAGTAGAACTGTAGTGTACATTCCATAATCAGCCTGAAAATTTACTATTTTTAAAAAGGTGTTGATATTTAAAGACCTTATCATAGAACTTAGAAAAGTAGGAATTTGATATGAGTTCATCATTAAAAATCGGACGGTTTGCAGGAATCCAGGTTCAGATCCACTGGACATTTTGGCTTCTTTTCTTATTTATTGGATTCCTGGTCTTCTCAAGAGATGGCACTTTAGTTGATCTTTTCTGGTATTCACTGTTTATCATTGGGCTGTTCATTTGTGTTGTTCTGCATGAATTTGGGCATGCACTTACCGCTCGAAAATTCGGTATCCCCACCCGCAGCATTACGTTGTTACCCATCGGGGGATTGGCCAGCCTTAAAAAAATCCCTGAAAATCCCAAAGAAGAGTTCCTGGTTGCTATAGCAGGTCCCGCGGTAAATGTTGTGATTGCAATTATTTTGGCGATTTTTGTCCCCACCGAAACATTTACCTCGATGGATCCGGAGACATTACAGGAAGAGCTCTCAATGATTACCCCGGGCAATTTTCTTTTCTATCTATTGACAGCCAATATTGCGCTGGTTCTGTTCAACCTGATTCCCGCTTTTCCGATGGATGGCGGAAGAATTTTCCGTGCCCTGCTCACCATGAGAATCGGAAGAATCAAAGCCACACAGATTGCCGCCTCAGTTGGAAAATTCCTGGCACTGCTATTCTTTCTTTATGGACTTTTTTATGGAATACTGATGGCTGTGATAGCCGTTTTTATCTGGTTTGGTGCGCATTCCGAAAACATTATGATTCAGCAAATCGAATTGATGCGAGGTTACAAAATTCGTGATGCCATGATCACCGAATACTCTTTGCTGAAGCCCGATCATACTTTAAAAACGGCTGTGGACAAAATTCTTGCCAGTACCGAGCAGGACTTCCTGGTGGTTGATGATGATGATGAGATTGTTGGTATTTTATATATGGATGATCTCTCCAACGCCCTGCAACAAACCGGTGAGCAAACATCTATTCAAAACGTGATGGACACCTCCGTTGTAACCCTCGAGGCCGATGCCGAATTATCGAGTGCCTATCAGAAGCTAAACCGCAAAAATCGAAACTTTTTCCCGGTGCTTCAAAACGGAGAAGTGGTTGGAGTGATGGATATGAACAATATCAACGAGTTTCTGACTTTCCGCTCCGCCTTTGATTATTAACGAAGAGATCCGCGAAGTTTCTAAAACTTCGCGGATCTTGTACATTCCATGCATGATTCAAACCCGCTACATTTCTAAATCCTACGACCAAAAAGTACTGGATGATGTCTCTCTCTCCATCGAAAAAGGAAAAACCGTTTCGCTGATTGGCCCCAGTGGATGCGGGAAATCCACGTTTCTTCGAATTATCATGGGATTGATTCAACCCGATTCAGGTGAGATTCAAATTGATGGCAATGTAATGGCAAGCGAGAATGCACTGGCACTCCGAAGAAAAATGGGTTATGTGATTCAAAGCGGGGGACTGTTTCCTCATCTAACCGCAAGGGAAAATCTCACGTTGGTTACCCATTTTCTTGGCTGGGATAAGGCGAAGGAAAATGAGCGTATTCAAGAGCTTTCAGAGCTCACCAATATGAATCCATCGATGCTGAATCGTAAACCTGAGAATTTATCAGGCGGACAAGCACAACGAATCAGCCTGATGCGTGCCCTCATGCTCGATCCGCCCATTCTGCTGATGGACGAACCGCTCGGGTCCATCGACCCGTTGGTACGGTATGAGTTGCAAAACGATCTACGCTCGATCTTCAGGGAGCTCAACAAAACCGTACTCCTGGTTACCCACGACCTTGGCGAAGCCGCATTCCTCGGTGATGAAATTGCACTCATGCAAGCCGGTCAAATCATTCAGAAGGGATCCATAAAAGAGATTATCGATCAACCAAAGAATGAGTTTGTAAAAAAATTTGTGCAGGCTCAGCGAAGTCCGCTGGAGGAGTTTTGAGATGCGCTTTTTGATTCTTCTGCTTGTTTCATTTTGCATGTTCACTAACGCCGGTTTTGGCCGGGTTCAAACCGACGAGCCGGTTAGAATTGGTACAAAAACATTTACCGAGTCCGTAATTCTCGGTGAAATCCTCAAACAGTCGATTGAATCCGACGGACATGAAACCGAAATCTATAAACAGCTTGGCGGAACGCGAATTTTATGGAATGCTCTCATCGGCGACGAGATCGACGTTTACCCGGATTATACCGGAACGATCATTGAAGAGATCCTGGCCGAAAGGGAGATAGAAAACCGTGAGGATCTGAATGCTGTTTTAAACGAGTTTGAAATCGAAATGAGCGAACCGCTTGGATTCAACAATACCTATGCACTTGGTATGAAAAAGGAACTTGCTGAGGAGTTGGATATCGAATCTATTTCTGATTTACAAGATCATCCCGAACTTTCATTTGGCTTTAGCAACGAATTTATGGATCGTGAAGATGGCTGGATTGGACTTCAGCAAGTGTATCAGCTACAACCGGAACTGGTCAGGGGGCTCGACCATGATCTCGCCTATCGCGGACTGGATGCCGGGAATATCGACGTAATTGACCTCTACTCTACTGACGCTGAAATTGATTATTACAATCTGAAAGTCCTGGAGGATGACCAAAGTTTCTTCCCTGAATATGAAGCCGTTTTTCTCTACCGGTCTGATCTGAATGAAGAGGTAGTTCCGTCGATCACCCGTTTCGAGGGAGAAATTTTAAGAGATATTATGGTTCAAATGAACGGCGAGGTTAAGTTGGAGGGTATGGATGATGCTATGGTTGCTTCCCGTTTTTTAGCTAAAACCAGCCAGATTGAATCGCAAATATCCGTGGAAGGATTTTGGGATCGATTGTGGCGGCATACTCTCGATCACCTTTATCTCGTAGGAATTTCACTCGGACTCGCTATCCTGATTGCCATACCAATCGGCGTCTTAGCAGTGAAAGTTCGGGTGTTGGAAACAGCTGTTTTGGGTGCGGTAGGAATTTTGCAAACCATTCCATCCCTGGCACTGTTGGTTTTTATGATCCCACTGTTTGGCATTGGTGCCCTTCCGGCTATTGCCGCACTTTTTCTTTATAGTCTTCTCCCAATTGTCCGGAACACACATTCAGGAATTAAAACGATCTCTGAACCGATTCGGGAATCCGCCAAAGCATTGGGCCTGCCCGATTCACTCATCCTCCGGAAAATTGAACTTCCGATGGCGGTTCCCTCCATCCTGGCCGGCATCAAAACCTCCGCTGTGATTAATGTTGGGACAGCTACACTTGGTGCATTGATTGGCGCAGGTGGGTATGGCCAGCCCATTCTGACCGGCATCCGCCTCGACAGCGTCCCCCTGATTTTAGAAGGCGCGATTCCGGCGGCTGTGTTGGCACTCTTGGTTCAGGGTTTGTTTGATTTGGTGGAGAGGTGGTTGGTTGAATGATTTGATTTAACAAGAGATCCTCAAAGCCTTTTGGAGACTTATATAAAAAAGAAAGTCAAGGATGTATTTTTCCCATGACGGACCGACTCATTATTTTTGAGTTTTATGGCGCCCTGATCGTATTGGCAAATTCGTGGTTCCAGTTGTTTGGTTGCTGTTACCATATTGCTTTGATTGACCCGGTCGGGTCGGTACGGATCCTTCCGACCTGTCGCTGTGTTCGGTTATTCTGTAACCAGACTTATATCTGAGTCTCATGATCGACAGACGATGCATGGACTAAGGTCGTATGGGGTTTCCAGGCCGGGCGACTAAGCTTGGCGTTGAACCTATAGAAAATCATTGCATGGTTAGTCGCCAATAAATGGAGTCTGTCCCGGCAGCCCGATCGTTACCAGCCCGGCCAGCACATGGAGCCAGCAGGCCGAAAACTACCGGTCGGAATCCCCGTTGTACTTATATGTTAATTTTTTTGGATCATAAGCCTCCCCATTCTTCCAAAGAGCCCACATAGTAATCAATATCTTCCGTTGGGTTGCCAGCCGGGCATGTATGTCATTGCCCGACTCATTCAGAACCGACTGGTAGTACCCACTGACGGGATTCTCAGACTTTAAGGAGGATTTCCATGCGATGTGAGCCAGGTTCTTCAAACATCCATGGCCGGCCTTACTCAGGCGTTCACTGCGCACTTTCTTTCCGTCACTGGTAAACTTTCGCACAGCCAACCTGCAAAACTTGATCAGTTGTCCTGCCCGGCCAAACCGGTGCGGAGTCTGGATGTAGGCGGAGAAGGTATGTGCCCCCACCGGTCCGATTCCGGGAATCTTACGAAACTCGGTAATTTCCCAAAATTGCTTACCGGTTTTCTGAAACCGTTCTTTTTGACGCTCTTTTTGAGCTTCAACAGTCCGGATAAATCGTACCTTTTCGGACACTTCTTCTTTCAACAGAGGATCTTCCACTTCGCCAAGAAGCTTCTCCGGATGCTTATAATCGGCGGCAGCAACCTTCCTGTTGATCCCCCAGTGGCGTAGCAGATCCCCTAATTGTCGCTTGTGGATTGACAGGGTTTTAATCAACCTCTGGTACTCTTTGAGCTGCCCGTAAAACAGGCGGCGAATCCCCAGATGCTTCGGCCTCCAGATGGGGGTGAGTTCTCCCAACCGTAATAGTTTGCATAGACGAAGTGTATCCAACCGGTCATTCTTATTGTGGCTGCTGGAAATCAACGCATTTTCACGCGGATCGCAAACTATCAATTCATCCACAAACTGCTGAAGAACATTGGCTGCCCAAAAGGCCATATTGCTCTGCTCCAACGTCAGCTTCTTCACTTGACCTGGAATCTGTGTCACCTGATTGATCAGGTTGGTTGAGGTCGTTGGTACCTGCTGGTGTCCAAGATATTCTCCCTGGTGGTTCATGTATCCAATCATACTGGTCTTGCTATGTAGGTCAATCCCTATGTATACTGTTTCTATGTCTTTCATAAGAGGTCTCCTTAAGGTTTGGTTTAAGTGTGAAGAACTTAAATGTACCAAATCAAGGGCGACCTCTTTTTTATAATACCTTCGCGGATCTTGTAACAGCTTTACTCCCGCATCAACTTCTTATAGTGAATTCTCTCTGGGTGATATCTAGACCCAAGCCGT
>Ga0102931_1001407_pt1 | contig 11946 bp, 6 predicted proteins | sample SalPonR1_C_D1_MG_FD_79282 | JGI IMG/M metagenome (GOLD analysis project Ga0102931, IMG submission 79282) | Salt pond soil microbial communities from South San Francisco under conditions of wetland restoration - Salt Pond MetaG R1_C_D1_MG | ecosystem: Environmental > Aquatic > Marine > Intertidal... | reverse complement strand
TTCGTTTGGGCGCTGCTTTCCATGGTCATGCCCAGCGTAAAGATCTCCTCGTCCTGTGGCACGCTGTTGGTCACTGATTCGCACGAGTACATAAATAGAGCTGCAGATACTAAGAGCAGTGTAAGATATAGTTTGGTCATTTTCATTGTGGTTGTTTTGATTTACGTGTTTAGATATCTGCTTATCAAGCCAGACTATTAATGAATCGGTTATTAAGCGTTGAAGAGATAAGGCCTCTGCCAACCTAGTCACTCCCGTTTCCATGCCTATTTTACTATTTACTCTTGTCACAGTCTTGGACTATCAACGCAAAAATTTGGACTTTTCATGCAATTTATGGCTACCTGACGGTTAGAGGGTATAAACTTTGGTCAGACGGAGTATCGGGTGGGATTAGTTTTTGAGGTGTGTGGAGAGAAAAAAGTCTGTTCTCTGGAAATACCTGTAACGATAATCCGTGAAATAATAAGCGTCACAGGGTATAACCGTATAAAAGATTCATTCAGATTTAAGCTACTTAAGGACAACTATAGGACAACCGCGAGGGGAATTATCTGAGAGAATCTCTTATCGTTGCCTAAATTCTTTAACAACATATTGAGGCTTTCATTTGACCTGTGGTAAATTAAAAGCTCAGTTTGAAGCCTTTCAGTCAAAAAAACTTCAAAACCATTCAAAATCTGTTTTGCTTGGAATTCTAAGCTTCGTATATTTTAGTCTGTCTTGGAAAACAGGGCGCTTAGCTCAGTTGGTTTAGAGCATCTCGTTTACACCGAGGGGGTCGGGGGTTCGAATCCCTCAGCGCCCACATTTAACAATGAGCCTCCGAAGGTCAACGCTTTCGGAGGCTTTTTTTATTTCTGACTCCCCTGTCCTTATCCTATGCTACTTTCGATTTAGCATCACAATCATTTTAAGAAACCACTTATCATTTCTCCTCCGCAGTAAAACGGTTGCGATTCCTGCTGCAAATCGTATTCATATTTATATCCCACATGAGTAGTAGGAACGAAAAAGACCCAAAGAATTTTATTGCGTAACACTTAATCAAAGATTATTTATGCGCACTATTATTCTCAGCATACTTTTTATTTTGACGGCATCTTCCCAGGTGATCTTCGATTTTAACACCGATTCCGATTTACGAAATTGGCGTATTGTTAATGACGGAGTTATGGGCGGGCTGTCTCAGGGAACTTTTTCAATTAACGACGATGGGCATGGTGTGTTCGAAGGCGAGATTTCGCTGAAAAATAATGGCGGCTTTTCTTCAGTTCGTCACTATTTCCAATACATGAGTTCGCCGGAGGAGAGCAGTATTAGCATCCGGCTGAAAGGCGATGGCAAACCATATGAATTCAGCGTCAAACACGATCGAAATGCTTATTACTCATACGTCATTTCTTTTCCAACATCCGGAGAATGGGAAGAAGTGGTCATTCCGCTGAACGAGATGAGCCCTTCTTTCAGGGGACGGTCACTCAACATGCCCGACTTTGATCATTCCACGATTGGAGAGCTCTCGATTCAATACGGTAATGGCAAGCCTGAACCATTCAGGCTAATGATCGACGAAATCACGCTGGTTACACCCAGTCGATAAATAGCTATCGCTATCACAGTGAGATTCTTACCAGGGGACTTTACTGTTGTTTGCTGGAGTTGAGTTACTTGCTAACACAATTGATTCACGTCAAAACCCCGGGCCCGGGCATCACATATTGTGGTTCGGTTCGCTACCAACTGACTTTTGAAGCCATACCTTTTTTAAAAAAATGATCGTTTACATACTCTACAGCCCGCTTGTTGATCGATATTTTGTTGGAAAGACATCCAATCTGGAGAAGAGTCTGGAGCGGCATAACAGAGGCAAGAACAAACATACTAAAACGGGTCTTCCATGGAATTTAATGTATAAAGAGTCATTTGAGTCAGCAGGGGAGGCACGAGAAAAAGAAGTGGCAATCAAGTCGAGTGCGAATCGCGAGCAGCTGACTGGGTTTATTAAGAGCGAAAATAATGAACTGAACTTGGAGTGAGGAGGTACGAAGAGATCCGCAATGTCTTCAAGAGACATTGCGGATCTCTTTTTAGTAGAGCTTATTCTATTAATTTAGGAGTTTGTAATTTAGCTATCAAAAAATTGCAATGTACTACGCACCTTGATATTAGAGAGTTTTTCTTCTGACAATTTATTGCAATCCTTTACAAATATTATTATTTAGAAATAGACTATTATTTAAATAATATTTAAACGTAGAATATTATGGAGTATAAAAATATTCATCGTGTAAGAGAGATTATAAGGGTAACATTAAGTATAACTTTAATATGTTTTATTTTCCTGTTCCTGCCATGGCAGTCATCTAACGGACAGGACAGTGCAGACTCACTGGATGTACTTCTCGTAAAAGATATTAATCCGGGAAGTCCCGGATCTTTAATCAATTCACCAACCGATGTGAACGGCACGCTTTTCTTTGCCGCAAATGATGGCCAGACTGGTCAAGAACTCTGGATAACTGATGGCACTGATGAGGGAACGCAGCTTGTAAAAGATATCAATCCTAACGGTGATTCAACTCCCCGTGAGTTGACATCTTTCGGGGGTGTCCTCTTTTTTGAAGCAAATGACGGTGAAAACGGATCTGAATTATGGAGAAGTGACGGAACGGAATCGGGCACGCAGTTAGTGGCTGATATTAATGCCTCCGGAGATTCAGATCCAGGTGATTTGAAGGTATCAAATGGCACTCTATTTTTTGCAGCAACTGATACGTCGAGCGGGCGTGAGCTTTGGAAAACCGATGGGACTGAGGCTGGCACAGTGATGGTTTATGACATTAATACTGAAGGTGACAGTAATCCTTCTTATCTAAGTAATGCGAATGGAACTCTCTTTTTCTCCGCAGATGATGGCATAAATGGCAGTGAGTTGTGGAAAAGTGATGGAACTGAATCCGGAACACAGTTAGTACAGAATATAAATCCGAATAGTGATACCGGATCAAACCCCAGTTTTTTTAAAAGTGTGGACGGCATAATATTCTTTCGGGCTAATGACGGCTCTAATGGGACTGAACTCTGGAAGAGCGACGGTACTGAGTCCGGAACGCAGTTGGTTCAGAATATTAATACTGATGGTGAATCATTTCCACGTGAGTTAACATCCCTAAACGGCCTGCTTTTTTTTGTTGCGGATGATGGCAATTCCGGTACTGAATTATGGAAAAGTGATGGTACAGAAACCGGCACCCAACTGGTTAAAGATATCAACGATTTTTCATTTTCAACACCTGATGGATTGACGCCGGTAGGTGACATGCTATTTTTCTCAGCAGATGATGGGCTAAATGGCCGTGAGTTGTGGAAAAGTGACGGCACAGAAAACGGCACGGTACTGGTGAAAGATATCAACCCAGGATTAATCGGTTCGATTGCAACAACCCAGGAAGGCGGATTTGATACTGAACTTTTCAACAATAATGGAACACTTATTTTCAGAGCCGATGAGGGAACAAATGGTGCTGAACTTTGGACCAGCGATGGTACGGAAAGCGGAACCACGCTGATTCAGGATATCAATCCAGGTGCCGAGGGGTCCATCCCACGACAGTTTTCAAATTCGAATGGAATATTATTTTTCAGGGCATTTGATGGGACAAATGGAGATGAACTATGGAAAGGTGAGGCGGACATTCAGAATCTCATTTCCTGTCCGGATTTGCAGTTGGCTTCCAGCTCAGGTGAGCCGATTGACGAAATAAATATATCAGGCCTGCCAACCGAATTAATAGAGCCCCTTGCGGCGGAAGTCTTCCCAGTTGATGCAGATACGTCAATTACAGCTTTCACAGCCAGAGACACGTCTAATACATTTTTTGTGGTACCAATTCACCCAAATGGTACTGCTGATGGTGGGGGTGTAAAAATCAGATTCAGAGGTGCCAATCTAAAGTGTGAAAAAACAACGCCTTTCACTATAGAACCCCTCCCTGAGGCAGATGGAGAAGCCCTTGCTTTATTGGATAGTCTAGAAAATGCAATCGAGTTTAAAGCAGGTTTAAATGATATTAGCCTGCAGGAACTTCGGGAGAACTCACCAAACGATTTGCCAAAAATCACTTGGCCGCTTGCTATCGCACAGCGAGTTATTGATAACACATTAAGACCCGAACTTGAAGCCGAAGAGTCAAACCGTAAAAATTCAGAACTGTTAGCACTAGGAAGTCAAGTTGTAGATCGCATGACCGCAAAGCAAAAAGCAGTTGGACTAACTAGTGCTTTGCAAAATGAATGGCGCAGATATGTCAGGGATGTAGATCAAAGGTTTGGGTTGGTAGAAAACAAAGCCTGCATACCAAGCCAGATTGCAAATGCAAAACAGTTGGCATTTTGCATGAGTTTAGAAGATAGAGGAAAACTGGCTTTTGAAGATCCTTCTGTTCTTTCTCAACTGGAAGGTTCCTTTAACACAGCAAGAGGTTATGCAATAGCTGGTTTAAGTAATTTTGCACCGCCAGATCCACGTATTACTGCTGCCCTCATGCTAAACGCAGTTGTAGATATCGCGTTGAAAGCGCCGTTCAAGCTGGCTCCATCGAACTTTACAACTATCGATTACGATATCTCAATTAACTCTTTTGTAGAAGATGACACCAACCCCGGCACATGGCTTAACGCCCAGGTTAGAGCAAAAAGTGATGGGTGGGTTCTGGATGGTGATATTCTGAACGTCCTGTTGCAAGCAGAACCAGTGGGAGATAAACTGAAAGCATTTTCCACAAAATATGTTTCAGATAAAGTCGAAGAGTACTCCGAAGTTCTATTCGAAATTATTAAAAAAGATGCCACAGGTGCATTTGTAGACGCAACAGAGGGAACAGGATCTATTGAAGTTCCTCCTTCAGAAACAGGCTCTATCAACATCACCGATGAAATGTGGAGCAATGCGAGTGGCGATGGATTAACAATAATTGATCATCAGGAATACTTGCCTTCAAAGCCTTTTCCTCCCAACAATGCGAAACTGACTGTTGGAACTTCAGATGAATTTCCACGGTATATCGGAGGGGTTCGAAATATACCAGTGAGACCCGTCGATGTAGAGTTTACGAGTATTACCAATCTCTCAAATGGCTCGTCGGTTCCATTAGACCCCACTCCTCTTAATTGTCCGGGAAGCAATCCGGCAACACTTAAGCCGGGTGTTGAATATGAAATTGAGGTAACAGTTGAGAATGCTAATAACCCAAGAATAATTTATAGAAATGCTATAGGCCTCATTTCAAACATAGACTTCACTCGCTATAATGAAACAAGTGGCGTAACATCCCTGACGTATGAAGCGCCCCAAAAAACATCTCCGTACCTCACCTATATTGATGCGGAAAGTCTTAGTGATACCGGCTTGAGAGATAGTACTGGCGCACCTACCAGAACGTCGAGTTTAACACTTCAGATCGGGGAACCTGAAGAAGATACCGATTGCGAACCCCCGGCATTTTCGAATTTGGGTGGTCAGCGAGTGGACGGAGCTTTTCCATCCGGTGGTGTATATGGGCATCCTCATTTTGTTAATTTTGAGGGCGCCGGCTTCGACTTTCAGGCAGTTGGTGAATTTATTCTTGCTAAATCTCTTCAGGAAAGTGAAGATTTTGAGGTACAGCTTCGTCTTGAGCCAATATCCGGAATGTTTGTCAACCTTACCATTGCCACTGCAGTAGCCATGGATGTGGCCGGTGACCGTGTTGTACTGGTTTCCGGTGAAGATCAACCACTTAAAATAAATGGAAGTTCGGCCACAGTTTCCCGCGGAAACCCACTAAAGCTTTCTCAGGGAGGTATTGTTTACCGTACGGCTCGCAGCTTTACTATCGACTGGCCGAGCGGGAATCACCGTGTTGAAACGCTGATTGATCCGGATGCGGCAACACCAAGATTGCCAAATGTCCATTTCTTTACCAAAGCAGAATCGGTTGAACAGGCTCAGGATTCTCTTGATGGCTTGATTGGTGGCTTTCAAACGAGAGACAAGGAAGAGATAGATCCGGCCTCATTTCGGGAATTGTACCGCGTGTTCGGTAATGACTGGAGAATTACGCAGGATGAATCACTTTTTGGAACGCCAACGTTTGCTGATCTGGATTTTCCGGAACAACAATTTACGACAGATCAGCTATCTGAGCAGCGCAGGGAAGATGCCCGAAAAATTTGTGAAGAGGCCGGCGTTTCTAACGCTATTCTCCTGGATAATTGCATACTTGATGTGGCTACAACCGAAGACCCCGAACTGGCGCACGATGTCGTAAATCTGACCATTGCACCGCCGGATACATTTATCACGACAGGAACTCCTTTCCCCTCACCGATGAACCTTCAGGGCTCTCTTCGCGACAGTGTTATAGACCTAACCTGGAATGCCGTTGAAGATTCAGCTCTTGCCAGGTATAGAATCTATCGGGATACATCTTCTTTATCTGGCACTCCGGTTGATTTTACCCCCATTGACTCTGTCGCGACGATGGACAGCTCTTATACAGATAGTAATATTGAAGGAGGTGAAACCTATTTCTATCGCGTTACAGCGGTAGATACATCAGGTACTGAGAGCGAATTTTCCCGCGAGGCAGAAATAAGTACTACGGCTACTTCGATTACAGAAGATGATGATTTTGAAATACCTGAGATGGTAGCGCTGGACGGAAATTACCCTAACCCGTTCAATCCAAGTACCACTATTCGGTACGGTATACGTGAACAAGGGCATATAGAGATTACGATTTACAATGTCCTTGGAAGACAGGTGACAACGCTTGTAGATGGCCGGGTGACTGCCGGATGGCATGAGGTCAGATGGGATGCGAGCCGAAATGCCAGTGGTGTGTACATCGCGGTGTTAGACCATCAAGACAGGCGGGTTTCGCATCAGATGCTGCTTATTAAATAGGTCCGGAACAAATGAATGCTTAAGATCCTCTTGAAATAATTCCGTGTCTTTTTAAGTCTACATCTAAATTCAGATAAAACCAGACCCGCAAGTCCCTAATAGGCATTGCGGGGCAAAAGCTCGATATCAGCCTGATTTTCCTTAAAAACTCCCAAACAAATAGTCAACGCGATTCCTTGCCGGTTCCCAACCAACTGAGATACCCAAATCAAACTGCAGGTTACCTAGTTTAAATCTCGACCGCAGCCCTGCCCCCAGAACTGTACGGGTTGAGGCATTAATCCGATCAAGGTCCGCTACGGTTTGACTAAACAAAACCAAATAAATATTCGAAAGATAAACCGGCAGCAGTAATCCTCCGTCGTCCGGGTAAATTAATGGAATCGTATAGCGTGTATCTAAAATACCGGTTTCTGTAGTTCCTGCTGTGATACCGGTTTCGAAAAGATTTGATATCACGGATTCCGTATCAAAAACTAATCCGGTAGTTTGTGTAAATCCCTGAATGCCCACCCGGAGTGACTGATTATACCTGCTTAAAGGAGCGGTGTAAAACACGGCTCCGGCTCGGAATCCACGGCCTCGGCTCAGCGGATTTGTTGAAACGCCATCAGGTAATTGAAGAGAAAATTCGCTCGAATTTAAACCGTACCGGGTTTGGGTAAATAGCTGAACACCCCTGTTGGGCTGCACATCGCGCGTATTCTGACGCAGTCCAAGATTCAGCGAAGTGTTAAGTCCCAGAGTGTAACGTGGCTGCTCAAATTCAGAAACAGGCTGAGACGCATCATCAAAATTATTAAACCGGATCTGCCTGGCAGAAAACTCAGGCTCAATTAAAAATGATGAAAAACGAGTGTTCTGCTCAAGCCTGTATCGAAAAGGAATTGAAAAGGTACTGCCTCTTTGCTGTGCAATAACAGGAAAAAGTAGTGGGTCATTTGTACCACAGTTGTCAAGACAAAATGCCAAAGCTGACGGCCTGTTGTATAGGTCCAGCTCAAATCCGGGATAACGACCCTTATAACGATAGGTGCCATCAAACCAAAACGCCTGGCGAAAGTAAGTGAATTCCAAGGAGTACGCGTTTTTACTCAGCCGATCAGCACTTTCAAGGGATACTCCAATCCGGTCATAATCGTCGACGACATCTTCAGCTACAGGCAGCCACATTCTTGGCTTGAGCCAGCCCAGTCCTGTTGAGTATTCTGACTCTTCCCAGTCAACATCACTGAGTACTTCTGATGCATTCGATTGATTAAGCAATGGCCGATTCAACATCGAATTTACATTTCCTGTAATGCCCCATTCAGAACTATCCAGCTCGTCGCCGTAAAAGTCCTCAGTATTCAAAATCGATGGCAGCTGTTCGTTTTCTTTTTGATAAATATAGGCCAGCATGCTTTCATCAGGTGATAAACTCCCCTCCATTGCAATGTACCGGCTGTCCGTTACCTGCCTAATAGTTTCAGTATCCATATCAAACGCATACATATTCATTGCATCGCCATCATCAGCTGAAAAATAGAGTATAGAACCGGATGTATTCCAGGATGGATCAAATATCGAGGCATCCTCAAAAACGATATCAGGATCTCTTTCGAATAGCGTTTCAACAACTGTCAGATCCTCGAACCATACAGCCTGAATGCCGTTCTTTTTCCCAATAATTGCCGTTGGTGCATCTGCCCTGCCTGTCGGATATGGCTCCATGGTAATCAGGGTACTGTTAGGAGCTTTTGAATATTTACTGGTTACATCGCCAGTTTGTGGGTCTATCACAACAAGACCGCGAGTCTGCCCCTCGGTTTGAGCCGCCAGAATCTGCCTGTTCCAATACGCCGGAGATACCACGCGCTTGCGTTTTGTAATTCGTCTATCGTCTCCTGTTTCGAGGTTTAACTCATGAATATCCGCAAGGAAGCTGTTGTCATATTTCGGATCGGCATAAAAGCGTGAATAAAGAAGTTTGGTTCGATCTGCTGACAATGAATAATGATAGTCTCCTGTAATACTGACTTCGTGAAAATAATCAGAGATTTGGGAACCTATATCATAAACATAAAATCCGGATGGCCTATTACATGCCCGGCTGTAGAACAATACTTCCGTATCGCTGATCCAAACCGGCCGGCTTGCCCTGACGCACTCAGCCTTTACTGGAATTTCATCAGAAAGAGCGTCTGTATCGGTTTCAAGACTATTAATTTTTTCAGTATGAACTCTGTTTTCCTCGTTCATAAAATCACTATAGAGACCACCGGGCCAGCGCCCCGTCGTACGTTTCAAAGCAAACCCAAACCCTAAGAAGGGCAGCTGATAGTGTTTACGAATGGCATCCTCCATGGCACCGTCACCATACTGATTTTGCAGCCAATTCACGAACTGATACCCTCCTATGTAATGTCGGTTAAAAGGTGGAGTGTACGTTGTGGTGTGCACAAGCTGTCCCATCGACCAGGGTTCATCTGCTCCCTGCATCGAGTGGAACTGATTGTTGAAGTACGGATAGTTACCCCGCCCGGCGTTATCCAATACTCGATGACTTTCGTGCTCAACCGCGATCCCTTCAATAAAACCAAACGGGGTAGCTGAATGGATAGACCGACGGGCATCTGGTGAAAACAGTCCAAGCGGCCGCACAATTGATGGATTATTGACGCTAAAATGAAGCGCATGAACCAATTCATGAGGAAGCACGGTTTCCAGCCAGGTACCTGACTGAGGGCTCAGGGTTTTACCCAGAAACGGTGCAATCTCTATCTCAGATCTGAAATTAAAGGGTGACACAAACCCATTTGAACGGTCGTTTTCAGGATTCAGAATCACTGGGAAATCCTGAAGATCACCGCCCACCAGATTCTGAACATTGATATAGTCCATTTCAAGAATAGCAAGGGTTTCCCTGGCAAGCGAATCGTACCGGGCAGGATAGATTATTCGAAACCGATCTGTTTGAAGCTGGGTCCAGTTTTGCCCGGGTGTCCGATATTGGGTGCTGTAAAATTGTGCGTTAATTTCACCAATCAGAACGATGGAGAAAACAAAAAACAATAAAATTTTCTTCATAAAAAAGGGATCAAATGCCGATCATCCAGTATACATAAAAAAGTGCGAAGCCGGACAAGAAAAACAAACCGCCAATTGAAAGGTAATGTAACCATTTTGGTGGATGAAACTCGGCGTCTACGTCTGTATTATATATTAAACGGTAGTTGATGAAAGCAAGTATTGGTGCTGTCAAAAAAGACAGGGTAGTTGCAATATCAATAAGCAGCCTGAAGCGGTCACCCATTAAAAACAGTAGAGCAAGCGAAACAACCGTAATTCCTACCAAAAGCAGCCGGTATGAACTGTTTTTGCGTGGCCCTGTTTCTTCAGCATTACCAAGAGAGAGGAGCTCGCTGCAAACTCTTGGGTAGGTATCTGTGACTGTGAATGTTGTGCTGAACATTGTTGAAAATGCACAGGCTGTGATAAAGAGGTAAGCCCAATCACCCAGAGTTACCGTATATAAGTTAATAAGCTGCCGTGAAAAGTCTCCTCCACTTGCAGCAAACGACTTGCCGGACCCGAACATAACCTCGGCTCCGAGAGCCAAAAAACCCAGTGCAAAAAGTGCAGCCCCGATATAGCCTATGTTAAAATCGATCAGCGATTCTTTTAGCTTTGGAATGTATTTGGTCTGTTTTGACCGTTCAAGAGTCCAAATTGAGTGCCAGACTGATGCATCAATAGGAATTGGCATCCAGCCCATCAGCGCAATCAAAAACGCGACACCGGAAACGGTCCATACCTCAGGAGCTGCAATGGAAGCTGTTTCTCCTGATACGCCGGGTGATTGAATCAGAGCTGCCGTTACAGCAACTATTGTAGAAACAGCAAGCACAACCATGAAAAGCTTAATGACGGTATCAAGTACAGCATAGCTGTTTTTAAAAAGAAGAATTATACACAACCCAAGAATGATAGTGCTCCAGAGCCCCGCCGTCAGGGTTATTCCTGTCAGTTCAGCGGCAAGGCTGGCAGTCACTATCGTAACGGCTGCCTGTATTGCAAACATAGTTCCAATCGTAAAGATAATGTAGATCCATAATGCCCAGCGGCCAAGCTTTGCATAACCATGAATCATATGCCTGCCTGTGGCAATTGCGTATCGCGGGCCAAACTCCAGAAATGGATACTTAAACAAATTTGCCAGCAGAATCGCCCAAACAAGCGCATAACCGAATTCGGCACCAGCCCGGGTTGACTGCACGAGATGAGACACGCCTATTGCGGCCGCTGCCATAACAAGTCCGGGACCGATGCTTTTTTTTAAGCCTTTACTCATTTAATATTTATACAACTTTAGTATCATATAGCGGGAATCATTATAGCAAAGATTTTTTTGTTATAATAGTGAGTAAGCATAACCATAACCCCAAGTAACACATGAGGTAAAACATGGTAAGTGATAAAACAGTTGAAGAGATCCTAGAAAAAAACGGCAACCCATTAATCTCCATAACGATGCCGACACACAAAATGGGAGAAGATATTAAACAAGATCCCATTCGTTTTAAAAATCTCTTGGCCAACGTTACTGACGCTCTCAGCGACCGGGGAATGAAACAGTCAGATATAGATGAAATTCTTAAACCAGCCAAAGAGCTCCTCGAAAAACCAATGTTTTGGTCGCACCAGGATAATGGCTTGGTTGTGTACCTGGCAAAAGGATATTTCAATTATTTCCAGTTGCCCTACAGTGTTGAAGAAAAATCTTACATCAACACCCACTTCCTGATAACACCCATTCTGCCAATGGTCAGTCTTGACGGTACATTCAATGTACTTGCAATCAGCAGAAAAAACGCCCGGCTGCTCCAGTGCACCAGAAATGAATCAAAAGATATTACACCCGATGAGGTATCAACGGATATTGATGACTACCTGGAAGTTGTTCAGGAAAAACAGCTTCAATTTCATACAGGTGCCGAAAGAAATAAAGCGATGTT
>Ga0102931_1001406_pt1 | contig 11949 bp, 13 predicted proteins | sample SalPonR1_C_D1_MG_FD_79282 | JGI IMG/M metagenome (GOLD analysis project Ga0102931, IMG submission 79282) | Salt pond soil microbial communities from South San Francisco under conditions of wetland restoration - Salt Pond MetaG R1_C_D1_MG | ecosystem: Environmental > Aquatic > Marine > Intertidal... | reverse complement strand
GTGATCCCGGGCATCCGCTCACTGCGGGACCGGCCGCTGCCGGTGAACCGGGCAGTGTCGCTCCACGCCGCCAACGACGAACTGCGCGACGAGCTCGTGCCGATCAACCGGCGCTATCCGATCGACGACCTCGTCGATGCGTGCGCCGACTACCTCACCGTGCGCAACCGGCGGATCAGCTTCGAGTGGGCGATGATCGACGGGGTCAACGACCGCGACAGCGACGCCCGCGAGCTGGCGGCCCTCTGCGCCCGTCTCTCCCCCGCCGCGCACGTCAATCTGATCCCGCTGAACCCCACCCCTGGCTACCCCACGGTGGGTTCACCGCCCGGGCGGGTCGAACGTTTCCGTGACCTCCTCGAGCGGCACGGGGCGAACGCCACCGTGCGCCGCAACCGTGGCACCGACATCGACGCCGCCTGCGGCCAGCTCGCAGCCGGCCAACCGGTCGCACTCTCGCGGCGTACCGCTCAGTCGAGGTAGCGGGGGTTGGCCACCTGCAGCTTGTCGACGACGGCCTCGCGCAGCAGCGACCGGAGCTCCTCGCCACGGTCGGCGAATCCGCCGGCACGGATCGCCGCTGCCAGCTCGGCGTCGTCGGCCACGCCGAGCCGGTCGAGCCGGGCCCGGTGCGCTTCGGCCTGAGCAGCGCCCAGCTCGATCTCGCGTTCCACCATCGCCAGCACGTTCGACGCCACCCGGGCGTGGAACCGCAACCGTCCCTCGGTGGCCGGGATCACCTCGCCGTCGAGCCATTCACGCACGGCCTCGAGCAGTTGCCCGGCATCGGGTGCGTCGTGGGGCATCGCCATCGTTCACCACCTTCCTTCGAGAAGGGCCAACAGGTCGTACTCGTTCTCGCAGACCCGGCGTCCGATGGCCGCCAATTCGTGGCTGCGCGAGGCGCCGCCGAGGTGCACGTTGGCCTGCAGGATGCACATCACCGCCCACTTCCAGGTGCCCAGCACCTCCCACCAGTGCACGACCGCCGGGTCCACCGCCGGGCCGCCGGCGGCCTCGTACGCCTCGAACAGGGTGTCGTGGTCACCCAGGCCGGCCACGGGCGGTGCGGCGCCGAAGCGCCACGCCTTCACACACAGCCAGCCGAGGTCTTCCATCGGATCGCCGAGGTGGGCGAGTTCCCAGTCGATCACGGCGCGCAGCCCGTCGGGTCCCACGATCAGGTTGCCGAGGCGGAAGTCGCCGTGCACCACACAGTTGCGGGTGGACTCGGGCCGATGCTCGAGCAGCCAGTTGCGCACCAGCTCGAGCACGGGGTGGGGCTGGCCCATCTGGTCGAGCAGGTCGGTGTACCAGGCGACCTGGTCGGTCTCGACGAGGCCGCGCACGGACGACGTGTCGATGGCGTGGATCGTGGCGAGCGCCTCACCCAGTTGCGGCACCAGCCGCCGCCGCGCCTCGGCGTACTCGTCGTCGCGCAGGATCTTGCGGGCGATCGTCTCGCCCTCCACGGCCTCGAGGATCATGAACGCCATCCCGTCGTCACGACGCCGTGCGTCGAGCAGCTCGGGCACGGGGGCACCGGCGGCACCGGCGGCGCGGACCACGCCGGCCTCGACGAGCATGTCGCGTTCGTCGCCCGCCCGTTGTCGCTGCAGGACGAGCGGCCGGCCGTCGGCCTCGAACCGCCAGGTCTCACGCGATGCCCCGCCCGACAGGCGGTGCAGGTGGTGGATCTCGGCGCCGTCGAGCACGTTCGACAACAGCGTCGACAGGTCGGTGGCGGTGGCGGAGCCCGTCATGACCTCCAACTTGCCAGGTCGGTGCGTCGGCTCAGCAACCGGCGGCGCGCACCGACGGGGTGGGGTTGACCGCCACGCCTCCGCCGGGGTGGACCTGGAAGTGCAGGTGCGGTACGCCCGTGGCATTGCCGGTGTCGCCGTTGTAGCCGATCACTTCGCCCTGGGTGACCCGCCGGCTGGTGCCCTCGTAGCGAGACAGGTGGGCGTAGTAGTAGCGGTTGCCGTTGTCGCCCGCCAGCGACACGGCGTTGCCTCCGAGCCGGTTCTGCTTGAACGTGACGACGCCGCTGACCACTGCGTAGATCGGGATCCCGGTCGGAGCGAGCATGTCGACGCCTTCGTGTCGTCGACCGCCCGATCGGGGGGCACCCCACGTGTCGCCGTACGCGGACCCCGGCATGGGGCAGACGATGTTGTCGACGTAGCCCGATCCGGTGAGGATTCCCACGGGCGAGCTGCCGCTGCCACCGGTGCCCGTGCGCCCGCCGCTCGTGCCACCCGAGGCGCCGCTGTTCGGTGCCACCGTGGCCACGGGAGCGACGCCGACCGGTGCCGCCCCCGTCGGTTGATCGTCAGGGTCGGCATCGGGATCGTCGGCGGCGGCGTTGGCGGCCGCTTCGGCGGCAGCAGCCTGAGCGGCGATCACACCGGGATTGGGCGTTGCGTCGCGGGCTGCTTCTGCCTGCTGCAGCGCAGCATCTTCGAGTTTGCTGAGGGCCGCAGCCTGCTGGGCGGCCAGAGCCCGCTGGACTGCTTCGTCGTTGAGGCGCTGCTCCTCGATCCGGCGCAACCGGTCGACTTCGTCTTCGGCCTGCTCCTGGAGCCGGGTGAACACGACCTGCTGCTGCTCGACGTCGGCGCGCTGGTCGTCGAGTTCGTCTCGCCTGGAGCCGAGTTCCTTCTGGGCGAGGTCGTACTCGTCGAGGGCACTGCTGCCGGCGTTGGTGACGACGTCGACGAACACCTCGGCCTGCACCTGGTCCTTCGGTGCCTGGAGGCCGGTGAGCAGGGGAATGCCGCCGGAGCCGCTGGTGGCGAAACGGGCGACCGCCAGCGATTCGACGTCGCGGCGCAGACGCTCGACACGGTCCTGCAGCACGTCGGCTTCGAGTTCGAGGCGCTCGGCGTCGTCCTGCAGCAGTTCGAGTTCGGACTGTGCCCGGAAGAAGGCGTCGGCCGCGGCGTTCGCCCGGTCCCGGGCAGCCTGGATCTCACGGGCGGCCTGCTGCGCCGCACCGTCGTCGGTCTGCGCCGTGACGGCCGTCGGCAACGTCATCGGGACCAGCGCGGCCACGAACGACACGAGCAACCCGACGATGACCAGCCCGACGGGCGTGCGTCGACGCGCAGCAGCGCTCGTCGGCGGCGCGGTCGGGGGCTGCATACGGGGCGTGAGGCTAGTGGTCATTGCAGTTTCATGACGGTCACCCGCGTCATCGGCTCGAACCGGGCGGTTCTTGAGCTGAGCCGGACAAGGATGCGAGCAGTGCGTCACTGCCGCGGCGGATCTCGTCGTCGAGCACCCGCTGCAGCACCGCCCCCGTCCAGAGGCTGCCACCGTAGAAGAGGTGCATCCTCAACTCCGACGACTCCGCCTCCGCATCGAGAGACCGGACCTGCGCGGTGAGGACCCAGGGCACGTGCTCACGACCATCGGCCTCGATCCGCTCGAACACGGCGGTCCGGTCGGGTTCGTGGCGGGTCCGCACCATCCGGAGACGCTTCGACCGCGCCAGGGGCCCGATCCGCGCACGTAGCTCGACGTCCCATGCCGGGAGCCCGTCGTCTTCGGGTGCCACGGGCTGCACGGCGTGGGTGAGCGCCATCCAGGACGGATACACGGCGAGGTCGTCGACCAGGGCGAAGACGACGTCGGGGGTTGCGGGCAGGACCAGCTGCCGTTCGATCTCCATCGGTCGACCTCGATCAGGAGTGCCGCTGCCGGTCGGCACCGTTGAAGGCACGGGCCAGCAGAGGGCTACGAGCGGCGAGAAGGCCACCGAGGTCGTCGGCGTCGTCGAAACTCGGCGACCAGGGCGTGGCGACCGGATCGGTCGACGGGTCGCCCGGCGCCGGTTCTTCGAGCGACAACTGCTCGGCGGCCGTCGCGGCTGCGCTGCCGGGCGCTGCTCGGCGACGGCGATGCGGAACATCGGCCGCCGGATCCGGGGCGGGCAGCGGGGGCGGCCGGAAGAGGCGCAGGTCGGGCTCGCGCAGGTCGTCGAGGGTCCACCCTCGTGGAACCACCATCGTGTCGGCGTGTCGTCGGCAGAGCACCCCCCGGCCGTCGCCGTCGCCCGCCACCAGCACGTCGAGCCAGAACACGAGGTCCTCGGGACGCATTCCGTAGGCCACGGAAGCCGGCTCCGAGCAACCTGGTCGCTCACACAGCCGGTCCATCTCCCCAACACTAGTGCCGTCTCTGCAGCGCACTGTGTGGATCCCTACGATGCACTCATGACCGAGCCACGCGGGCGACGCGCCGTCACCGACCGCGTCATCCGCCGGCTCACCGGCGGCGGGTCGGCCGTGGTGTCGGGTGAGTTGGGCATCGGCAAGACAGAACTGGTCCGCCAGGTCGTTGCGGCGTTGCGTGCCGACGGCACGACCGTCACGACGCTGCGGGCCTCCGCCGGCACGCGCAACATCGCCTTCGGGGCACTGTCGGGTTTCATCGATCCGGCCGCCCGGGTCGATCCCGCCGTGCAGATCGCGGCTGCCACGGCGCGGCTGCGCAGCAACGCCGGCGGCCGGCCCCTCGTCGTCGCCGTCGACGACGCCCAGTTCCTCGACGATGCCACCATCGCCGTACTCGGGGCGCTGGTCGCGGGATCGGCCGACACCCCGCCCGGTCTCATCGATGTCGCAGTGGTCGCCACGGTGCGGTCGTCCGATCCCGCACCGGCTGTCCTCGACGACCTGTGGCGGCAGGCCGACGCCGATCGCATCACGCTCGGGCCGCTCGACGCTCCCGACGTCACCGCGCTCGTCGAGGAGTTCTTCCGACAGCGCGACGACCGCCCGGTCGAGCGGTCCGTCGTGTCTGCCATCGTGGACCGCGCCAGCGGCAATCCGTTGTTCGCCCGGGAGCTGGTGACCGCCCACGTCCACGGCGACCCCGCCGGCCTGTCGATGCAACTGCTCGAAGTCGTCGACAGGCGGCTGCGCTCACTCGGCGAGGCCGAACAACGCCACCTCGCCATGATCGCCGTCGGGCAGCCGCTCGACGTGTCGTCGCCGCTGCTCGACGCCCGTGTGCTGGCCGCTCTCGAGGACGCCGGCCTGATCGTCACCCGACACACCGACGGGCACGCCCGAAGCGTCGTCGCCCATCTGGCTCACCCACTGTACGGAGAGGTGATCGTGCACCGGCTCACGCCGCTGCGCCGTCAGGAGATCGCCCGATCGCTCGCCAACACCCTCGTCGCTCCCGCGGACGGGCCCACCGGCGATCCGTCTCGGCAGCGTCGGGGCGATGCGCTGCGGGTGGTCACGTGGATGCTCGACGCAGGCGACACGCCGCCCGCCGACCTGGCCGAGGCAGCGGCATTCGAGGCCATCGGCTGGCTCGACACCGACCGCGCCGACTGGCTGGCCCGGCTGGCGGTCGAGGCAGGGCGGACAGCCTCTTCGCTGTTCACACTGGGTGAGGTACGCCGGGTCTCCGGGCAGCCCGACGACGCCGTCGAACTCTGGAACGAGGCCTTCGAACTCGCCACCGACGACGACGACATCCGGCGCATCGCGCTGGCGCTCGGTCAGCTCAACAACCTGTTCCTCCAGCGGCCGGATCTCACCATCGAGGTCCTCACGACGGCGCGCGACCGCATCGAGGATCCCGCGCTCCGCCTGGGCATCGAGGCCGACCTCGCCGTGGAGGCGTCCGATCACGACCGGGCGGAGCAGATCCGCGGAAACGAGCGCGTGTTGTCGGATCCGGCCTGCGGCGACGAGTCGGCCTGGACCGCGCTGTCGAACATCCTGTGGCTGAAGGCGACGTCACTGGAGGTCGAGGGCATCGACCGCTACCTCGCCCGGGCCGAGGAGATCGAGCAGCGCCTCCCGGCCGAGCGCGATGCCGAGATCGACCTGATCCGGGCCATCTCGATCAATGCGCCGATGATCAGGGGACACCTCGAGGAGGCGTCCGCGGTCGCCCGGCGCTGGCAGGAGGAAGCCGGCCGGCGGGGCATCGCCATCGGGCTCAGCGAGTTCTCGGCGGCCGTCCTCGAGCTGTTGCGCGGACGCGGCGACGTGGCCGAGCGGCTCATCGGACGAGCGATCGACACCCTCCTCGCCTACGACACGTTCCACACCCTCCCGATGGTGGCGAGTGCAGGCTCCGTCGTGGCGACGGTGAACGGCGACATCCAGCTCGCTGTCCGACGGACGGAGCTGGCGAACGAACGCGTGGGCGCCTTCGCGCCGTGGTTCGACCTCTGGTCGGCCCGCGCCAACGGATGGATCGCGGCTGCCGCCGGGGACCACGACGAGGCGATTCGCAGGGTGCTGGAGGCGGCCAAGCTCGGCCAGGAGTCGGGCGATCTCGGTTGGGCGGCGTTCGCGCTCCACGACGCTGCGAGTTGGGGACACGACGACGACGCGCTGCGCACCGCTCGGCGGGGGCGCGAGAGCGACTGCCGGCTGTTCGACGTGATCTTCGATCACCTCGACGCCGCCGCGGTGCGGGATCCGGGCGGCCTGGCCCACTGCGCCCGCCGCTTCGAGGCGATGGGAGCGCTCGTACCGGCCGGCGCAGCCTGGGCCAATCGTGCCGCGCACGCCGCCGACGAGGTGGAACGGTGCCGCGACGCCACCCGTGCGCTCACGTTGGCGCCTGCGGTGGCGCTGCGCCCCGGCACGGACGACCTGGCACTCACCTCACGCCAGCTCGACGTCGCCCGACTCGCCGCCCGGGGGCGTCCCAGCAAGGCGATCGCCATCGAACTGTTCCTGTCGGCGCGTACGGTCGACAATCACCTGCGTGAGGTGTACCGCCGCCTCGGGATCGGCGGCCGGGCCGAGCTCGGCGAGGTGATCGCCGGGTGAGGCGTCGATCCAACGTGTGAACGGGCTCGCTTGAGCAACCGACGCGCCCGGATGAGCAATGGTGTTCGGTGCGATGCGTCCTACGTTTCGTCTCATGTCTGCGGGGACACCACGATGCGCCGATGGCAACGGCACCCTCACCCACCTCTTCTTCTCGGCCGACGACGTGGAGGTGGCCCAGGCGAAGGCGATCTGCCGGCGGTGTCCGCTGGCCGATGCCTGCCGATCGGCGGCGATCGCCCGGGTCGAGCCCTACGGCGTGTGGGGCGGCGCCCTGCTGATCGACGGGCAGCCGGTGGCGTTGCCGCCGCGGCGCGGACGGCCGTCACGCCGGGCCCGCATCGACTTCCTCGATGACGAGGTACGCCGCCCCGCCCACCTCGTTGCCTGAATCCCCGAACTGCCCCGACGTCCGGAGTACCGTCGACGGCTCGTGAGCCCACAGCGTCTCGCCGATGCGCCCGCTCCGTTCCGGTTCGAGCGTCTGCTGCTGATCGTCGTCGCGGCGTTCATGCTGTCCGCCGTGGACGAGCGGTGGGCCAGCGTCTCCATCTCGCTGCTGACGGTCGCCCTGGTCCTGGTGGCGTTCCGGGCGACGTCGCTGCGTGCCTCGTCGCCGAGGTTGGCCGGTCTCGCCGTGGTCGCGATGGCTGCCGCAACCGTGACGGCACTGGTCGACCGTGACTCGTCGGCGAACGCTGCGTCGGCGTTCGCCCAGGCGGCGCTCCTGTCGATCCTCGTCGTTCTGGTCGTGCGCGCCGTCGTGCGCAGTGACCGTGTCGACGGCCAGACCATCATCGGAGCCGTCACCGGCTACGCGATGATCGCAATGGCGTTCGCACAGCTCTACATCGGCATCGACGCCATCGACGACGGCCAGCTCTCGATTCCCTTCGCCGACAGATCGCAGTTCGCGCCGTTCAGTTTCGTCGTGTTGACCACGCTCGGCTTCGGCGACCAGACGCCGACGGCGCCGTTCGCGGCCCGGGTCGTGGCGCTCCAGGCCGTGACCGGCCAGATCTTCCTGACGGTGTTCATCGCCCGCCTGGTGTCGCTGTATCGGCGGCCGGGGTGACTGCGTCGTCGGTCGATGATGCGCCACCGGACGGTGCGGATACGTCATGATGAGTGCATGATCCGACTGCTCACCCGCCTGGCACTCGCGGTGGCCGGCAACGCCATCGGCCTCTGGCTCGCCGCACTGCTGCTCGACGACATGGACATCGACGGCGTCTCCTTCGTGGTCGCCGTCCTGATCTTCACCGTGCTGTTCGCCGTCCTCGAGCCGCTGATCCAGAAGCAGGCGCTGAAGAACGTCGAGGCGCTGCAGGGCAGCAGCGCCCTGATCACGACACTCGTGGCGTTGATCCTGACGGACCTGATCTCCGACGGTCTGTCGGTCAGCGGCGTCGGCACCTGGATCCTCGCCACCGTGATCGTGTGGCTCGGCACCATCGTCGCCGGAGTCCTGTTGGCCCGCTTCGTGCTGAAGCAAGCCGCCGACACCGCCAGGACCTGACACCTCGACCCAGTCAAGTGGCCCGGCGCAGGCCAGTTGATGCAGCGTTGATCTGGTACGGACGTCGTGCTGATCAACGCATCCCACGCTGGGAGCCATGCCGACACCGACGGAACACGAGCACCGTCCGACACGGGTCGAATTCGGCCAGGACCGGCCGTCCACGCCGCTGCACGTGTCGGCGACGTCCGACGACGGCCGGCATCTCTCGATCTCGGCGCACGGGGAGATCGATGCGGACTCGGCCCACCTGCTCCGGCTGCCGCTGATCGGTCACTCATTCGACTCCGTGGACGTGGACTGCCGTGGGGTGGACTTCATGGGCCTGGCCGGCGTCGACGAGCTGCTGTCGATCGCCGTGCGGTACCGCCTCCGCGTCGTGCCGTCGCGGGCGGTCCAGCGGGTGGTCGACCTGTGTGGCGTGTCCGACCTGTTGTCGCTGGCCCCCCCGCCGGTCACCGCGTCGGACCTGCGGCGGAGTGCAGTGTGGGATCCGCTCCGCGTTGCCCGACCGGGCCTGGCGTCATGACGATGACGAGTTCGCCGGTGCCGGGGCAGTTGCCCGAGCAGGTACCGGAGGAGATGTCGGCGACGGTCAATGCACTGTTCGCCGTGGGGCTCGAGCTGGCAGCGGTCCGCTGCCTCGTCGACGGTGAGGCGGGTCGCCGCATCGACCGGGCCATCAGGCACCTCGACGATGCCATCTCCGACGTCCGTTGCCTGCTCGACGAGTCGAGCCCGGCGCCCGCGTCGACCGGTACGTCGAGTGAAGGTCGGCGGGGCGGAACCTGCGCCGACGTCTGCGCATTCGCCGATCCGGTCTGGGAATGACCCGGCGGTGGCGCTGCGGCGTCGCAGCGGCGAAACTGTTGCCGTGAACGAGTTCGAACTGGTCGTCGTGGCGGCGTCGGCGGGCGGTGTGCAGGCACTGACGCAACTGGTGTCCGATCTCCCCGACGGATTCTCGCTGCCGATGGTGGTGGTCCAGCACGTGGACCCTCACCACCGGAGCCTGCTGACGGAGATCCTCGGCCGCCGTTCACGGGTGCCGGTCGAGTCGGTCGGCGACGGCACGAAGATGCAACCCGGCTCCGTGTACGTCGCTCCGCCGGATTCGCACGTGCTCGTGGAGGACGACGGCACTCTCTCGCTGAGCCAGGCCGAGCAGGTGCACTTCGTGCGGCCGTCGGCCGACATCCTGTTCGAATCGGCGGCCGCCAGCTACGGCGACCGGGTGATCGCCGTCGTCCTCACCGGCACCGGTGAGGACGGAGCCACCGGGGTGTCCGCCGTGCACGACCGGGGCGGCACGGTGGTGGCCCAGGACGAGGGATCCTCGGAGTTCTTCGGGATGCCCCACGCCGCGATCGCCACGGGGGCCGTCGACGTCGTGCTGCCCCTGGAGGAGATCGCACCGAAGCTCGTCGCACTGTCCGAGTCGGTGCCCCGGCCGTGACCGAGCCCGACGGTGCCGAACTCGAGTCGCTGCTCGAGTACCTGCGTGACACGCGCAGCCTGGACTTCACCGGCTACAAGCGTCCGAGCCTGACCCGCCGGATCCGCAAGCGGATGCACGAGGTCGACGCCGAGCGGTTCGACGACTACCGCGACGTGCTCGAGTCCGACCCCGCCGAACAGGCCCGGCTCGTCGACACGATCCTGATCAACGTCACGGCGTTCTTCCGTGACGAGGATGCGTGGCAGTTCCTGGCCGCCGAGGTGGTGCCGGGCATCGTGGGGGCGGCGGGTGACGGACCGATCCGGGTGTGGAGCGCCGGCTGTGCGTCCGGCGAGGAGGCCTACAGCCTGGCCATGGTGTTCGCCGACCACGTCGGCGTGGACGAGTTCCGACACCGGGTGAAGATCTTCGCCACCGACACCGACGACGGCGCCCTCGCCGAGGCGCGCCGAGGGGTCTACACCCGCCGGCAGCTCGAGCCGGTGTCGGCGGAACGCATCGAGCGGTACTTCGAACCCGTCGACGACGGATTCGCCTTCCGCTCGGACTGCCGCCGGCAGGTGATCTTCGGGAGCAACGACGTCACCGCCGATGCGCCGATCTCGCACCTCGACCTGCTGGTGTGCCGCAACGTGCTGATGTACTTCGTGACCGACACCCAGCGTCACGTGCTCCACCGCTTCCACTACGCACTGGAGCCGCACGGCCATCTGTTCCTCGGCAGGGCCGAGACCATCAGCGCCCGGTCGGATCTGTTCGACCCGGTGGACAGCCAGCTGCGGTTGTTCCGGCGCACACCCGGCCCCGACCTCCCGCAGGGCATCGGCGCCCTCGCGGAGCGCGTGGGCTCCGACGACGTCCTGCACGAACTGGCGCTCGCTGCGACGCCCGTGGCCCAGATCGTCCTCGACGTGGAAGGGCGGGTCTCGGGGGTCAACACGCGGGCCAGGGCGATGCTGGGGGTGAGCGTGGACGACATCGGGCGGTCGTTCCGGGTCCTCGACCTCGCCCATCGCCCCGTCGAGCTCGCACCGCACATCGAGCAGGCCTACGCCGAGCGGCAGCCGGTGGTGCTCCACGACGTGTCCCGCCCGCTGGCCGACGGACAGCTGCAGTTCCTGGAGATCTCGATCGCGCCGCTGCGGACCTCGGCCGGCGTCGACCTGGGTGTGAGCGTCACCTTCGCCGACGTCACCGAACTCGGGCGGACGCGGATGGACCTCGAGCAGTCCGGACGAGACCTCGAGGTCGCCAACAGGAGCCTCCGCACGACCAACGAAGAGCTGGAAACGGCCGTCGAGGAACTGCAATCGACGAACGAGGAGCTCGAGACCACCAACGAGGAACTGCAGTCGGCCAACGAGGAACTCGAAACGATGAACGAGGAGCTGCAGTCGGCCAACGAGGAACTCGAGACCATGAACGAGGAGCTGCTCACGCAGACCGATCGGATCGAGGCGGCTCGGCGGTTCCTCACCGGCATCCTCGACGCCGTCCCGCTCGGATTGGCCGTGGTCGACGAACAGCTCGACGTGGTGCTCTGGAACCAGACCGCCGAGCACCTGTTCGGCCTGCGTGCCGCCGACGTCGTGGACCGGTCGTTCCTGGCGCTCGACTTCGGCCTGCCGGTGGGCAGCATCGGGCCACTGCTGCACGCCGTCGCGGGCGATGACGTGCCGCGCCGGGCGCGCGACTCCCGCAGCACGGTGGTCGAGGCCGAGGACGCCCGCGGGATGCGGTTCTCGTGCCGGGTCAGCGTCGGCCGGATCGGGCGCGCGACCGACGGCGACACGAGGCTGATGGTGCTGATGGAGCCGATCGACGCATCGAACGGCGAGTCATCACCGTGAGCACGCCAGGGGACCAGGAGGTCGACCGGCTGAGGCACCGTCTGGGTGCGCTGATCTCGCGCTCCGACGGGGGTGAGGACGCCCGGGAGCTGGCGTCGGAAGCCCTCGAGGAGCTGGCGGTCGTGCTCGAGGAGATGCAGTCCCAGAACGCCGAGCTCCAGGCCGGCCGCACGGCCCTCACCGAGCAGACACGCCGCTACCAACAGCTGTTCGAGACCGTCCCCGACGGGTACCTGATCACCGACACCGAGGGCATGATCCGAGAGGTCAACCTGTCGGCCTGCGAGATGTTCGGGCGGCCCCCCGCCG
>Ga0102931_1001404_pt1 | contig 11952 bp, 10 predicted proteins | sample SalPonR1_C_D1_MG_FD_79282 | JGI IMG/M metagenome (GOLD analysis project Ga0102931, IMG submission 79282) | Salt pond soil microbial communities from South San Francisco under conditions of wetland restoration - Salt Pond MetaG R1_C_D1_MG | ecosystem: Environmental > Aquatic > Marine > Intertidal... | reverse complement strand
TCGATCACTCTGCCATCAGGCGCGGTGTAGTAGCCTTCGCCATAGACGCTCATCGACGAGGCGATGACGATCCGCTCGACCGGGTGGTCGAGAAGCGCCTCGAGGAGCACGGCGGTCCCGAGGTCGTTCGTGCCGACATATCGCGCGATCTCGTACATGGACTGCCCCACGCCGACCTCGGCGGCGAGGTGGATCACGCCGTCGCATCCCCCTAGGGCGCGGCGGAGCCGGGGTGCGTCGGTCATGTCGCCTTCGACGAACTCGGCGTCTTGGGGCACATCGGGCGCCGCGCCGCCGTGCACCTGATCGATAAGACCGTCGTAGAGGCGCACCTCGTAGCCGTGATCCAGCAGTTCCCGCGCCACGTGGCGACCGATGAAGCCGCATCCTCCGGTTATCAGCAGTCGCGTCATGGCAGATCATCCCGATGTGGCTGTGAAAGATCGTGGCCGTGAAAGATCGTTGATCGCCAAACGGGCTTCTTCCGGGAATGTTCCCCAACTGCGGCAACGGGTTCGGGTTTCGGCTCCGGCTTCATCTTCCGGAACAAAGGCCGTGGGTCCGTGTTGTTCGCGGACGCTGGAACGGGGTGGCTGCAGCTCCGTTTCCCATTGAAGCCGAAGGAGAGTGCCCGTGAACAGACATGTCCCGGAAATCGCCCCCGGACGCCGCTCCGCGGCTGCTCCGGCCGGCCTTGCCGCACGGGTGGAGGGACCCGGCAGAGTCGGTATGGTCGACCTTGTCCTGCGCGCTCCGGAAGACGACCAGGTCCGTGTGCGGGTCGAGGGTTGCGGGGTCTGCGCGTCGAACCTGGGGCCATGGAGCGGGCCGGACTGGATGGACTTCCCGACCGAGCCCGGCGGGCTCGGCCACGAAGGCTGGGGAACGGTAGAGGCTGTCGGATCCCGCGTCGCCGAGCTTCGTCCCGGTCAACGCGTGGCGTTTCTGGGACAGAACAGCTACGCCAGCCATGACATCGTCAACGGACCCGACGTCGTCCTGCTGCCGCCCGATCTCGATGGTGTTCCGTTTCCTGGAGAAGCCTTCGCCTGCGCCATGAACATCCTACGGCGGAGCGCGATCAGGCCCGGCGACCGCGTCGCGATCGTCGGGATCGGGTTTCTGGGAGCGACGCTCACCCGTCTTGCGGCGGCGCGGGCCTCGGAGGTGTTCGCCGTCTCGCGCCGCGAAGAGGCCCTCCGGCTTGCCCGGGAAATGGGCGCCGTCCGAACCTTCCGCGCCGATGAGCCGGGCGACGTGGTCTCCGAGATCCGCGGGGTCACCCATGGCCGTCTTTGCGACGTGGTGATCGAGGCGGTCGGGAAGCAGGGCCCGCTCGACCTCGCCGGAGAACTTGTCGCGGAAGGCGGGCGGCTCGTGATCGCCGGATACCACCAGGACGGACCGCGCCGGATCAACATGCAGCAATGGAACTGGCGCGGCATCGACGTGGTGAACGCGCACGAACGCAGCGCGGAAGCCTATCGCGAGGGCCTGCGTGAGGCGGTGGAGGCGGCCGTGTCGGGACGGCTCGACCCGCGTGCGCTCGTGACCCACGGCTACCCGCTCGACCGCCTCGGCGACGCGCTCGACGCGACGCGCGACAAGCCGGAAGGCTTCGTGAAAGCCTACGTCACCTGCTCATGACCCGGCCGCGTCTCGGATTCGTCGGGCTCGGCTGGATCGGGCGGCATCGTCTGGAGGCGGTCGCTGCCACCGGCCTTGCCGACATCGCGGTACTCTACGATCCCTCGAGGGAAGCGGTGGAGGCGGCACGGCAACTCGCCCCGGAGGCCGCGGCCGCCGGCACGGTCGAGGAGCTTCTCGCCCTGCGCCCGGATGGTGTCGTGATCGCGAGCCCGAGCGCGCTTCACGCGGCGCAGGCGTTCGAGGCTTTGTCGCAGGGAATGGCTGTCTTTTGCCAGAAGCCGCTCGGGCGATCCGCCGCCGAAGTGCGGGCTGTCGTCGAGAAGGCGCGCGAAACGAACCGTCTTCTCGCCGTGGATCTCTGTTACCGACGGACCGCCGCGTTCGGAGCCATCAAGGCTGCCCTCGACGTCGGCCGCATCGGGCGACCGTTTTCAGCCGATTTCGCATTTCACAACGCCTATGGCCCTGACAAGGCATGGTTCTACGACATCACGAGGTCCGGAGGCGGTGCCTTGATGGACCTCGGGACCCATCTCGTCGATCTCGCACTCTGGATCTTCGACGGGCCTGTCGCCGGTGTTTCGGCAACGCTTTATCGCCATGGTGAACGGCTCTGCGAGCCCGGTCTGGAAGACTACGGGATCGCGACCATCGAATTCGAAGGGGGCGCGACGGTGCGGCTTGCCTGTTCGTGGAACCTGCACGCGGGCCGGGATGCCGTGATCGTCGGTGATATCCACGGAACTGACGGCGGCCTGAGAGTCCGCAACCGCGGTGGATCCTTCTACGACTTCGAGGCCTGCCTGCTTCAAGGCTCGGGCGCCGTGTCTCTCTCGGAGCCTCCCGACGATTGGGGTGGGCGGGCGATCGCCGGCTGGGTGGAGAGCCTCGCGTCCGGCACAGGGTTCGACCCGGCTGCTATGGGCTACATCGCGCTCTCGGACACGCTCGATCGCATCTATGCCCACGCATTCGGAGGACAGGTCCCCGCCATTTCCCGCCTCCCCGTGATCCGTTCGCGCAGGCGCGGAGACCCGAGCGGCGACGCGCCGACCGGTCGGGCCTGACCGGGGCGCGTGCCTGAAGCCGTCGCGCGACCGGGGCGTCTCGCAGGCCCGACGCTGCTGCGCTCGATGATGTTGACGGGCAGGATCGTCGTCGATGGAATCTCGGTCTCCGGTGACTCCATCATCCTTCCCAGAACTTCCGCAGCGGTTCTGCCAAGATCGAACTGAAGGACCCGTGCCGTCGTCAGGCCGGGCGGGATCAGGTCGAGGAACGGGGCATCGTTGAACCCGGTCACCGACACGTCGCCCGTGCACGACAGGCCGCGCGCCTGCAGCGCCTGAAGCGCGCAAATCGCGAGCCGGTCGTTCAGCAGCGCGTCGGCGCATCGGGCGCCCTCTTCCTCGGCATAGCGCGCGGCCGCGACGATCAGATCTTCGGGTCGATCGACGCCCGATGCCCGCATGGCGATCTCGAAGGCCTGCCGTCGCTCGACGCCCGTGGAGACTCCGGCAGGACCGGCGATATGACCAATCCTTCGATGCCCTGCATCCCGAAGCCTGCGCACCATTTCCCGAAGCCTGCGCGTCGTTGTTGATGACGGACGGTATGGCCCCGCCTTCGATCTTGCGGTTCACGGTGACGATGGGAATCTCGGCGGCGAGTCGTTCGAGTTGGGGATCGTCCAGGCGCGCGGCGGCATTTATGATTCCATCCACGTCTCGTTCGCGGAGTACGTTGAAGAGCCGCCGGCGGACGGTGCAAAATCTCCAATCATGTCCAGAATGGACATTTATGGGGCTACCGGTACCGGCAGGCGTTTGCGACTGATGTCGGGCAAAGCAGTCCCGCCAAAGGGAACGGTCGGGATTCCGGCCGGAATCGAGCCAGATCACGGGAGGATCCAATGAACCGAGCGCTGCGACCGAATGTATTGAAGCCCGCGGATCTCGACCCGCAGTGGCGCTGGGAGGGGCGCTTGCCGGCGTGGGGTCACACGTCGGTGGATTTCGAGCGCCGGATCGACCACGATCGTCTGAGGCGGTACCGTCTGAGCCGGACAAGGGAGGCGCTGAAGGCGAGCGACTGCGGCACGCTTCTCCTCTTTGACGTCAACAACATCCGGTATGTCTCGTCGACGAAGATCGGCGAGTGGGAGCGGGACAAGATGTGCAGGTTCTGCCTGCTCACGGGCGACGACAGCCCGTATGTCTGGGACTTCGGTTCTGCGGCCGTGCACCATAAGAAGTTTTCCGACTGGCTCGAACCCGATCACTGCCGCGCCGGCGTCGTCGGCATGCGCGGAACGATCCCGCCGGAATTCGGCCTGATGCGCAAATACGCCAAAGAGATCGCGGGGCTGATCCGCGATGCCGGCATGGCCGACATTCCCGTGGGCGTCGATTATGCCGAGACCGCGATGTTCCACGCGCTCCAGGAGGAGGGACTCAAGGTCGTGGACGGCCAGCAGATCATGCTCGCGGCCCGCGAGATCAAGAACTGGGACGAGATCCAGCTTCTGACCCAGGCCGCGGCGATGGTCGACGGCGTCTACCACATGATCTACGAGGAGCTGAAGCCGGGCATCCGCGAGAACGACATCGTCGCGCTCAGCAACAAGATGCTCTACGAGATGGGCTCCGACGACGTGGAGGCGATCAACGCGATCTCGGGCGAGCGCTGCAACCCGCACCCGCACAACTTCACCGACCGCTACTTCCGGCCCGGAGATCAGGCGTTCTTCGACATCCTGCAAAGCTACCAGGGCTACCGGACCTGCTACTACCGCACCTTCAACATCGGCCGCGCGACCTCGGCGCAGAACGATGCCTACGTGAAGGCGCGGGAATGGATCGATGCCTCGATCGACCTGATCCGGCCGGGGGTAAGCACCGACGTCGTCGCGCAAGCCTGGCCCAAGGCAGAGGAGTTCGGGTTCCCCGACGAGGACACCGCCTTCGGGCTGCAGTTCGGGCACGGGCTGGGGCTTGCGCTGCATGAGCGTCCGATCATCAGCCGCGCGGTCAGCCTTGACCACCCGATGGAGATCCAGACCGGCATGGTCTTCGCGCTCGAAACGTACTGCCCGGCGGCTGACGGTTTCTCGGCGGCGCGGATCGAGGAGGAAGTCGTCGTGACGGATACGGGCTGCGAGGTGATCTCGCTCTTTCCCGCTGAAGAGCTTCCGATCGCGAACCGTTACTGAATGTCTCAACGGACGCGGAGGAATTCCTGCGCTCCGGCGCCGGCGAGGGAGGCGAGATGACCGCTGCGAAGACCACGAGCAAGGCGAAGGCCGGCAAATCGAATGCCGACGATTATCTGCGGATGTATCGCCAGATGGTCCGGATCCGGACGTTCGAGGACAACGCGAACCAGCTATACCTCTCGGCCAAGATGCCGGGGCTCACGCACATGTATTCCGGCGAGGAGGCGGTGGCGGTCGGGATCTGCGAGGCGCTGACCGACGATGACCGGATCACGTCCACGCACAGGGGACACGGCCATTGCGTGGCCAAGGGCGCGGATTTCAAGCAGATGTTCTGCGAGCTTCTGGGCAAGGAGGAGGGCTATTGCCGCGGCAAGGGCGGCTCGATGCACATCGCCGACCAGAGCCACGGAAACCTCGGCGCCAACGCCATCGTGGGCGGCTCGATGGGCATCGCGACGGGATCGGCGCTGCGCGCGAAGCTCCAGGGCTCGGACGACGTCACGGTCTGCTTCTTCGGCGACGGGGCGACCGCGCAAGGGCTCTGGTACGAGGTGATGAACATGGCCGCACTCTGGAAGCTGCCGGTCATCTATGCCTGCGAGAACAACGGGTACTCGGAATACACGAAGACCGAGGAGATCGCCGCCGGCTCGATCATGGCCCGCGCCGAGGCCTTCGGGATCGAGGCGCACCAGGTCGACGGGCAGGACGTTCTGGCGGTCAACGAGCTGACCCAGAAGCTGGTGGCGCGGGCGCGCAAGGGCGAGGGTCCGTTCTTCATGGAACTGATGACCTACCGCTACCACGGCCACCACGTCGGCGACATCAACCGCGACTACTACCGCTCGAAGGACGAGGAGAAGGAGTGGAAGGACAATCGCGACCCGATCGTCCGCTTCCGCGGCTACCTCGTGAGCGAAGGCATCGCCACCGAGGAGGAGATCGAGGCGATGAACGCCGAGATCGAGGCCGACGCGACCGACGCCGTGGCCTATGCAGAGAAGGCCCCCTATCCGCCGGCCAACGAGGTCGACATGCACGTTTACGCGGACTGAGGAGAGACAGATGCGCGAGATTACCCTGTCCCAGGCCGTCAACGAGGCGATCGCAGAGGAGATGCGCCGCGACCCGACCGTGTTCCTCATGGGCGAGGACGTCGCCGAGGCCGGCACGCCCTTCAAGGTCCTGTCGGGCCTCGTCGAGGAATTCGGCACCGAGCGCGTGATCGACACGCCCATCTCGGAACCCGGATTCGTCGGCCTTGCCGTGGGGGCCGCGATGACCGGCGCGCGGCCCGTCGTCGACCTCATGTTCGGGGATTTCATCTATCTGGTGATGGACCAGCTCTGCAATCAGGCCGCCAAGCAGCACTACATGTCGGGCGGCAAGCTCCAGGTTCCGATGGTCCTGCGCACCAACCTCGGCGCGACCCGGCGCTCGGCCGCGCAGCACAGCCAGTCGCTGCAGGCGATCGTGGCGCATATCCCTGGCCTCAAGGTCGCCCTGCCGTCTTCGGCTTATGAGGCGAAGGGGCTGATGAAGACGGCGATCCGGGACAACAACCCGGTCGTGATCTTCGAGGACAAGCTCATGTACCAGGACAAGGCTCCGGTCCCGGAGGATGAGTATCTCATCCCCTTCGGCGAGGCTGCCGTTCTCCGCGAGGGACGGGACATCACGCTGATCGGCACGTCCTCGATGGTGCAGGTGGCGGGCAAGGCCGCCGACATTCTCGCGAACGAAGGCATCAGCGCCGAAGTCATCGACCCGCGCACCATCGTGCCGCTGGACGAGGCGACCCTTCTGGGATCGGTGAAGAAGACGAGCCGCGCGATCGTGATCGACGAGGGGCATCAAAGCTACGGCGTCACCGCCGAGATCGCGAGCCGCCTCAACGAGAAGGCGTTCTACCACCTCGACGCGCCGGTTCTCCGGATGGGCGCGATGGACGTCCCGGTGCCGTTCTCGCCCGCGCTCGAGGACCTGACGGTGCCGACCCCGGAGAAGGTGGCCGACGCCGCGCGCCGGCTCTGCGCCGGAGAGATGATCCATGCCGCATGAGGTGATCATGCCGGCTCTCGGCATGGCGCAGGACGCGGGCCGACTGGTCGCCTGGCTGAAGAAGCCCGGCGATCCGATCGCCGAAGGCGACGCGCTGTTCGAGGTAGAGACCGACAAGGCGACGATGGAGGTCGAGGCGCAGGCGCCGGGCTTCCTGACCGATGTGCGCGCCGCCGAGGGCGACGACGTGCCTGTGGGCCGTGTGATCGCGCGGATCTCCGAGACGGCGGAGACGGCGGGCGCGGCTTTGCCGGAGCCATCCGCGCCATCCGAGACCGCCAAGAAGGCCGCGGCATCCGCACCGCCGGACGATCTTCCGGAGGGGCGGTCGGTGATCCTGCCGGCTCTCGGCATGGCGCAGGATACCGGCCTGCTCGTGGCCTGGCATGTCTCGCCGGGCGAAGAAGTCGCAGAGGGAGACGTCCTCTTCGAGGTCGAGACTGACAAGACCACGATGGAGGTCTCGGCAGAAGCGGCGGGGTTCGTCGCGGCGATCCTCGCGGAAGATGGCGAAGAGGTGCCGGTGGGCGAGCGCGTCGCCATCCTGACCGCCGAGAAGCCAACGGCTCCGGTACGGCGAAAGCGGAGCGCGGCCGGTGTGGAAGCGCCGCAGTCCCACGAGGCGCCGGCGGCGCCAAAGGAAACTCCCGCGACGGAACGTGCTGCGACGCCTCCCGTCGCAACGGGAGGACGCATCCTTGCGTCGCCCAAGGCGCGACGGCTTGCGCTTGAAGAGGGCCTCGACCTCGCGCGGCTGGTTGAGGCGGGGCACCCCCAGCCTTTCCATGTGCGCGATCTCGAGGCATTCAAGACGCTGCAGGATGCGCGGCCGGCGACGGCCGCCGCGGCGGCGCAGGCCACGCGTCGGATCACCGCCGATATCCATCGGGAGGGCTTCTCGGAGTTTCTCGCCTGGGCTGCCGAGAGCGAGGGTCATGCGGACGCACCGGCGCTGCTTGCCGCATTCGCCGCGGCGAGCTTTCGGTCCGGCCGGGAGCACGCCGCGATCTGCGTCATCGTGGAACGGTTCGGCGAGGAGAGCCGGCACCTTGATCCCGACAGAGCCGCGACAGGACGGTCCGCCGTCCCCGACGAAGATGCCCCGGCGCCCGACCTGATCCTGCGCGACCTGCGCCATGTTTCGATCTCGTCGGTCGAACTCGGGGCGGAGGACGCGCCCGTCCTGACCATCATGAAGCGCGGGGAGGGTCTCGCTGTCACGCTGGAGTGCGGTGCGGGGCATCTCTCGGCAGCCGCCGCGCTTGAGCTCGTCTCGGGTTTCACCGGACGTCTCGAAGAGCCGCTCAGGCACCTGCTCTGAAGCCCGAGGAGAAGACGACATGACGAAGATCGATATCGATTTCGACGCCCTCCACAGCGATCTCTGGATCGGCGGCGCGTGGCGGGAGGGCGCCGCGAAGGAGCGGTTCGACGTCGTCAATCCGGCGGACGAGGCGGTGCTCGCCTCGGTCGCGTCCGCCGATATCGCCGACGCCGACGCCGCGCTGGACACAGCGGAGGCCGCGATGTCGGACTGGGCGGCGCGCAAACCGCGCGAACGCTCCGAGGTGCTGCGCCGGGCATGGGAGCTCATGACGGCCCGGCTCGAGGGCTTCGCGCGGCTGATCACACTGGAGAACGGCAAGGCCCGTGCGGACGCCATCGGCGAGGCGACCTACGCCGCGGAGTTCTTCCGCTGGTTCGCGGAGGAGGCGGTCCGGGCCGACGGGCTGATCACGCACGCTCCCGCGTCGGGCGCACGGATCATCGTGCAGCACAAGCCCGCCGGGCTCGCCGTGCTCGTGACGCCGTGGAACTATCCCGCCGCGATGGGAACCCGCAAGATCGCGCCGGCCCTTGCGGCGGGCTGCGGCGTGGTGATCAAGCCGGCCTCGGAGACCCCGTTGACGATGCTCGCGCTGATGCCGCTCCTCGAAGAAGCGGGCGTGCCGAAGGGGCTCGTGAACGTCCTGCCCTCGCGCAGGACGGGCGCGCTCGTTGATCACATGCTCCATGACCCGCGGGTGCGGGTCGTCTCCTTCACGGGCTCCACGCAGGTCGGTCGCAAGCTTCTGCAGTCCGCCGCGGATCAGGTGCTGAAGCCGGCGATGGAACTCGGCGGCAACGCCCCCTGCATCGTTCTGGAGGATGCCGACCTGGACACGGCGGTCGAGGGCACGATGCTCGCCAAGATGCGGAACCTGGGCGAAGCCTGCACCGCGGCGAACCGGATCTACGTGCAAGAGAACATCGTGGGCGAATTCACCCGCCGGTTGACCGAGAAGATGTCCGCCCTGAAGGTGGGAGACGGTATCGACCCTTCGGTGGACGTGGGCCCGCTCGTCAACGCCGACACCCGCGAGAAGGTCGCGGCCTTCGTGGCCGACGCCGTCGCGAAGGGCGCGAAGATCGAATGCGGCGGGACCATGCCGGAGGGTCCCGGCTACTTCTATGCGCCGACCGTGCTCTCGAACGTGCCCGAGACCGCCGACTGCGTCCGCGACGAGATCTTCGGGCCCGTCGCCGCGATCCAGACATTCAGTGGCGAGGATGAGGCCGTCCGGCGCGCCAACGATACGGAGTACGGCCTCGTCGCCTACGTCTTTTCCGAAGACATGAAACGCGCGCTCCGGGTCTGCGAGCGGCTCGACTACGGGATGGTCGGGCTCAACCGCGGCCTGGTCTCGGATCCTGCGGCCCCCTTCGGCGGCACCAAGCAATCGGGTCTCGGCCGCGAGGGTGGGCATGAGGGCATGCTCGAGTTCATGGAAACCCAGTACATTTCGGCGGAGTGGTGAGGGCGGCATGTCATCTGAAGTGATCGCCAGCCCCTCCGTGCGCCGTCTCGCCCTCGAAAAAGGCATCGACCTCGACGCGCGCGCGCGCACCCTGGGGCGCAACACGCTCGCGCGGGAGGACCTGATGGACGCAAGCGGCGCGGCCCCGGCCGCGGATACCGCCCTTTGGGACGTGGATCACGGCCAATGGGGGCCTGTAACCGAGGAACCGGTAAGCCGCTTCGCCCGCGCCGCCGCCCGCAACCTTGCCGCCGCGACCGCCGTCATCCCATCGGTCACGCATCATGACAGCGCGGATGTAACCGCGCTCGAGGCGTTTCGGGCATCGCTGAAGGACGAGGCGGAGGCGCGAGGCGCGAAGCTCACGGCACTCGCCTTCCATGTGAAGGCGCTGGCGCGGACGCTCCGCGCGTTCCCGCGTTTCAACGCGTCGCTGAGCGCGGATGGCGAAACCCTGATCCTCAAGGACTACGTGCATATCGGGATCGCCGTCGACGCGGAACACGGGCTGATGGTCCCGGTGATCCGCGACGCCGACCGGAAGGGTCTCTGGGCGCTGGCTGCCGAGATTGCCGATCTCGGCGCCCGCGCGCGCGCCCGGAAGATCGCGCCCGACGAGATGGGCGGCGCGTCGATGAGCGTCTCTTCGCTCGGCGGCATCGGCGGTGAAGCTTTCTCGCCCATCATCAACCCGCCGGAACTCGCCATTCTCGGCATCACGCGCGCCGAGACCCGCCCGAGATGGACCGGCGGAACCTGGGAGCCGGCCCTGATGCTTCCCCTCGACCTCACGTACGATCACCGGGTCATCAACGGAGCGGACGCCGCACGCTTCATGCGCCGGTATTGCGATCTGCTGTCCGATCCGCGGCGGATGGTGCTTTAGCCTGGCATGACGCAGCGCCGCGTGGCGCTGATGGTGAACGGCCGCGCGGTCGCCATCCGCAGCGGCCGCGACGACGGGCGACTATCCGATCCCGATACTCGGTGCAGTCTCCGCGCGAAGGAGACTCTGGTGGAGTGGCCGGCCAGGATTGCCGATGAGCCGTGCTGCGCCGATCGGGTGAGGGATCAGCCGATCATGACGGCGCGAACGTCGGAATCGATGTGGGGGAGGAACTGTTCGAAGTTCTCGGCGAACATGTCGACGAGCCTGGCGGCGGCGGTGTCGTAGGCTGCGGGGTCGCTCCAGGTGCCTCGGGGGTCGAGCAGGTCGGCGTCGACGCCGGGGACGGTCACCGGCACGTCGAAACCGAAGTTCGGATCCTTCCGGAAGGTCCGGTGGGCGAGCGTGCCGTCGAGAGCGGCGGTGAGCAGCGCGCGGGTGGCGGCGATCGGCATCCGCCGGCCTTCGCCGTAGGCGCCGCCGGTCCAGCCGGTGTTCACCAGCCAGCAGGTTGAGCCGTAGGTGGCGATCTTGTCGCGCAGGAGCTGGCCGTAGACCTCGGGCCGCCTTGGCAGGAACGGGGCGCCGAAGCAGGTCGAGAACGTGGGCTCGGGCGCGGTGATCCCGCGCTCGGTGCCCGCGGCCTTGGAGGTGAAGCCCGACAGGAAGTGGTACATCGCCTGCGCCGGGGTGAGCCGGGCGATCGGCGGCATCACCCCGAAGGCGTCGCAGGTCAGCATGACGACGTTCTTGGGATGGCTCGCGACGCCGCTCTCCGACGAGTTCGAGATGTAGTGCATCGGGTAGGCCGCCCGCATGTTCGCGGTCAGGCTGTCGTCCTCGAAGTCGAGCTCCCTGGTGTCCGGGTCGTAGACCATGTTCTCGATGACGGTCGCGAACTTCGAGGTGGCGGCGTGGATCTCGGGCTCGGCCTGCGGCGAGAGGCTGATCGTCTTGGCGTAGCAGCCGCCCTCGAAGTTGAAGATGCCGCGGTCCGACCAGCCGTGCTCGTCGTCGCCCACCAGCGTGCGGTTGGGATCGGCCGAGAGCGTGGTCTTGCCGGTGCCCGACAGGCCGAAGAAGATCGCCGCGTCGACCGGGTTGCCCCTGGCGTGGTTGGCCGAGCAGTGCATCGGCATCACGTCCTTCTCGGGCAGCAGGTAGTTGAGGAGCGTGAAGACGGCCTTCTTGTTCTCGCCGGCGTATTCGGTGCCGCCCACGAGCACGAGCTTGCGGTCGAAATCGATCGCGATGACCGTCTCGGTGCGGCAGCCGTGGCGCCCGGGATCGGCGGAGAAGCTCGGCAGGTTGACGATGGTGAAGTCGGCGGCGAAGCCGTC
>Ga0102931_1001403_pt1 | contig 11953 bp, 11 predicted proteins | sample SalPonR1_C_D1_MG_FD_79282 | JGI IMG/M metagenome (GOLD analysis project Ga0102931, IMG submission 79282) | Salt pond soil microbial communities from South San Francisco under conditions of wetland restoration - Salt Pond MetaG R1_C_D1_MG | ecosystem: Environmental > Aquatic > Marine > Intertidal... | reverse complement strand
CGCGGCGTCGGGCACGGCGCGCTGGACTGGTCGCTGCGTGAGGCTGCGCTGGCCGAGGCGAACGAGATCGTCGCGCCGCGGATGTACACCTACGCGCGCCCCGGGCAGGGCTCCGGCTGGAACCGCCCCATCGACACGCCCGAGGCCGCCCGCGAGTGGGTCCGCTTCATCGCCGACTACGAGGTCGACGGGCAGGATGTGGACGGCCTCAAGCTCACCGCCTTCACGCCGCCGATCATGCAGGCGCTCGTGGAGGAGGCCGCCGCGCAGGGGCTCGGGACGGTGGCCCACCTCGCGCAGACCGGCGTCGCCGAGATGACGGCCCTCGAGGCGGCGACCCTGGGGCTCGACATGATGACCCATTACTACGGGCTCTTCGAGTCGATGCTCACCGACTACACCATCCCCGACTACCCGCTCGACTACAACTACCAGAACGAGCAGCACCGCTTCGGCGAGGTCGGCCGCCTCTGGGAGCAGTCCGCGGAGCCGGGATCCGAGAAGTGGAACATGGTGATGGACTCGATGCTCGCCCTCGGGTTCGGGATCGACCCGACCATGACCATCTACGAAGCGAGCCGGGATGTCATGGCCGCCCGCGAGGCCGAGTGGCACGACGACTACACGCTCCCCTCGATGGCCGACTTCTATCAGCCCTCGCGTGCCGCGCACGGCTCATACTGGTTCTACTGGACCACCGAGGACGAGTACCACTGGAAGCGGTTCTACCAGAAGTGGTTCCAGTTCCTGAACGAGTACAAGAACCGCGGCGGGATCGTCACGACCGGGTCCGACTCGGGCTTCATCTACAAGCTCTACGGCTTCGACTACATCCGTGAGCTGGAGCTCCTGCGCGAGGCCGGCTTCCATCCCATCGAGGTGATCCGCTCGGCCACGATGTATGGCGCGAAGGAGCTGCACGCGCCGCGTGGCATGGAGGACCGGATCGACTTCGGCGTGCTCAAGCCGGGCCTGAAGGCTGACATGGTGCTGGTCGAGGAGAATCCCCTCGAGAACCTGAAGGTCCTGTACGGGACCGGCGCGGTGAAGCTGAACGACGAGAACCGCCAGGTCGAGCGGGTCGGTGGCATCTCCTACACGATCAAGGACGGCATCGTCTATGACGCGAAGCAGCTGCTCGCGGACGTGCGGGAGATGGTGGCGGCGGCGAAGCGGGCCGAGGTGACGGAGGGCGGCGGCAACTGAGGGCCGCCTGCGTCACATCGAGGCGATCAGCGCCCGCGCGCTGGTCGGGTTCGGCGACGGATTGAAGTCGTCCGGGATCCCGGCGAGCACGTCGCCGAGACGCTCTCGCTTGGACTCCGGGAAGTCGAATCCGCCGTAGGCACCGATGCGGCCGCGGACCAGGTCGGCCGTGGCGAGACTGTGCAGCAATTCCGGCGAAATCGGGATCGCGAGCGTGGCTCGGCCGCCGTCGGCGGGGTCCCAGTGCACGTTGTTGCTGCCGAGGCCGGGCTCGCCCTGGAAGAACTCCCCGTCGATCTCGAGGAGGAGACTCATCCCCGACTGCAGGACGTGGGTCGCGTACTCGCCCTCGAGCACGACCATGAGCGCGAGCTGGTCGACGGGACCGGCGGGGGACCGGTACCGGGCGAAGAAGCTACCGATCGCGAGGCCAGCGGACTTCTCTCCGGGCCGTGCCACCTCTCCGACCCGGTCCGGTCGCACGATCAGGGTCCGAACGTCCGGGCGGGTCTCCACCCACCGGGCTTCGCTCTGAACGGCAGGCTGCTGGACGGGCGAAGGGGTGCCCACGCCGGCGCATCCGGCGAGAGAAATCGATATCGCGGCGGTCCAGCCGATCTTCCCGATGCCCATGCGTCCCCCTCGTGACGCTTTGATTACAGGTTCGTTACATGCATACGGCAAACATGCGTTTCGCGCCACGAAAATCCTGTAACGACGCCGTGTAACAGGCATTACGGGTCCGAGACAGCGTGTCCGTCGAACACACTGCCCCATGATTCTCACCGGCCTGCACCCTTACATTTCGAGGTCACGCGCCTCCCCCTCCGTCCGGGACTCCGAGTTGGATCTCGATCGACTTCGCGCCGACACCCCGTCGGCGTCCCGACATATCCACCTGAACAACGCCGGGGCTGCGCTTCAGCCGGCTCCCGTGGTCGAGGCCGTCATCGAACACCTCCGTCTCGAGCAGGAGATCGGGGGGTACGAGGCGGCGGATGCGGCGACCCACCGTATCGAGGCCGCGTACCAGGCGGTCGCGGCGCTCGTGGGTGGAGAGCCGTCTCAGGTGGCCATGGTCGAGCACGCCACGGCGGGGTTCGTGGCCGCGCTGTCCTCGGTGCCCTTCCGGTCGGGGGACGTGATCCTGACGACCCGCCACGACTACACGTCGAATCAGATCCAGTACCTGAACCTCTCGGACCGCTTCGGCGTCGAGGTCGTTCGAGCCCCCGACGGGCCGGACGGCGGCGTGGACGTCGGGGCGATGCGCGACCTCGTCCACCGGAGGCGTCCTCGGATCGTCGCCATGACGCACGTGCCGACGAACTCCGGGCTCGTGCAGGACGTCGCATCGGTCGGGGAGGCGTGTCGCGAGCGGGACGTCCTCTTCCTCGTGGACGCCTGCCAATCCGTGGGACAGATGCCGGTGGACGCCGAGGCGATCGGCGCGGACTTCCTCTCCGCCACCGGACGGAAATTCCTCCGCGGCCCCCGCGGCTCGGGGTTCCTCTGGGTCTCGGAGCGGGCGCTCGACGCGGGGCTGCTCCCACTGTTTCCCGATCTGCGGGGCACCGACTGGATCGCACCGGATCTCACCCAGCCGTCCCCCGACGCCCGACGGTTCGAGACGTGGGAATTCGCCTGGTCCCTCGTGATCGGCCTGGGGGTCGCCGCCGAGTATGCGACGACGGTGGGCCTCGAGCCGATTCGCGATCGCGTTCGTGCGCTGGCGTCGCGGATGCGCGAGCGGATCGGCGGGATCGACGGCATGCGGGTTCTCGACCGCGGTCCCGAGCTCTGTGGCATCGTGACCGCGACCCACGACCGGATCTCCGCCGAGCGGCTCAGGGACGGTCTGCGGCTGGAGGGGGTCCACACCTCCTGGCTCTCCCGGGAATCGGCCGTGCTGGACTTCGACGACAAGCAGACCGAGACCGCGCTGCGCATCTCACCGCACTACTACAACACGGACGAGGAGATCGAACGGGCGATGGATATCCTGGCGCGAATCGTATCGGACGCATGAGCTCCTTCGAATCCCTCGAGCGCGACGACTCGCGGTCCGTGAAGAAGACCGACGAGGCATCCGTATCCCTCACCACACGAACCCGTGAAGGGGAGTTGACCGCCGAAGTGGAGAGAGAACTGATCCGGAAGTGCATCGCGGGTGAGGCCCGCTGGTACGAGCCGCTGGTCCGCGCCTACGAGGGTCCGGGAATGCGGGTCGCGGTGGGCATGATGCGCGACGAGGACGCCGCGCACGACGCCCTCCAGGAGACCTTCGTCAAGGTCTACCGGAAGCTGGATCAGTTCGATCTGAATCGGACCTTCGGGCCCTGGTTCTTCCAGGTCCTCCGCAATCAGTGCCGTGACATGCTGCGCAGCCGGAAGGCGCGGGCGAAGCACGTCGGCCACGACGAGCGACTGGAGGAGCGGCCCGCGGGTGAGCGGTGGGATCCGGATCGCCACATGGAGCGTTCCGACGCGAAGAGGATCCTCTGGGAGGGACTCGACCGGGTCGGAGAAGAACACCGCGAGATCCTCGTGCTCAAGGAGCTCGAGGATTTCAGATACCACGAGATCGCCAGGATCCTCGAGATCCCGGAGGGGACGGTCGCCAGCCGACTCTACCACGCTCGGCGCGCGCTGCGGGACGAGCTGGAAGAGCTGGGCTACGCGGGCGTCGGGAGCTGAACAGGGGCATGCAGCCGAACGTCACGAACGAGGAGCTGATGCGGTTCCTCGACGACGAGCTGGGACCGGAGGACCGGACCCGGGTCGAGCGGGAACTGAGCGTCTCGACGGAACTCCAGCGGGACCTCGCGCGGTTCCGTCAGATGCGGGCCGAGCTCCGCTCTCTTGGAGCCGACGTGTCGAGCCCGGGCCTCTGGGGAGCGATCCACCGGAAGTTGACGCGGCCGCTCGGGTGGACTCTTCTCATCGCGGGATCCGCGGTGTGGGCGGTGTGGGCCTTCTGGCTCTACTTCACGTCGCAGGAGGATCTCGTTCTCAAGCTCGGCATCGGCGCCGTCGTCATCGGCGTCGCGCTCCTGCTCGGCGTGGCCGTTCAGGAACGCTGGGCGGAGTGGAAGACCGACCCCTACCGCGACATCCACAAATGATCGTCGTCACGAGCCCGGACGTACCCGGACGCCGCATTTCCAAGGTTCTCGGCCTGGTGCGCGGAAACACGATCCGTGCCCGTCATCTCGGACGGGACATCCAGGCCGTCTTTCGCAATATCGCCGGCGGCGAGGTCCACGAGTACACGAAGATGCTCGCGGAGGCCCGGGAGCAGGCGATCGACCGGATGATCGACGATGCGGACGCACTCGGTGCGGACGCGATCATCGCCGCCCGCTTCGAGACCTGCGAGGTGATGAAGGGTGCGGCGGAGATGCTCGCCTACGGGACGGCGGTTCAGCTGGAGCCCGACGCGTGATGCCACGCGGGAGCCGGCTGACCGCGGCCCTGCTGGCAGGCCTCCTCCACACGCCCGTGTCGGCGCAGCTGGTCGACGCGCCCGCCGTGGGTACCGACGCGGATCTCGCCCTCGCCACGTCGATCGAGTCGATCGTGGGTGTATACCCGCTCGATGGGGTGCACTGGGGCATCCAGGTGACCGATGCCGCGACGGGGGAAGTCCGCTACGCGTCCGACGCACAACGCCGGTTCATCCCCGCCTCCAACATGAAGATCGTGATCAGCGCGGCCGCGCTGCTCGAGCGGGGACCCGACTGGCGGTTCACGACGGAGATCTGGTCGGTCGCGCCGATCGACGACGCGGGGCGGGTCCGCGGGAACCTCGTGATTCCGGCCGCCGGCGATCCGACGCTGTCCGCCCGCTTCTGGGACGACGACGATGCCCCGCTGCGCGCCATGGTGGACTCGCTCGTGCGCCGCGGGATCACCTCTGTGGACGGGGCGGTCGTCCTGGACCGGACCGCCTGGGACACGCTCGCGGTGCCGAGCTCGTGGATGGTCGGGAACGTCCCGTCCGGCTACTCGGCGGCTCCGGCCACCTTCGCGATCGGCGAAGGCGTCACACGGATCGAGATTCGGGGCGCGGAGGAGGCGGGCGAGCCCGCCGTGGTCCGGCGAGTAGGTGGTGGTACGCCGGGGTTCGTCGTCGGCGACGTCACGTCGATCGCCCGCAACGACACCACCGGCACCGGAGTGGACATCGACTGGCGACCCGAGTCGCGCGTCCACCATGTGAGCGGCGACTGGCGGGTCGAGCGGATCGACACGGTCGAGGTGGCGACCCGTACGTCCGAACCTGAGGCTCTCGCCCGGCTCGTCCAGCTCATGGACTCGGCCGGCATCGTCGTGCGCGACGGCGTCCGCATCGTGTCGGACACCACGGAGACCGTCGGTGGAGGCTGCCTGGCCGGGCGGACGCGCAGCTGCGACGCGGCCGAGGCGGTGGTCGTCCTCGAGTCGCCCCCGCTGATCGACATCGTGAAGTCGCTGCTGGAGCCGTCCCAGAACTGGATCACCGAACAGGTCATGCGGTCCATGGCCGTCGGCGACGATCCGCTCGCCTCCCGCGGGGCCGCGCTCGACTCCGTGGAGCACGTGCTGGCTCGCGAGGCGGGTGTCGACACGCTGGACCTCTCGCTGAGGGACGGATCCGGACTTTCGGCCTACAACCTGGTCACGCCCCGGGCAATTTCGAGAATACTGGAGCGCATGTTGCAGACCTCGTACGCCGGGATGTGGCGTGACGCACTCGCCGCGCCCGGCGAGGACGATTCGACCCTCCAGTACCGTCTGGACGATCTCGAGGGGCGGATCGAGGCCAAGACCGGGACGATTTCGAACGTCAACTCGTTGTCCGGTTATCTACTGGACGACGCAGGGCGGACGATGATCTTCTCGATACTGACGAACGGGTCCGGGCTTCCCTCCGGACGTGTTCGGGCAGCGATCGACGAAGTCGTCCGGACAATCGCCGCGACACCGCGGTCCAATCCCTGATACGAACCGACCGACACACTCAGACCTGCATGGAGCACACACGATGAAGCGCACGACCCTGATGCTCGCCGCACTCGCTCTCCTCTCGGTTGCCGCCCCCACGGCCGCGGATGCCCAGATCTACATCGGCCCGGAGGTCGCCTTCAACGACGAGGCCGACTTCGGTATCGGAGGTGGCCTCGAGTTCGACATGCCCTCGATCGATCCGAACATCTCGTACCTGGGTGACTTCCTCTTCTTCTTCCCCGACGGCTTCGACTACTTCGAGTTCAACACGAACCTGACGTACGATCTTCCGCTGGAGGACTCGTCGATCGTGCCCTTCGTGCTGTCCGGGCTCAATGTGGCACGCGTTTCGACCGAGGGCATCGACGACGCGAGTGACACCGAGATCGGTCTCAACATCGGCGGCGGCATCAAGTTCGACGCCGGGGACCTCAGCCCCCGCGTCACCGGCCGCTTCAACCTCTTCTCGAGCGAGAGCTTCACCCTGACGTTCTTCGTACCGTTCCGGGTGTCCGACTGACGTTCTCGCGCCGCGCCTGCCCCCGTGTCGGGGGCAGATAGAGACCTGGCCGATGCGGGCCGACGACCGACCGGGTCGTCGGTCCGTTCGTGTCCTCCCCGACGACGGCCTCCCAGGCCGGATCCCGACCCCGGATCCCGACTCGGAACCCGACCCGGATCCTGACTCGGATCCCGACCCCGGATCCTGACCCGGATCCTGAAATGGGTCCGCGGGTAGTCGTCGTCCCTCCGCAGTCCGCAGCGCGCTTCCGTTGACCCCTCCGTGCGGGTCGGGTAGCTTTTGGTACTCGGAATCATTCTTGATAAAGACAACGTCTTCTCACCAGACCAAGGCCCATGAGTTCTCCCATCCTCAAGATCGAAAACCTCCAGGCGAAGGTCGCCGACGAGGATCTCCCGATTCTCAAGGGCGTCGACCTCGAACTGAACCAGGGCGAGATCCATGCGATCATGGGTCCGAACGGTTCGGGAAAGAGCACGCTCGCGAAGGTCCTCGCCGGACACCCCGGGTACGAGGTCACGGGTGGCTCGGTCACGTTCGAGGATGAGAACATTCTCGAGGCCGAGCCGGACGAGCGCTCGCAAGCCGGGATCTTCCTGGCCTTCCAGTACCCGGTCGAGATTCCGGGTGTCTCCATCGCCAACTTCCTCCGCACCGCGCTCCAGGCGCACTCCGGAGACGAGGAGCTCGACCTGTTCGAGTTCCAGGATCTCCTGATGGAGAAGATGGAGCTGCTCGACATGGACCCGACCTTCGCCGAGCGCCCGGTGAACGACGGGTTTTCCGGTGGTGAGAAGAAGCGCAACGAGATTCTCCAGATGGCCTGCCTTCAGCCGAAGCTCGCCCTCATGGACGAGACGGATTCCGGGCTGGACATCGACGCGCTCCAGATCGTGGCGAACGGCGTGAACAAGCTTCGCGAGGAGAACCCGGAGATGTCGGTGCTGCTGATCACGCACTACCAGCGCCTGCTGAACTACATCAAGCCGGATCACGTCCACGTCATGGTCCAGGGCCGGATCGTCCAGTCGGGCGGCCCCGAGGTCGCGCTGCGGCTGGAGGAAGAGGGCTATGCCGAGTGGCAGGGCATCGAGGCGGCTGCAGGGGAGGTGGGCTGATGCCTGTCAACGAGACCGTCAAGGACCTGAATCTCGACGAATACAAGTACGGATTCGTCGACGAGGAGCAGCACGTCTTCCGGACCGAGCCCGGCCTCAGCGAGGAGGTCGTGCGTCAGATCTCGAAGCACAAGGACGAGCCGGAGTGGATGCTCGAGTTCCGGCTGAAGGCGCTGGAGATCTACGAGTCCAAGCCGATGCCGAAGTGGGGCGGAGACCTCTCGGGCCTCCAGGATACGCTCGACGAGATCTACTTCTACGTGCGTCCGCAGGATCGGATGGAGCACTCCTGGGACGACGTGCCCGAGAAGATCAAGGAGACGTTCCAGAAGCTCGGAATCCCCGAGGCCGAGCAGAAGGTACTCGCCGGCGTCGGCGCGCAGTACGAGTCCGAGATGGTCTACCACTCGCTCAAGAAGGAATGGGACGAGAAGGGCGTGATCTTCGACTCGATCGAGGACGGCCTGAAGAAGCACCCGGAGCTCTTCCGGAAGTACTTCGGCACCGTCATCCCTACGGCCGACAACAAGTTCAGCGCCATGAACTCGGCCGTCTGGTCGGGCGGGTCGTTCGTCTACATCCCGCCGGGTGTCGAGCTCGACACGCCCCTGCAGGCCTACTTCCGGGTCAATCAGGAGCTGATGGGTCAGTTCGAGCGCACGCTCATCATCGCGGGTGAGGGAAGCCGGGCCCACTACATCGAGGGCTGCACGGCTCCGACGTACTCGACCGACTCCTTCCACTCCGGTGTGATCGAGATCGTCGTCGAGAAAGACGCGCATTTCCGCTACACGACGATCCAGAACTGGTCGAACAACATGTACAACCTCGTCACCCAGCGTGCTCTGGTGCACGAGCGGGCGACGATGGAATGGCTCGACGGGAACCTGGGCTCGAAGCTCACGATGAAGTATCCGTCCTGCTACCTGATCGGGGAGGGCGCGCACGGCAACATCCTCTCGATCGCGTACGCGGGTGACGGGCAGCACCAGGACACGGGCGGCAAGATCATTCACGCCGCGCCCAACACCACGTCGTCGATCGTCTCGAAGTCCATCTCGAAGGGCACGGGCCGGTCGTCGTACCGCGGCCTCCTGCAGGTCCACGACGGGGCGCGGAATGCCCGGTCGAACGTGGAGTGCGACGCGCTCCTCATCGACGAGACCGCGAAGACGGATACCTACCCCTACATCGAGATCGACGAGAAGTCGGCGCATATCGGGCACGAGGCGACCGTCTCCAAGATCGGGGACGAGCAGCTCTTCTACCTCATGAGCCGGGGCATGGCAGAGGAAGAGGCGATGGCGCTCATCGTCCGCGGCTTCATCGAGCCGATCGCGAAGCTGCTGCCGCTGGAGTACGCCGTCGAACTCAACCGCCTGATCGAGCTCGAGATGGAAGGGAGCGTCGGATGAGCCAGGCTGTCGATACGGAAATGGGTATCAACGAGGGCGTCACCGACGCGCTCGACCGCGAGGCCGCCGAGGCTCGCTCCGGCGGGGAGCCGGAGTGGATGCGCGAGCGGCGCGTGCATGCCTTCGACGTCTACGCACGCACTCCGATGCCGACCCGGCGGCTGGAAGAGTGGCGCTACACGGACCTGGACGAGAAGCTCGACCTCGAGTCGCTGGTTCTGGGTGAGCGGTCGAACGTGGCCGACGACCCCGATGCCTGGCCCGAGGGTGTCCGCACCGCGATGGACGAGGACTGGGATGCCGCGGCGCACGTGGTTCTGATCGACGGCACGATGGTGCACGTCGATCTGGACGAGGCGCTGGCCACCAAGGGTGTCGTCGTGTCGTCGCTGAAGGACGCGATGAACGACGAGGACGCCTGGGAGGACATCAAGCAGTACCTCGCGACCCAGGCGGTCACGCCGGACCGTGGGAAGTTTGCCGCGCTCAACGGCGCGCTCTTCCTGGATGGCGTGTACGTGCATGTCCCCCGTGGCGTGCACATCGATCTGCCCATCCGTGTGACCCGCTGGGTCTCGACGTCGGGCGCCGCGCACTTCGATCGGGCGCTGATCCTGGCCGGTGAGACGGCGAAGGTCACGTACGTGGACGAGGTCCTCTCGGACGACCTCGACACGCACACCTTCGTCTCGAATGCCGTCGAGGTGATCGCGAAGGACGGCTCGAACGTGCAGTTCGTGCAGATGCAGCGGCTCGGCCGCAACGTGTTCGCGCACTCGCAGCAGCGCACACTGGCCTTCCGCGACGCCACCGCGAACACGCTCAACATCGCGCTCGGTGCGACGACGAGCCGCCTGGACCTGAACGCGCAGATGCTCGGGCCGGGCTCGAGTTCCGAGATGCTGGGTCTCTATTTCGCCGACGCCGACCAGCACTTCGACCACAACACCAGCCAGGATCACGTCTCTCCGAACGCCTTCAGCGACCTGCTCTTCAAGGGTGCGCTGGACGATCGGAGTCGGGCCGTCTTCCGTGGAATCATCCGCGTGCATCCCAAGGCGCAGCAGTCGGACGCCTACCAGACCAACCGGAACCTGCTCCTCTCGGAGGAGGCGTCGGCCGACACGCTTCCGAACCTCGAGATCGCCGCGGACGACGTGAAGTGCTCGCACGGCGCGACCGTGGGGCAGCTCGACGAGGATTCGCTCTTCTACATCATGAGCCGCGGCATTCCGCAGGAGCGGGCCGAACGACTGGTGGTGATGGGCTTCCTCGGCGAGATCCTGCTGAAGGTGTCGCTCGGCGGTGTGGTGGAGAAGATCACGAGCGAGATCGAGCGCAAGCTCGCCAACGTCTGACGACCGTGCGCCGCCGCGGCATGGCAGACCGATCGAGGAGCGCGCTTCCATGAGCGCCTGGCTGCGCGTCGCCGCCGTCGGCGACGTCCCGCCGGGTACTCTCCACGGAGTGACCGTGGAGCGTACCAAGGTGGTCCTCGCGAATGTGGACGGGGATTTCTACGCCCTGCGGGACCGCTGCTCCCACGCGGACTTCCCCCTCCACGACGGGGTGCTCCTGGGCGAGACGCTCGAGTGCATCCACCATGGGGCGAAGTTCGACGTGTGCAGCGGGAAGGCCACCGGATTTCCGGCGATCCGGCCCGTGAAGAGCTACGAGGTGGACGTTCGGGACGGAGACATCTTCATTCAGCTGGACTGAGCGCATGCCGACCGACGTTCGAGCGTTCGACCCCGAAGTGCTCCGGGGGGATTTCCCCGCGCTCGATCAGTCCGTGGACGGACACCCGCTCGTCTACCTCGACAACGCGGCCACCACCCAGAAGCCGCGGGCCGTCATCGAGGCCCTCGACCGGTATTACGAGGCGGACAACGCCAACGTGCACCGGGGCATCCACGAGCTGAGCCGCCGTGCCACCGAGGCCTTCGAAGGGGCACGGTCGAAGGTGGCGCGCTGGATCAACGCAGCCGACGCGACCGAGATCGTCTGGACGCGCGGCACGACCGAGGCGATCAACCTGGTCGCCTTCGCGCACGGCTTCGACATGCTCGGCGCGGGCGACGAGATCCTGCTCTCGATCCTCGAGCACCATTCCAACATCGTGCCGTGGCAACTCGTCGCGGCCCGCACGGGTGCCACGATCCGTTACATCGAGATCGACGACGACGGGGAGTGGATTCTCGAGGACCTGCCCGACCTGGTGGGACCGCGTACGAAGATCGTCGCGCTGAACCACGTGTCGAACGCGCTCGGCACGATCAACCCGGTCGAGAAGGTGGTCGAGCACGTCCGCTCCCGCGCCCCGGAAGCGGTCATCCTGCTGGATGGTGCCCAGGCCGCGGCGCACATGGACGTGGATGTGCAGGCGCTGGGCGTCGACTTCTACGCCTTCAGCGGCCACAAGGTGTGTGGCCCGACGGGAATCGGCGCGCTCTGGGGCCGGAAGGACCGCCTCGAGGCGATGTCGCCGTGGCAGGGTGGAGGCGAGATGATCTCCGTGGTGGAGCGCGATCACTCGACGTGGGCCGCCGTCCCGCACAAGTTCGAGGCGGGTACGCCCAACATCGCGGGAGCGGTGGGGATGGGGGCCGCGATCGACTACGTGGGGGCGGTCGGCAAGCCGGCGATCCTCGCGCACGAGCGTGATGTGGTCGGGTACGCGATCCGGCAGCTGGAGTCCCGCT
>Ga0102931_1001401_pt1 | contig 11963 bp, 6 predicted proteins | sample SalPonR1_C_D1_MG_FD_79282 | JGI IMG/M metagenome (GOLD analysis project Ga0102931, IMG submission 79282) | Salt pond soil microbial communities from South San Francisco under conditions of wetland restoration - Salt Pond MetaG R1_C_D1_MG | ecosystem: Environmental > Aquatic > Marine > Intertidal... | reverse complement strand
GAGCTTCGATGACGAGGGCACGGATGAACGTCTGATTTTCGATTGGGACAACCGACGGATTTACTTCGAGACCAGTACCACCTGCCATGCGCACAGGGGGATTGCTGCGGATTCAACGGAGTTGGGCGGCCCTCCTGAAGTCACCTACAGCTGGACGAGGGAAAGTGGTGATCTGGTGGAACTTGTTGCAGAGATTCGCAATGGCGCAACCCGCACTCTGGTTCCGGAAACCGCAAATTCATCCACGGTATTTCCCGGTTACCGGATTTCAGAGCAGGGCAGTGAGGTGGAAGCCGTAACCTTTGCGACCGGCATCAACAGCTGCACCCCACAGGAGGATGCCGCTGAAGCAAGTCAGGTTGTGACAGGCGTTCAGCCATACCAGCTTTCCGGCTACGACCCCCAGCCTGCTGGCTTTACCGATCCGGTTCTTGAGTTCGATCGACGGGAGTTTTCAGGACCGGAGCAACCGAATCTTCGACTGCTGCGCTACGGCTTCCTCGATCCGCATCGTCTCCAGCTACCTCGGGTGACCGGCGATGGCAGTTTCGAGTGGGCGATGAATTACCCGGCAGCAGACGGGTCAGGCTTTGTTGCTGATCAGCCAAACCTTATTCGTGATGCCTATCTGAAGCGATACAGCGCGGGCAGTGAGTGCGGCCGAGAGTTCGAGGGTGTTCCCAACTCCGCTTATGCGCGGGTGGAATACAGTTATCAGAGGTTGTCTGAGTATCTGGTGGAGCTGCTTAATTGATTTGAAATAAGCGTGGCCAGATCAACGCATAATACTTTGGTACTGCTTTTGTGCAAGAAAACTAACAATTGCAAGATTTGGCTATGTGACACGGTGTAGCTCTCTGTAAACTCCGCTAACGGATGTTGTGTAGCATGCGTATTTAATCGGAGTTTTCCATGCGGTCCTGCAGTACCCAGTCCTACGTCCTCGAACATTACCTCCGTTTAAAGACTGACATCCCGGAAAACTGGTTGTCTTCCCTTCAGGCTCTGACTCGTAGCCCGCGGCTTTCAATGGAAGTTGACCTATCTGGCGATCCCGGCAGTTTCTCGGGCCGGTTGGCCTTTCTTGAAACCGACGCTGTGAACGTTTGTGGGTTTTATCTCAGCTCTGCCTCCAGCATCTTTGGGGCGAATGCTGCTACCTCTGCGATCATCATGCCTTTGCAGGGGACAGTTGAATTCGAGGTTGGTGGTAAGCATTTCGTCAGTGCGCCAGGCGCTCCTTTCGTGCTCGACAAAGGTGTTGAATTTTATGCACGACTGTCTGCAAACGTTCATCTCTTCATTGTTCAGCCCGGTCAGTCGGTTCTCAGCAGCGAAAAAATGAACCTGAAGCCCGGGGATCCGGAACTTGTCACTCTTCTCGAGAGTTATTTGGTCGAAACCCCGTTTTTCCGGGATCACGCGCATGCAGTGGAGCGGACGAGTCGGTTTGGTAAAGCGTTACACCAATTTATTGCCGGGAACCATGCAGCGTCCAGGACCCGAGGGCCGGCCGTGCTGGTGGGAGAGGAACGGCGGCTATGCCGGGCACTGGAACTGATTAATGACCATTTGAAAACCGGCGTAGATCTGGACCGGATCGCTAGAGACTCCGGAATGAGTCTTAGGAATTTCTATTACCTTCTGAAGAAATACACAGGTTTGACGCCGTACAGCTATTGTCGCGCGCGGCGATTGGTCAAGGCCCGGGAATCGTTGATTTGTGGGTACCACAAGGATCCTTTGGTGGCGAACCATGCGCTAAACTGGGGCTTCAACCATGCGGGCCGTTTTTCTTCTTATTACCACGATCATTTTGGTGAGTACCCCAGTGAGACTATTGAGGGCCTGGAGGCGCTCTTGGAGCGGGCTGAAAAAGTCTGGTTGGTAGATGCTAATTCACCCTGGCGAACAAAACACTGGTATACATCGTCGGATGCTACACCTGCTTGACCGGACCGGCACCCGAGCCTGGACAGGCCCGGACCCTTCTGAGCCCGGTTATCTTTTCGTCGCTGCTTTTCGATATCAGACCTTGAATCGGGCGACCTGCGTATTGAGCCCTTCTGCGAGTCGCGCAAGCTCCTCACTGGCTGCCGACACCTGTTCGGTAGACGCGGCAGATTGATCACCCACATCACGAATCAGGGTGACATTCTGGTTAATTTCTTCCGCTACAGAACTCTGTTCTTCAGCGGCAGTGGCAATCTGACTGTTGTGCCGGCGGATCTCTTCGACCCCTTCCGACATTTCCTGAATGGCAGTGCCTGCCAGTTGTGCCCGCTCCAGCGTTTGCTCGGCTAGCTTGGTACCAGTCTCCATACTTGCAACAGAGGTTTCTGCGCTGTTGACCAGATTAGTGATCAGGGTTTCAATCTCAGCTGCGGAGCTCTGGGTACGTTGAGCCAGTGACCGCACTTCGTCGGCTACCACAGCAAAGCCCCTTCCCTGTTCGCCTGCCCTGGCTGCCTCTATAGCGGCGTTCAGTGCCAGCAAATTGGTTTGCTCCGCCACCGATTTGATAACATCCAGAACAGTACCGATGTTATTGGTTTCCGTTTGAAGACCATTGAGCAATTCCATGACATTAGAGCTTTGCTGGTTCAGATCTGCGACGAGATCCAAGGTCTCCCGAACGGCTTTTTCGCCATGACCGGATTTCTCACTGGCTTGATTGGCGGCCTCAAAGGCTGCTTCCGCACTCTGGGCAACTTCATTTACGGTTGAGACCATTTCATTCATGGCGGTTGCCACCTGATCGGTCTGTGATTGCTGGTCTGCAACACCCTTGCTGGTCTGATTGGTTACGGTAGAAAGCTCTTCCGATGAGGAGGCAATACTGGACGCGCCGGTTTCAATTTCTCTAATCAGCTCTCTCAGGTTGGTTATCATTGTGCCAAACGCGGCAAGCAACTGACCGAACTCATCGCCTCGCTGGCTTCGGACATTTACAGTCAGGTCCCCCGAAGCCACCTTGTTGGCAATTCCGACAGTTTGATTAATCGGGCCGGTGATTGATCTGGTCAGGACCCAGGCAAGGGTGGTGGCGATCAGCAAGGCAACGAGGGTTACGACCGCAATTTCTTTAACTGCAAGATCGTACACTTTCTGCAACTGTTCCTGCTCTGTGTATTTCAGCTCTTCCATCAGATCGATAGTGCTGGTTGCAACAGTGTACATCTGCTCCTCTAGAGACTTGACCAGGTCAGGCGAGCCCGAGATATCGGTTTGGTAGCGCTCCAAAAGTTCGGCGTAGGACCTGACTCCTTCAAGAATCTTTTCGGTTTTTTGCCGGTTTTTACTGCCTTCCTTGTTCATATCAACCAGCGGGGAAAGAGCAGTTTTTGCATCGTTCACCGCTGCGATTGCACCCTCTATATACTGCCGCTCCTGCGTTATTGCATAGTTCCTTTCATCTCGCTCTGCCTCCAGCAAATCAATTTCAGCGGTGTTGGCGTGTTTTACAATCGAAACACCTCGGTTGTAATCACTGAGCGAAAAAAAGCTGACTCCGGATACGATTGCCAGAAGCAGCAGAAGAATAGCGAAGCTGATCGCCAACTTTCTTCCAACAGAAAGATTTCCCCAAAAACTACTCATAAGCGTCCTAAACCTCCTTGACTAAACGTGAAAAGCAAACGACCGGCATGGAGCGGACTTCGGTCCGGTTTGGTTGAACAAGCCACCGATTAATGTTTGACGAGAAGATCTGATTAATGGGTTTGCTAGTTTCTTTTTCAGAATGCGAAATTTGTTACTCGACAACACTAACCATATTCCGGCTATGGGTTTTGCTTCGATAAAGGGCTTCATCGGTTCTCTTGAGCGCATCTTCGAAACAGCTGTCGGAAGGTCGGAACTCTGCGATACCAATACTGATCGTGGCGCATGCCCGGACATCCGCCACCCGGAAACGGGCTGACTGAATGGTTTTTCGAATTCGCTCTGCAAAATTCTTTGCATTGGTCAGGCTTGTGTCGCTGAGTAAAATGGCGAATTCTTCGCCGCCGAGTCGGTAAGCGTGATCGGATGGTCGGAGCTGATCCATGACCAGACTGGCTGCCTGGCTGAGGACCTCGTCTCCCATGGCGTGCCCGTAGACATCGTTGATGTTCTTGAAATGGTCAAAGTCGTAAGTAAGGATGGCAGAGTTGATGCCTGAGCGGACGAAAGCCGAGTAAGCGCTTTTAAGGTCCCGGTTGAACTGTTTGCGGTTGAACAAACCGGTAAGTTCGTCGGTAACCGACTCTCTCCGTAACTTCTCTTCGAGATTTTTCTGTTCTGTGATGTCACGAAGCACGCCCATCACCAAGTCGTCCGTCTCCTGATGGCAGGTCTCTTCAATCCAGCGAACCTCGCCATCCGGCTTTTGAATCCTGTAACAGACGGTTTTTCCGGACACGGTTCCCGAGAATCCGTGAATGGCGTTGAGCTGGTTCCTGTCCTCGGGCAGACAAATCTTCCGGATTGCGCTAAATGATGGCTGCTCGTTTTGCTGAAGCCCAAGAATACGCGGCATCATGGCCGACCAGAGCATGTGGCCAGAGCGAAGATCGCTTTCCCACCAGGCCATACCGCCGACTTCCTGCGCTCTGGTCAGGCGAGTATTGGCGGCCTGGAGTTTTTCCTTCATCACTTCGATTTCGGTTTTTTCCGAGTCATCACGAATAATTGCAATGCCGTAGTCCACGGATGCGTATCTGATCCGGTTAAGCATGATGTCGATCGGAACCTCTGAACCGTCGCTGCGTCTGCCATTTAAACGGAGCCCTGCGCCCATGGGCCGGGGTTTCTGCTGGTTCAGAAAGGAATTAACGTGTTTTCTGTGGACACCCACGGACGGTTCCGGGATCAGGATATCCAGTGGCGCGTTCAGAAGGTCTTCTACTCTGGTCTGGAAAATTCCGGCCGCTTTGAGGTTTGCAGCAACGATATTCTGGTTTCGATTGACCAGAATCGCGGCGTCTGGAATCAGGTTGATCATGGACTTGAGATCTTGATCGTTCATTTGAGTTATTCTTCTGGTGAGTCCTGGTAAGCATTTTTTATGTCGACAAACGCCTCGACATCATCCAGGAAAAGGTCAGCCAGTTCTGGATCAAAATGCTTTCCGCGGTTGTCCCGGATCAGTTGGACGGCTTCCTCCAGGGGCCAAGCTTTTTTGTAAGGGCGGACCGAGGTCAGGGCATCGAATACATCGGCCAGGGCCGCAATCCTTCCGGACATGGGTATATCTTTACCCTTGAGTCCGGCCGGGTAGCCACTTCCGTCCCATTTTTCGTGGTGATTCAGCGCTATTTCTCGCGCCATGACCATCAGGTCACTGTCGTTACCCTCCAGAAGCCTGGCTCCGATTTCGGCGTGGGTTTTCATGGTCAGCCACTCATCTCGTTCAAGCTTTCCGGGCTTTAAGAGGATGGCGTCCGGGATGCCTATCTTTCCTATATCGTGCATGGGGCTGGCGCTGAGGATGAGGTTGCACTGTTGTTCCGACCAGCCTGCTTTGCGCGCGAGCAGTGCGCACATTTTGCTCATTCTGATGATGTGATTGCCGGTTTCCTCGTCGCGGTATTCGGCGGCGTGACCAAGGCGCCGGATGATTTCCAGCCTGGTTTCCTGCAGTTCGAGGGTGCGTTGCTGTACCAGTTCTTCAAGGTGATCTTTATGATTCCGGACCAGCCTGTGGGCAACATGGGCGTCCAGAAAATTCTTAACCCTCATCAGCAGTTCCCGCCGATCAAACGGTTTACTGATAAAGTCCCGGGCACCGGCTTCCAATGCTTTGAGAAGGTATTCCTGATGATGCTGGGCTGTCAGGATAACGATAGGAGGTAAAAGCGGATCTTCGAGGCTGACAAGCTGTTTCATCACCTGATAACCATCCAGACCAGGCATATTCAGATCCAGAAGGATCAGGGAAGGCCGATGTGCCTGATAGAGAGACAGCACCTGACGTGGATCACTGATCAAAACCAGGTTGGAATAGCCCGCGGAGGTCAGGATTTTGTCCAGTAACTTCAGATTGACCACCTCATCGTCCACGATGAAGATGGTCTGTTCATGAAGGTTCTTGTCTGAAAAAGCGTACATGAGTCTGTTACCCGAGGTATGAATCCAGTGTGTTAATCAGTTCGTCGATGTTGATGGGTTTGGTGAGGTAATGATCGAAACCAGCGCTTGCGCCTCTTTGTCTGTCCTCGCGCATTGCATTCGCCGTTAGCGCAAGCATGGGTTTTTCATTCAAGTGCTGAATTGACCTCAGCTTTTCAAGAAGCGCATAACCATTCATATCTGGCAGGTTTATGTCGACCAGAATGAGGTCGGGTGGATAGTTATCTGCCAGTTGAAGGCCGTCAGCCGCATTTAGGGCAGAAACCAGAGAGTAGCGGGGCACGCGAGTGATGATGCGTTCGATGAGTTTGAGGTTTGCAGGGTTATCTTCGATATAGAGTATCGTTCGCTTGTCTGTCGTGAGAGGGAGTCTAGGGTTATCCCGCGTAGGTTCCGAATGAAGCGTTGGGAAGCCATTGGTAGAGGTGTTACGGCTCTCATCCGGTAATCGTATCCAGAAAGTTGAACCTTCCCCGACCGTGCTGGTGACGCCTATGCTCCCGCCCATCAGCTCTACCAGTTGCCGCGTCAGAGAGAGCCCGATACCGGTGCCCTCAATATGACTGAGTTCCGCTCCCAGCCGATTAAAAGGTTTGAACAGCTCCGGAATTCTGGATTCAGGAATGCCGTTACCTGAGTCGGTGACACGCACGTCTATCCAGGACTCCTGGAAGAGTTCTGCTTCAATGCGGATGGTTCCGTTCTCCCGGTTATACTTCACTGCATTGGAAAGGAGGTTCAGCAAGGCTTGTTTGAGTCGAGTCCAGTCAGCTGTCACGTGGAAATGTTCAATATTGCCGACAGTAATGGTGAGCCCTCTTTTCTCCGCAGAATGTTTAATTAGCGTCAGCGCGTCATGAATTACAGAGCTGACGGGCACATTTTCCAGGGAGAGCTCCAATTTGCCGGATTCGATTCTGGCCAGATCAAGCACTTCATTGATCAATGCGAGCAGGTGTTCACTGGCAGAGAGGATCTCGTTAACGTTGTCCTGTTGGTCTTCGTTGAGATTGGGGTCACTTTCCAGTAGTTGTCCAAAGCCCTGAACGGCATTTAAGGGCGTGCGCAATTCATGGCTCATATTGGAGAGGAATTCTGATTTTGCGCGATTGGCCTGGTCTGCTCGTTGTTTCGCTCGGATGAGGCTTTTCCGGTTAACCTCTTCCATATCGATCATTCTCTGGGAGTTGATAATAACCCCGTAAGTTGCCATGAACGGCCGGAGGAACTCGATGATTGCTGTGTCGTAGCCTGATTGTCGGTTCGCCAGGGCAAAGTTCCCAACCAGTTCAGAGCCGATGAAAATCGGGACACTCAGAAATGTTCGGATTCTGGGATGCCCTTTTGGCAGATCTGTAAATAGTTCATCGGACTCGGAAGCATTGACGGTCACGATTTCTCGACGGCGAATGGCCTCCCCCAGCATGTTGTCCAGCTCATGAAACTCGAATTTTTCTGTGCCGACCCGGCTGAACATCTTGGCGGCTTCGGGGCTCCAGGAAATATCCGTAATAGACTGAATTCTGAGGAAGGGCGAGTTCTTCGGTGTGAAAAGAACTTCAGCCAGAAATCCAAATTCACTGTCGGTAAGTTCGAGCAAGCTATCCAGCATGGAATCCAGGGTCGCCCTGAATTTGCCTTCAAGGATAAACGCAGTCAGCGAATCATGAAGCATGTTCAAAAGAGTGGTCTGGCGTGCCAACTGGTCTTTTGCATCACGAATGGCGGTTATGTCTTCAACGACGCCCAGCATCTGTTTCGCGGCGCCATCAGTTCCGCGAACCACCGCCCCGGTTTCAAGTAACCAGCGAATCGTGCCGTCGGGCCAGATAACCCTGTGCTCTATGTGATAGGGCAGGTCGTATTCAATAGATGCCTGTATTGCATGTTGAACGCTGTCTCTGTCATCTGGATGTACAGCGCCGATAAAGTTCTCGAAAGATGTTTCAAGATCACCCTCGGGATAGCCGAACAGCATTGGCACTCGCTCGGTCCAATACAGATCATCGGTATCGAGGGCCCATTCCCAGGTTCCAATATTTGCGAAGGATTGTGCCCTACGCAGACGCTCGCGGCTGCGTTCCTGATCGCACTCAGACATCCAGCGTGCGAGTGAGTGAGACACAACATTGCCAAGTACGTCCATCAGACCCTGTTCACAGAACATCTCAATCAGTGGAGTTGGATCGGTGTAAAGCAGAAAACGCCCAAGTTCAGTCTGGTTTGCGCTTAGACTGGTCTCGAATGGTTTGGCGCCACCGGCTATGGATAATTCATCACCGCTCCAAGAGTCTCGAATAGAGATAGATGCTGCGTTTTCCCGAGCGTCAAGAAATAGCTTCCATGAATCGGGAGCGGGGTTAGGTGGTTGCAATTGGATCGATATATGCTGGATCGAGAGGTAAGCACATAATGGCTGCAGAGCGGCCTGCAATGTGGCCGGTGCCTTTGACCAGTGACCAGCCATGGCTTTAGCACTGGCTTCACTGATGAGCCGGGCAAGTTCACTTTGCTGCTCAATGCGGCGCTCGGCGGCCTTGACGTGGGTAATGTCTTTCCGGATGGCGATATACTGGTAGGGTCGCTTTTTGTTGTCCAGAAAGGGGACGATGGTTGAGGATACCCAGTAGCTAGTGCCGTCTTTGGCCAGGTTGCAGAGCTCACCTTGCCAGACATCTCCATGGGATATTGTCTTCCAGAGATCGCGGTAAAAATCCGGTGAATGCTCGCCCGACTTCAGAATACGGTGGTTTTGGCCGAGAAGTTCTGCTTCCGAATACTGGCTGATCTCGCAAAAACGGCGGTTAACTTCAATAATCCGGCCCTTGCTGTCGGTTTTGCTGACGATGGCGTGCTGGTTGAGGGCAAAATGTTCCTGCTCGCGCTCATAGAGGATTTCGTAAACCCGTCCGCCGGACCCTCTGCGCGTAGCGTCCGAGGCGGTAAGTTCGCGAACGGCCTGAACGAGCTCTGAGAGTTCAGCGTAATAGCAATTTATCCTGAATCGCCCTCCGTTCCTTTCTGTGTATTCACCCTCGGGTTCGCTGATAAAAAGTATTGGAAGGTCGGATGTTTCAGGGAGGAAACGCAGAATGTCGGCCAGTTCCTCGCTATTACCGGACTTGTCGTCACTCCCGATCACCACCACATCAAGAGTCTGCTTCTGGAGCATTTCTATGCTGGCCTGCAATCCATGGACTGTAAGGGCCTTTATCGAACCTTCTGCCAGTATTCTCTGAATCTCTTCCCGAAAGTCATGCCGGCCATCAATGACAAGTGCCGTGCGTATTGCCTGAGAGTGGGATATACCAAGCTCACTGCACGCATTGCTCAACATTCGTGTGGTCACCGGCTTCCTCAAGAACCGTTGCGCGCCACAGTTTACAGCCTGGCTTGCCAATTCAACTGAAGCAGAACCTCCGATAACAACTATCGGCGCATTGCTGGAATCGGACAGGGCTCGGGCATCCGCGATGGCTGATTCGAAAAACGACGTCTCTAAACCATCCGCATCGAAGATCCAGAGGTCCGGAATTCTGTTGCCTTCGAATGCGACGTCAGCCTGAACAAAGTGGCAGTCAAAACCCGAAGACATCAGATTTTTTCTTTGCCGCGTCAGCCAGCCTTCCGTGCGTTTATTACCTAGAACAAAGATTTCAATCATTGCAGATAAGTCTTATCCATCCATAGAGCCTCTTCGGACTAAGCGCTGTTTCGTTCCCGTAGACGATAAACGAGCCCAGCCACCTCTCCGATTTGACGCTTTAGTTCGTGCATGGACTCCTGAGCTTCTTTGACAACGCCCATGGCGGTATCACCCAGATCGTTAATGCTCACGATCTTTCCGGATATTTCTGCAGACGCGTTGTGCTGTTGCTCTGCTGCTGCGGAGGTGCCATCACAGGCTTCGGAGATGCGTTCGATAAATGTGACGAGTTCTGCCAGAGTGTTCTCGGAGCTGATGGCGTTCTCTACCGTTTTCTGTGCATAGCTATCGCAACGCTCCATGGATCGAGTAGCATTTGAAACGGTGTCATGAAACCGGCCAAGTGTTTCGTTGATTTGTTCGGTTGTCGTTTTTGTTCGTAATGCGAGGCTGCGAACCTCGTCCGCGACAACTGCAAAACCACGGCCAGCCTCCCCCGCCCGCGCAGCTTCGATGGAAGCATTCAGGGCCAGCAGATTGGTCTGCTCAGTGATGTCACCTATAACGCTCAATGCTTGAGCGACTCCCTTGCTTGCTTCTGTGAGATGTCCAACCGCGTTTGAAGCTTCTTTAAGCTCTTGCGATAGGGCGTCCATGCTATTGCGGGTTTCTTGCGTCAGGGCCTGGCCACCAGCGACTCGTTCGTTGGCCATCCGCACCTGGTCAAGCATTCCTGAAGCGTTGGTTGCCACTTCTCGTGACGTTGCAGACATTTGCTCGCTGGCGGCTGCAATCGTATCCGTTGCTGTAGACTGTTCCTGAACAGCGGAGTGTGCGTCATTGCTGCGGGAGATTGTGTGCTCGGCTCTGCTATCCAGTTTACCGATAACATCGTCCATGCGTTTTACGATGGCATCGAGTTCAGCCTGCTGCTGACTGATCACCAGCTCCAAGGAGCCAATATCATCGACCCTGCCGGTAAAGATATGCTCGGCGACGGTGTCATTAATAACCGTTCGGGCTCTGTTAACGCATTGCCTTAGCTGCTGGGTGAGCGCAAGAATCGCAAAGGCGCCGATCAGAACGGCGGCAAGCAAGATCCCAAGCCCGGCTGACAAAGACGCTGCAAACATTTGTCCTGTGCAGGCAGCGGCCAGCACAAGGGTCATTGCCACGATCAGTTTCGTGTGAAGTGAGACGCCCCGCCGAAGGCTGGCTGCCTCTACTGGGCCTTTGTTTGGCTGATGTTTTCTCAGGCTGGCGTAGAGTTTCTCTGCACGGGCTTCCGCTTTTGGATCTAGCTGTGAGCGGATCGATTGTAACTCGATTAACTCCCCGTTTTTTCCTGTGACCGGGATAGCATAAGCCCTCACCCAGTAATGATCGCCGTTTTTGCAGCGATTTTTTACGGCACCCAGCCAGGTTTCACCTGATTTCAGCCTGCGCCACATCTCTTCATAGGCTGCTCTTGGCATATCCGGGTGGCGGATGATGTTGTGGGGCTGGCCGATGAGTTCTTCCCGGGAGAAACCGCTGATTTCAACGAACTCATCGTTTATATGGGTAATCTGTCCCTTGGGGTTAGTTGTTGACAGAATGTTGGCGCCCTTGCTGACAGGCACACTTCTATTAGTAACTGGATGGTTCGCTCTCACGGACGGATCTCTTGTGAAACAGTACGATTAATAAATCTTCGCTAGCTATACGGGAGTCATTATGGCGTAGATTGCTTCGGGTGCTGTTTTAAGAGGTGGGCAGAACGAATGTTATCAGCTGGTCCAAATTTAATGTAGACAATTGTTTTTAAAGACTAAAATAACCTTGCTTTCTTAAAGGAATTGGTCGAGTTTTAGTATTCATTGCAGAAATCGGATAGGGCTGGTGCATTTTTTGCAAAATATGGACAAGCGTCTTGCGGGGTGCATGAATTGGCTCAAGGCAGATTGCTTTCGCAAGGGTAGAATTAACGTAAAAGGGAGGGAATCGAAGTAGAGTGCGAGACGAAGAAACGCAAACCGATTGAGTCTGGTAGCACTGACTTTCAAATTTGGTTTTGAGAGTAATTTGGCCAACTTCCTGAGGAAGGAAGTGGTGCCGAGGAGAGGACTTGAACCTCCACGGGGTTGCCCCCACTAGCACCTGAAGCTAGCGTGTCTACCAATTTCACCACCTCGGCAGGTGATTTGCAGTTCTGCGTTTAGTTCGT
>Ga0102931_1001400_pt1 | contig 11964 bp, 9 predicted proteins | sample SalPonR1_C_D1_MG_FD_79282 | JGI IMG/M metagenome (GOLD analysis project Ga0102931, IMG submission 79282) | Salt pond soil microbial communities from South San Francisco under conditions of wetland restoration - Salt Pond MetaG R1_C_D1_MG | ecosystem: Environmental > Aquatic > Marine > Intertidal... | reverse complement strand
GTACTACATAATGATAGTGATTCAACGTACAGATTTATCTGTCAACGGTCTCCAAATTATCACTGGATTAAAGGCATTAGCCGAATTCCTATAGCATTAACCTGGCAAGTTGCTTGATTGAAGCACAATATGTGCATATAAATATTCAGGAGAATTTCAGCTATGAACTATTCAAAATTTTTCATCATAACCCTATTACTATTTTTTATTACTTCACTGGTATCGGAAGCTCAGTTCACAGGTCTGGAAAAAGGAGATAAAATCAGGATAACAGCACCTGAGCAATTAAGAGGTAGAAAAACTGGTGTCGTTACAATTATCACCCCTGATTCGCTACAGTTTATGCATCGTGATTCAACCTTCAATGTTTCTTTAGCCTCACTCAGCCGGCTGGAGGTTAGTACCGGACAAAAAAGATCTGCCGGCCGCGGTGCTCTTATCGGAGCAGGAAGTCTAGGGCTTACTCTAGGTCTTATAATGATGTCAACAGACGAATCCTGCAGCAGTGAGGAAGGCTGGTGTATAGATTTATTCAGCAGAAGTGACTCATTCAAACTTGGCTTAGTATCAGGCGCTCTGCTGGGCGGGGCAAGCGGTGCCATTATCGGGCATTTCATTATCAGGGATCGTTGGAAAAAGGTTGAATTAGAGCCTCATACCATCGTATTACACTCTGGCAAAAGAATAGCTGCTATTGGCATGCGCTTACGGCTTTGACAAAGTTGATAGCCGAGAAATATCATGGGCCAAATCTCAAAACATGTTTAGACAGAAATTCTTATATGATTTTGGAGTAGCTCAGGACGACCCTCGAAGCGAATTGAGGGCCTTGAACCCGGTCTCGGGCGATCGCATACTGTGCATTGCCAGTGCCGGTGAAGTGCCCCTCGAACTGCTGGTAAACAGCGATGCATCCATCCCTATTGACGCGGTGGATATTGATCATCGCCAGCTTTACCTGTCAAACCTGAAATTACAAGCGGCGCAAACGCTTAACGATTGGGATGCAGCTCGGTTCCTCGGTTTCTTACCGGCTGATATGAAAAACAGAATAAAATGGTTTGAGCTTTTTGAAGCCCGGCTGCCGGAGAACGAAACTATATTTTGGAAAGAAAACTTCGAAATATTCAAGAAAGGCCCTGTCCATTTGGGTCGATATGAAACCTATATCGCTCGATTTGCACCCCTGGGAAGATGGCTGTTGGGAGGAAGCAATAAACTGCAGGGACTGTTTGAATGCAGCGGAATTGAGGAACAGAAAGCCTATTTTGATGAAAGACTGCGCACCGGACTGTTGAAAAAAATGTTTAGGCTGATATTTCATCCCCGCGTTTACAAAAACCGGGGTATTTCAGAACAGGGGCTGCAACATATGGGGACCCAAAACATTGGTAACACCTTTTATAAGAAGTTCCGGGATTTCTGCACGGCCACACCGGTCCGTGATAACTGGATACTGCAGTTTGTTCTTTTCGAAAACGTTATCTACAAACAGGCCCTTCCCTCCTACCTGAGGCCAAATGGAATAGACCGGCTAAGAAAGGAGAGCGAACGCCTGAGTTTTATTAAAAAATCCTACACAGAAATTCTGGACCAATCGCAACCCGGGTACTATAATAAGTTTGCCTTATCTAATGTAAGCGACTGGCTGAACGAAGATGAGTTTACCGAACTGCTGCAAATTGTAGCAGATAAATCAGGGGAAAAAGCTGCCGGGCTCATCCGCTATATCTACACTGCCGAGGTCAAAGATCCGAAATTAACAGAATTATTAGGTTTTAAAGCTAAACAGGGAGAAGAGTTATTAGAGCAAGACCGGTTCCCTTTCTACAAACTCATCCCCTTTTCATTCAATAACACATAAAATGAGTAGGCCAAATGCCCATACCAATCCTGCTTCAGATGATTACCGCCTGCGGGTTCTGGATGATGGATGGAACCGCCGGCTGCTCGATTTAGCACGGATCTCGCCGGTTAAAACCGAAGGGTTAAGCATACATTTCGATCGTTCTCCCGACATCTTTACCATCCCAAAGCTGACTTCCTACAAATATCGCTGCCTCGGACTTTTTAAGCAGGAAGACCTGGCCGGTTACGCTATAGCAACCTATCAGGAGAGATATATCGACGGAGAGATTGCAGATGTGCTCTATCTTGGGAACATGCATGTTATTGAACGCGGTTTAGGCAAAGTATTCCTCGAAAAACTATCTCAAAGATTTAAGCGTATCGTCCCCTCAAGCACCGATGTAGAGTACCTGTATGCCTATGTAATCGGCAAAAACATACCTGCAATGAAGCTGGTTGAAACAGGGCACCTTCAGTCAAGCGTGATCGGCAAAATTGTAATGGCAACCATCTTTTTAGTCACTCCAAAAAAAGTGAGTAGCAAATACCGGGTACGACCGGCAGAACGGGATGATTTAGGAATGATCGTTCAACTCCTGGCCGCAGAGCACCGAGAGCGATTCCTGGCCCCCGTTCTTGATAACAATATTTTCCTTGAGAACCTGCATCGCAGACCCAATTTCAGCATTAATAACTACTTCGTGGCATTAGAGGGTCAACAGATAGTGGGTGTCTGCTCAGCCTGGGATATGACCTCTTTTAAAAGAAACCGGGTGCTGAATTATGGAAGAAAACTGGCCCTGCTAAGGTTTCTGTATAATTCGGCTGCCATGCTTTTCGGAAGTCCCCGGCTGCCCAAACCCGGCGAGGCCTTTCGTGATATTACCATAGCCGAATATGCCGTCAGAAATCGGGACCCCGGGATTATGGAAGCCCTGCTTCGATTTCTTTATCAACATTACCGAAGCAAAGGGTTTCAATCAATAATCTTTGGCAGCAGTGAGGATGACCCTCTCCTAAAGGCAACCGATACATTTATTACAAACAAGGTGATATCAAATATAATACTGGCTTCCCTTGAAAGTAACCCGCTGCAGCGACACGGCGGCAAGCCCTTGATTTATGCCGATGCCATACAGATTTAGGTCCATGCAGTAGCCGGATGTGTTAATCCCGGATACTGACCCTGACTCCATCCTCAATACGTTCGTCAGGATGCGTCATTACCCTTTCCCCTTCTTTAATCCCGCCCGTTATTTCCGTTTGCAGGCCGCTCTGGTGGCCCGCCTGTACCTTGCGAAGATTCGCTTTCCCGTTGCTCACCACAAACAAAGCCCACGCATCCCCTACCCTGAAGAGTGCTGAAGAAGGTACCTGAAGCACTTCCCTTCCCTGCCATATGATAAACTCTGCAACCACCCGAAACCCGTCGCCCAGCGTATTCCATTGATCCCTCGGTGATAGCAAGTCGACGATAACCGGGACCCGCTGTTCTTCAACGCCAAGCGCGGAATACCGGGTATAACCGGAGGGTTCCACAACTTTCACTATGCCGTCCAGAATCGTGTCACTTCCCCACCTTTTAATCCTAACCCGCGTCCCTTTTTCAACGGCCACTGCATCCGTAGACAACAAATCCACTTTAATTTCAATGGACCCCGGATCCCCTATTTCAAGAACCGGCGCACCCATTTGCATTGAACTCTCACTTTTATCATTGATTTTAAGAATACGGCCGCTAACCGGCGATCGAACATCCAGCTGTTCCCGTCCGCCCGGCATTTGAAAAGCCTGCACGGCAGAGTTTGCCCCCTCCACTTCATGTTCGGCAACCTGTACCGCAAATTCAGCTGATCTTTCTCTGGTAAGGGCTCTTTTGGCCGCCATTTCCGCGTTGTCCAGTTCCTGAAGACTGCCAATTTCAGACCGGTGCAGGTTCTCAATACGTTGCAATTCCTTTTCAGCAAGCAATCTTTCTTCGGCAGAGAGTTTGAAATTTTCCCGGGCCTGCTGAAGTCGTGCCCGGGCAGCCTTCAGCTGGGCTTCCGCTACATCTCGCTGACGGGCACTTAACAAGTCGGGTACCGGCTGCATGATGAACAGTTTCTGGTTTGACCGGATGGTGTCTCCCACTTCGTGATTGATTCTCATCCGGTAGCCGGTTACCGGGGCATAGACGGTATACCGGTCCATGACCCGGGTAATTCCTTCTTCTTCTATGGTGACTTCAAGCGCCGCCGAACGGGCCTCATCGACCCGAACCGAAATCGGATCCGGCCAAAATCCCCAGAGGATCAGCACAATTATAGTGATACTGAATAATGAAATGTAGATCTGTTTTTTCGTCAGTTGCATAATTTATTCCCTTGTTTTCAGTACGCCAATTAAATCGAGCCTGTTTATTTTTCTCCTGATAACCAGACCCGATAAGATTGCCGAAATTAGTACTATTAGTGCCGACAGTGCATATGTTGAAGTGCTGATAGCCATAGGCAGGCGGTAGAGTTCTGTCTGCAATGACCAGACAATGAAATATGTAAGTGCCCAGCCTAAGATAAAGCCAATCGGTATGGCAGCGGCTACTACCAGCGCAAGCTCTCCCAGCAGGATGTAGGAAATTTCACCTCGTGTAAAGCCTAATATCCGCAGGCTTGCCAGTTCCCGGCTTCGCTCTGAGAGTGAAATGCGGGCGTTGTTATAAACCACACTGAATGCTGTGGCGCCGGCAAAAAGGGAGATGAACAAAGCCATGATCAGCCAGGTCTGTGCCGTTGCTTCGTAAAACCGTTCAATGATTTTCTGCTTGGATATAATTTCACCCACCGAAGGGCTCTCTTTTAAAACCCGGGTCAGCGAGTCTTCATATTGCCGGTCTATTTGTAAATAAACTCCATTTATGACCCGCTTTTCCGGCAACAACCGGTTAAGTTTATCGATATTCATATATCCGCTTAATCCAAAATACTGGTTGATAAAACCGGCTACCTGAACCTCTGCCGACCTCCTGCTCCCCTCCAGGAATTCTACCTTAACCGTATCACCCGCTGACAGATCCAGGATCTCGGCAAGTTTCTCGGTTAGTAAAATCCCGGCATGCGGTATTGGTACTGCCCTTTGCTCGGTATCCAACAATTTGCGTAGCTTCATCCCTGTTTCATAGCCCTGAACGGCTGTTAGGTATTTTCGATGACCGTTGATCATGCGCACAGGCACAGAGCGATGCCCCTCCCCATAGTAAACTCCATGCATGCGCTCAATTTCCATGAGTGCATGCTGCGACACATTCTGCTCGAAAGAAACACCCAGGTCGAATGGTTGCGCCTGCCTGAACTCAACCTCCACAAGATATTTAACCGAGTCATTACTCATCCGTCCAAGTATTACCAGTGAAGCGGCGAAAGCTATGCCAATAATTGCAAATGATATTTTCACCCGCTGCCTTCCTATCTGCCGGAGTATCATCTTGGTAGGCTGATCAAGAAGCTTGGATGCACCTGTCTTTTCAAACGAGCTCCTGGAATATCTTTGCGGCGGTTCCGGACGCATTGCTTCTGCAGGCGGTAACTGTACCGCTTCTTTGACTGAGAAAAAGACCCCCGCATAGGCTGCTGCCATACTGATAAGGGAAGCAGTGACAACAACTCCGGGATCCAGCTTGAAATTCAGATAGGGAAACCGGTAATAGTCAGCATAGAGCCCGGAAAGCTGTTCCCCCAGGTAAAACCCTAAAATGATTCCACCGATCAGTCCGATTACTACTATCACGGAAACCATCAGCAGATAGTGAATGCCTACTTCCCTGTTGCTATAGCCGAAAGCCTTAAGTATGGCGACCTGCCCTCGCTGGGTACGTATCAGCCGCCCGATCACCACATTCAGCAAGAAAGCCGCCACTGCTATAAAAATCGTTGGAATGATCGTTGCTATTTGTTCAAGTTGATTAAACTCCTCGGTAATAAAAAAATGCGAGTTTTGATCTTCCCTGCTGATTGCCCCCAGTCCTCCATAGGGTTCGAGGATGGTGTCAAGCTGAAGGATTACGTTTTTGGGATCCGCCTCCCTGGTCAGCGACAGTACAACATTATTAAATGCCCCTCCCATGTCATAGGCGGCCTCAAGGGGAGCCCTTCTCATCCACATTATGCCAAAGCGTTTCACATCCGGAGATACCTCGCCGGGCTGACCCTGGTAGATAAATTCCGGGGATAGGCCGATACCGACAATCGTAAGCTGCTTGATTTTTCCGTTGATCACCGCCTCGATATCCTCTCCGGTATCAAAACCATGTGCCTCTGCAAAACCGTCACCCAGTACAATCTCATCTTCAACATAAGCTCCCGGCATTCTCCCTTCCCGCAGGTACAACCGGTTTAGCAATGGCTCTCTATCATCGGGCATGGATATAATCAGCCCTCTCACTGACTCGTTGAAGCCGGGCACCTCCAGATTTACCCCCGATTGGATGCGTGTTTCTATCCGGTTTACCCCTGAAATCTCCCGGATGCGGCTGGCCAAAGAATTGGGAGCTCTCTTTAATGAGGCAAAAATATTTGAGAAGTAATATTCCTGGTAATATGACTCCTGAGTATTGCGAAGAGAATCGAGCGTGCTGAGAAAAGTTATATACGTAGCCGAGCCACAGGTAATCATCAGGGCTATGACAAACACCAGCCCCCGCATATTAGACACATCGCGAAGTAATTTCCAGTTAATAGCACGCATCTGTTTACCACTCCATTTCTTCCGGATTTATTTTCTGTTCGTTATGTCTGATTCCGGATATCTTCCCGTCATGCAGGTTGATGACCCGGTCGGCCATTCCCCCGATCACTACATTGTGAGTTATCAGAACGGTGGCAGTGCCAAGATTTTCATTAACTTTCTTGAGCGCATTCAGCACCACGATTCCTGTTTTAGAGTCCAGTGCACCGGTGGGCTCATCACATAGCAGCACAGCCGGATTTTTGGCTACGGCCCTGGCGATGGCCACGCGCTGCTGCTCCCCGCCGGAGAGCTGGGCAGGAAAGTGATCCATTCTGTCTTGCAGGTTCACCATTTTCAAGGCTTCTTCCGGCGACATGGGGTTTTCAGCAATCTCGGTAACAATAGCCACATTTTCTCTTGCGGTTAAGCTGGGTATAAGATTGTAGAACTGAAAAACAAAGCCCACATTATACCGGCGATAGTTTGTAAGTTCAGATTCTGAGGCATGGGTAAGCTGAGTATCCTTATAGGAAACCGTTCCGCCTGTTGCCGTATCCAGCCCGCCCAGAATATTTACAAGCGTTGATTTGCCGCTTCCCGACGCCCCCAGCAATACAACCAGTTCCCCGGGATAGATCTCAAGATCAATGCCCCGCAAGGCATGCACCTCTACCTCGCCCATGTGATACACTTTGGTTAGATCCTCTGTGAAAAAGATGGGTTTTTTATCTTCTTGTCTATGTTTACCGGCATATTCCATAAATACATTATAGTGTTGGCCTGCTATAGGATATGTAGGGTCTGCCCTTCTAGTTGAAAGAAAAATCTATACCTGCTTTGTAGGCAGTTGACTTACATTATTTACCGAAAAAAGCAGGAAGAGACTTTTGGCATTAGCCTAAGAGCTTGCCGGTGTTCATAAACTCAGGGTTTCAGATGGGGAAATACCTTACAAAAAGCTAAGGTTTTCCTTTTATGCTAGCCGGCATTTTTATGCTTTTAATACATCTAAGTAAACAGTTCTTAAAACATACGTGCCGTTGACATGAAGAAACTTTATAACGCACCCAAAGGAATAATTTCTATTGCCGCAATGCTCTTACTCTTTGCCTTTACTGCGGCCAACAAGAGTTATTACCACAGTACCAGTCCGCAAATACAACCTAATGCGGGAGACAGTATAACCGCTGCTTTCTATACGGTTCCCCCTGCAACCGGAAAAGAATTATACATGCAGGCCTGCGCCAACTGCCACGGTGCCGACGGTAAAGGGGTATCCACGAAACAGCTTGGCTTGCAGACACCACCGGCAAATTTTACCGACTGCAACTTTGCCACACGCGAACCGGACGGAGACTGGATTGCAGTAGCACACCAGGGAGGTCCCACCCGCGGCTTTTCAAAAGAAATGCCGGCTTTTGGGGATGCCCTGTCTGAAGAACAACTCCAGAAAATCATGAATCATATTCGCACTTTTTGCAAAGATAACGACTGGCCCCGCGGTGAGCTGAACCTGCCTCGTCCGCTGGTCACGGAAAAAGCCTACCCGGAAGATGAAGCAGTACTGACAACCATATTTGATATTGAGAATGAGGGAGCCGTAACCAATGAAATAGTCTATGAACGCCGCTTCGGTGCCCGCAACCAGCTTGAAATCGTTTTTCCCTTCGGTTACAGCGAGCAGCCTAACGGCAACTGGACCGGCGGACATCTGGGCGATATGGCTATTGGCATAAAACGGACTCTCTATCATAATGTGAATAGCGGGAGCATATTCAGCTTTACCGGGGAAGTTATACTGCCTACAGGTGATGAGAATATCGGTTTTGGCAGCGGTACAACCATCCTGGAACCCTTTGCTTCTTACGGTCAAATTTTACCCTGGGGTAGTTTCGTTCATCTGCAAACCGGGTTGGAATATCCCCTTTTACGCGACAAGGCCGGTGATGAAGCATTTTGGCGGGCTGCCGTTGGCAAGATCTTCAACCCTAATCCCTGGGGCCGTACCTGGTCTCCGATGATAGAAATACTTGGTTCACGGGAACTCGAATCGGGTGCTGTCAACCACTGGGATATTGCTCCACAAATGCAGGTAACACTAAATACTCGTCAGCACATAATGCTAAATGTTGGATTACGCATACCCGCTGATGACCCCGGCAGGGACACCCAGTTTATGGTCTATATACTTTGGGACTGGTTTGACGGAGGCTTCCTGGAAGGCTGGTAATAAGTAGAATTTGGTAATGCGACAATAATTACTTGAAATAAATCAAAGCGAAGAGATGAAAAAGAATTTAATAATAATCACGACATTTCCGGTACTGGTACTATTGGTTGGAATCAGCTTTAATTTCGGTACGGATGATTCAGTTTCAGTAAAACAGGTTCACGGAATGAATCTGGATGTAGCTCAGCAGATGCTGTTTCAGTCAGCAGACAATTGCATGAACTGTCACAATAACCTGGTTACCCCTTCCGGAGAGGATGTTTCTATTGGCATTGACTGGCGGGCCTCCATGATGGCGAATTCCGCCCGCGACCCCTACTGGCATGCCGCCGTACGACGCGAGGTGACTGATCACCCTGAGTCGCAGGCCGCTATAGAAAATGAATGCTCTACCTGCCATATGCCAATGGCTCATTACCAGGCAAACGCCAATGGTCAAATGGCAGAAGTATTTGCAAACCTGCCGGCCGATCAGGCCATGACACCCCAAAACAGGCTGGCTATCGACGGGGTTTCCTGCACCACCTGTCACCAGATCACTGAAGAAAATTTCGGTGAAAGAGAAAGCTTTGTCGGGGGCTTTGTCATAGACACTCTTCAGCCCATGGGGAATCGCAAAATCTACGGTCCTTACCCGGTAGATGCCGGACGTTCCACGATTATGCACTCTTCCTCAGGTTTCCGGCAAACCGAGTCCAAACACATACAGCAGTCAGAGTTATGCGCAACCTGTCATACCCTGTATACTCATACACTGGGGCCGGAAGGAGAAGTGATCGGAGAACTTCCCGAGCAGGTTCCTTACCTGGAATGGAGGCACAGCAGCTTTGTTGATGAGCAGAGCTGTCAATCATGCCACATGCCCACAGTTAAAGACAGCATGCCGATTGCCTCAGTATGGGGCCAGCCTCGCGCTGAATTTTCCAGGCATTCGTTCAGGGGCGGGAATTTCTTTATGATGAGTATGCTTAACCGCTATCGTGATGAGCTTGGCGTGCAGGCATTGCCCCAGGAAATGGACGCAGCAATAAATCGCACCATCGAACATCTGCAGACAAAGTCTTCAAAGGTATATATAGATAAAGCAGAAGTGATAAATAATGAGCTTGTGGCCGATTTGGTTATTGAGAACCTGGCCGGACACAAACTTCCTACCGCCTATCCCTCCCGGAGAGCCTGGGTTCACTTCACCGTTCAAGACGAGGAAGGTAAAATCGTATTTGAATCAGGTGCCGTGAATCCCGACGGATCCATCACGGGTAATGACAACGACGATAAAGCGGATACCTATGAGCCGCATTATGCCGAAATTACGAATGAAGGCCAGGTACAAATCTATGAAGCCATCCTCGCAGACCGGAATGACAATGTCACCACGGGACTGCTGACCGGAATTCGTTTCATAAAAGATAATCGCATCCTGCCCCGCGGTTTTGACAAGACAACGGCCGACAATGACATTGCCGTGCAGGGATCTGCCTATGAAGATGAGGATTTCCTGGGCGGAAGTGATAAAATCACCTTCCGTATTTCACTGCAGGAAGCCAAGGGTCCGATTACGGTTAAAGCCGAGCTGATGTTCCAGCCCATTGCATACCGGTGGGCACAAAATCTTGATCCCTATGATACGCCGGAAACCAACAAATTTGTAGAATACTATAACGCTATGTCGAACAGTTCATCTGTAGTTCTTGCCAATACTACCCTCCATATTGAATAAGTATGGCAACAGCAGAATCAATACAAAGACCGGATTCATTAATCACCGGGGAATGAATGTGATTTTAAACACCAAGCCGTATATCGAAGAGACACTGCCTTTGCCGGGGTTATGGAGACAAAGGGATATTCATGGCCTTGGCAGATTCCAATTGGCCTATTGCAAACCCGGGCACTGTGGGATTTTATATTACATCAGATCAATAGTTTACCCTTAAGATATTGAAATATTATTACCTTACTTATAGTCATAGACAAGAATAATTATAAACGCGCAAAAACGTAAACGTTGATGGATGCTTTAGCACGTGAATACACCGCAAAACAGGAGAAGTTTAAAGGGGAAATGGTCCCCCATCTGGATGCACTGTATAACTTTGCCCTGCAGCTGACTTCAGATCCCAATGATGCAAAAGACCTTGTACAGGATACTATCGTCAAGGCTTACCGGTTTTTTGATTCGTACGAAATGGGGACCAACGCAAAATCCTGGCTGTTCCGGATTTTAAACAACTCTTATATCAACGACTATCGCAGGAAGTCAAACCTTCCCGGTTTTGTAGATTATGATGAAGTGTCTTCATTTTTTGAAATCATAAGAGACGAGCGAACAGATTCCACGGACCTGGAAGATATGATTTATCGCAATCTGTTGAATGATGACATAAGTCAAGCCTTGAATAACCTGAAAGAGAAGTACCGCTCTGTAGTTATACTTTGTGACCTCGAAAGCTTTACCTACGAAGAGATTTCCAACATGCTTGACCTGCCTATCGGTACCGTACGCTCCCGGCTGCACCGCGGTCGTTTGCTGCTAAAGGAACAGCTTCTGAACTATGCCCTAAACAAGGGATACGAAATCCCGGCTTGAATCCATTACCATTAAGAACCCAGGCAATAAACGTTCGCAATACAGCAGGCTAAAATAAGAATAAGAGTCCGGGCAAGGAAGAAAGCGCTATAAGCAGGCAAATAAACAACAGTTTTTTGGCCTTTTTGTAGCCGATGAAGTATGTGAAAATGCCTGCTTTCACAAGCGTATTGGTTATGGCAGCAAGAATCAATCCGTAGGCAGCGATTTTGTGTACCAGGTTCTCCTTAGACATATCCAGCAGGGTCAATGTAATGGAATCAATATCTACCATCCCCGATAGTATGGACAATCCATATATACCCAAGTCCCCAAACCATTTACCGCTCAGTTCCGACAGGAACATCACTGCCGCCAGCAGAAGGCCAAATTGAAAGGCGGTGCTCAGCTGCAAGGGATTTCTCAGGGTAAATTTGCTCGATGATTTTTTTGTTTCACCCTTCATTTGAATCCACACTGCTGCAGCCAGGGCTGTAAGCGCCATGGCGGCCACCGAGGGAGCAATAAGAGGCAAAAGCGAATAGTTGAAAAGAACGGCCAGTAAAAGCACTCTGCCCAGGGCCGTAAACGTGGCAATGAGAATGCCGGTAGT
>Ga0102931_1001396_pt1 | contig 11984 bp, 12 predicted proteins | sample SalPonR1_C_D1_MG_FD_79282 | JGI IMG/M metagenome (GOLD analysis project Ga0102931, IMG submission 79282) | Salt pond soil microbial communities from South San Francisco under conditions of wetland restoration - Salt Pond MetaG R1_C_D1_MG | ecosystem: Environmental > Aquatic > Marine > Intertidal... | reverse complement strand
GCCACCATGATGATCACTCGTCTTTTCCGTTCGAGCGCTCTCGCGGCCGGTGCGGTTCTGGCGGCTTGTGCCTCCGGCACCTCGCCGGCGACCGAGGCGCCGACACCCGTACCGACCGCTCACGGGACCCCCTCCTCACCGACGCCGACCGCCACACCCTCTGCCGGGGTGGGGCTGCTGGTCATGGCGCACGGCGGCGACGACGCGTGGAACGCGTCGGTCGAGGCCGAGGTCTCCGAAGTCCGTCAGGCGGTTCCCGTGGAACTCGCCTTCGGGATGGCGAATCCCATGACGCTGCGAACCGCGCTGAACGCACTGGACGCCCAGGGCGTCCGGCGCGTCGCGGTGATCCGGCTGTTCCTGTCCGGTGACTCCTTTCGGGATCAGACGGACTGGTTCCTGGGAATGTCGGACTCCCCGCCGTCGGATTTTCTCCTCATGGGACCGATGCAGGCCGACCCTGCCGCGCGGCTGCAGATCGAGCACGCGTTCGAGGTGGTCACGCACGACCACGGGCTGCTGGATACGCAGCTGGCAGAGGACATTCTCGTCGAGCGTGCGGCCTCCCTGTCGGAGGACCCCGCCGAGGAGAGTGTTCTCCTGATTGCCCACGGGATGGGCGACGACCGTGAGAACGGAGCCGTCCTGGACGATCTCGAACGGATCGCGAGCACGATGCGTGCGGCGGGGTACGCCAGCGTTCGGGCGGAGACGCTCCGGGAGGACTGGCCGGAGAAGCGAGCTGTCGCGGAGGACCGGATCCGTGACTTCGTCGAGGCCGAGACGAGCCAGGGACGTCGGGTCCTGGTCGTTCCCGCCCGGCTGTCGGGATTCGGACCGTATGCGGAGGTGCTCGAAGGGCTGGAGTACGTACCCAGCCAGGCGCTTCTTCCGCACCCGTCGCTCTCGGACTGGATTCTTCGATCCAGCGCCGACCTGACGTGCAGGTACGGCTGGGTCGTGTCCGAGGCGTGTGGCGGCTGAGTCGGGAAGCGGATGGCGAGTTGCCGCGCGGTCCCCGGGCCGTGACCTTCGGGCATGAAGATCTGGATCGACGCCGATGCCGCCCCGAACGACGTGAAGACGATCGTGCAGCGTGCCGCCGCCCGCGTGGAGGTTTCCGCACTGTTCGTCGCGAACGGACGCCTGCACATGCCCCCGGGCAACGAGTTCGTCGAGGCGGTGCGGGTCGGCGGGGGTCCCGACGCGGCGGACGACCACATCGCGGACGAAGCGGCCGCGGGCGATGTCGCGGTCACGGCGGACATTCCGCTCGCGGCGAGGCTCGTCGAGAAGGGGGTTCGGACCATCGGTCCGCGCGGCGACGAGTACACGCCGGAGAACATCGGTCACCGCCTCTCGATTCGCGACTTCATGGACGGCCTGCGCTCGACGGGCGTCGACACGGGTGGGCCGAGCTCGTGGGGAACGAAGGAGAAGCAGGCGTTCGCGGCGACGTTCGACCGGGTGCTGACCGCGGCCGTGCGGGCGGATGAGCGCGCGCGCCGGCGGGCGGATCGGGACGCCGGCGCGGATCCCGAAGCGGATCCGCAGGCGACTCCGGGGACGGATCCCGCCCCCGGGTCGTCCTAGGGCCTGTTCACGCTACGGGGGTGCGCTCTGTTGCGTCTGAACAGGCCCTAGAGGTCCAGCTCGGTTCCGATTCCGAGCTCGTGGGCCCGCTCGTAGAGCAGGATGGCGGTGGCCATGTCGTCTGCGGCCAGCCCGAGGTGCATCGCCATGATTCGCTCGGCCGAATCGGTTCGCCCGGCGGCCTTCCCCGCCACGACATCGCCGAGATCGGCAGCCGCGACCGGAGTGTCGGCGAAGTACCCTAGGCCCCGGTAGTACTCCATCTGGTCGACGTCGTCCGTGACGATCCGATCGAACTCGGAGAGCGCGCCTCCGCTCCAGTACGAGTCGTAGTCCACCGCGGCGGCGAAGGCGCCCTCCGCGAGCCACCCGGCCCGGATGGTGGCATGCGGCTCCTTCAGGATCGGGCCGCTGGTGACGACCAGGTCCAGACCGTCGACCGCGTCCCGGGGTTCGTCCGCGACCTCGATGTCGGCGCCGACGACACCGGCCATCTCACGCGCATACGCCCGCGCGACGTCCCGGTCGATGTCGTACGCGACGACCCGTTCGAGGTCGAAGACCGTGGCGAACGCCTCGAGGTGGCTTCGGCCCTGCACGCCACAGGCGAGGATGCCGAGGGACCGACTTTCCGGGCGCGCGAGGTACTGCGCGGCGAGAGCCGACGCCGCGCCCGTGCGCTTGGCGGTGATCCAGGTCGCGTCCATGACTGCGAGGGGGAGACCGGTGTCCGGGTCGTTGAGCACGAGCAGACCCGCCACGTACGGAAGGCCGCGGCCGGGGTTGTTCGGATAGGCCGAGACCCACTTGATCCCGGCCGAACGAAGGCTGGGAATCCACGCGGGCATCGCGTGGAGAAAGGAGTCCGGACCCGGGTGGATGCCCGGCTTCGGGGGCATCTCGACCTTTCCCTCACCCTTCTCCCGGAACATGGTCTCGAGCGCCGCGATGATGGCGCGCATCTCGAGCCCGACCGCCTCCACATCGGATCTGCACAGGTAGAGCAGGGACGCGGGATCCGACACGCCGCTCACTCCTCCGGGGAAGCGGGCAGCCGGTCCTCGATGCGACGGAGGGTGTCTCGGATCTCCGAAAGTACCGCGACGGTCGTGTCGTCGTGCCCGAGCGCGGGCGTCGACGGCTCGGCGGCAGACCCGCTTCCGGCAGACCCGCTTCCGGACGATCCACGATCCGAGACCAGGTCGCGCTGCGTCAGAACGGCATCCCGGAAGTCACGGGCCTGTCGCACCCCGACCAGCTGGACCGCCGCGCCGGCCGTCGACTGGCCTGCCGTCTCGATGCGGACCGCCTGGAGGTCCAGGTACCGCATGATGGGCCCTTCGACCAGGCCCACGTCGGTGATCTTGTCGAGGGGCACCGTCATCTCGCGTCGAACGAGAATGCCCCGCGTGACCTTGAGCGAGCGCTCGGTCAGCGTGCAGGTCATGCGGTCGAGGTACCGCTGCGTGGCCCACTGCCCGATGATCCACCAGATGGGAAGCAGGACGATCCCGATGATCGTCGCGACGAGGACGAAGGTGCCCGACAGGAGCCAGTAGCTCCGCACCTTCGGATTGAACTCCGCCTCGATCAGGGTGCGGGACTGGCTCATGTCGGGCTCGCTCGTTCCTCGTGCCGTCAGGCGATGTCGACGAGCTCGAGCTCGAAGATCAGCGTCTTCCCGGCGAGTGGGTGATTCGCGTCGATCTTGACGCTCGACTCGTCGGTGTCGACGACCGTGACGGGGAGGTTCTGCCCGTCCTGCGTCTGCATGGCGAGCTGGTCGCCCACGTCGGGGTCCATCCCGTCCGGCAGCTGCTCGCGCGGTACGGCCATCACGAGGTCGTCCCGGACGGGGCCGTACGCCTCTTCGGGCTCGAGACGGGCGTCCGCCTTCTCACCGACCGAGAGACCTTCGACGGCCTGCTCGAATCCGGCGATGACGGAGCCCTCGCCGAGCTTGAACTCGAGCGGGTCGCGTCCCTCGGAGGAATCGAAAACGGTGCCGTCTTCGAGACGGCCGGTATAGTGCACGTGTACGGTGTCGCCGCTGCTGGCGTTTGCCACGGGTCCTCTCTGATTCGTTCGAAATTGTCTGCAGAACCCGAAACCTAACGGAGATCCGGGTCGCGTGCGGGCTCGGACGTGCCCTCAATACCGTGGTAGCGCCGGATCCACCTCGTCGCGCCACGCGAGGATTCCTCCCTCGAGGTTGAGGACTCCCGCGATTCCGGCATCCGCGAGTCGTGCGGCGGCTTCACGGCTCCGACCGCCGGATTTGCAGTACAGCACCACCGGTTCCGGTCCGGCGCGAAGCTCCTGGACGGCGTCCAGGATGCGCGCCTGCGGCACGAGGCGGGCGCCCCGGGATTCGAGGTTCGCGATGTCCCACTCGTGGGGCTCCCGCACGTCGATCAGGGTGATCGTCTCCCCCGCGTCGAGGCGTGCGGCCAGCTCGGACGGTGTGATGCCCGCCACGCCCGTACGCTCCGCGTGCTGTTCGGCGGCCCGCACCCCGCAGAACTCCTCGTAGTCGATCAGCTCGGTCACCGTGGGGTGGTCGCCGCAGACCGGGCACCCGGGATCGGGGTCGATGGTGAGGGTGCGGAGCGAGAGGTCCAGCGCGTCGAGCAGGTGCAGCTTCCCGGAGGACGAAGGGCCCGCGCCGAGAATCCACTTGATTACCTCGAGGGCCTGGAGCGAGCCGACGATGCCGGGAAGCACACCGAGTACTCCGCCCTCGGCGCAGTTCGGCACCAGCCCCGGCGGCGGGGGATCCCGGAACAGGCAGCGGTAACAGGGCCCGTCCTCCGTCGCGAACAGCGCGACCTGCCCGTCGAACCTGAGGATCGATCCGTACACGTAGGGGATCCCGAGGAGCACGCAGGCGTCGTTGACGAGGTAGCGAGTGGGGAAGTTGTCCGTGCCGTCGACCACGATGTCGTAGTCGCGCAGGAGGTCCATCGCGTTCTCGGACGTCAGGCGCTCGGCGTGCAGGATCAGCTCGACGTGCGGATTCACGTCGGCCAGCCGGTCCCGGGCAGATTCGAGCTTGGGCCGGCCGAGGTCACGCGTCCCGTGGATGACCTGCCGCTGCAGGTTGGACGCGTCGACCACGTCGTCGTCGACGAGACCCAGCGTGCCGACACCGGCCGCTGCGAGATAGAGCCCCAGCGGTGACCCCAGTCCGCCCATTCCGACGAGCAGCACGCGGGCCGCCTTCAGCCGACGCTGACCCTCCACCCCCACTTCCGCGAGAGGGAAGTGGCGCGAGTACCGAAGCAGCTCCTCGGGCGTGAGCTCCGGAAGATCGGGTTCGGGTCGTCTGTCGTCGGTCATCGCATCGGATGAGCTCGAGGGCCGCCCGAGCGGCCCGGGGTCACCCCAGGACCGTCTCGAGCAGATCGCCGTTGTATCCCACGACGAAGGTGCGCCCCACCCGGATACTCGGTGCACGGAGGGCGCCGGATCGACCGAGCATGTGGTCGAGCAGATCGTCGTCCGAGGGACGGTCGTTCTTCAGATCGAACCGGACGATCCTGCGGCCCTTCGCGACCACGAGTTCGTCGATGCCGTCGAGGAGGTGAAGTGCGTCGGCCCCCTCGATCTTCTCGCGCGTGGCGGAGCGGATTTCGTCGGTTTCGATCGAGTGCGTCTCAAGAAACTCCTGAGTCTTTTTGCAGCTCGTTCAGCCGGGGCGGTGGTAGCGCCACTCGAGCGTCTCGGTCATCGGTCACCGGGTCGGGGTGCATGGGTCGATCGGAACATCGAACATAATCAACCCACCCCGCGGCGTCCGGCTCAGTTCCCGATCCGGCGACCCTCGATGATGGTCCCGGTAGGGTCGGTGTAATAGACCGTCGAGCTCGGCCCGTCGATCTCGAATTCCGCGCGGACGTCCGCCCACGACTCCCGGAACTCTCCGTCGTACGCCTCACCCGGCATGAAGAAGCCGTCGGCCGCCGTCGGCAGAAGCCAGAAGTCGGTCTCGTTGAACCAGGGAGCGGGGTGCCCTTCGAAGTCGGAGCGCAGGATGCCGGACTCCTCGTCCCAGACGACCTCGATGGTGAAGGGTGGAGACCACTGCGGCTCCGTCTCGCCGGGTGCGACCGCCAGCATCCGCACCTCGTAGGTGCCCACGGCATTCGCCGCCTGCTCCTCCGTCACCACGGCCGTCATCGACGGTTCGACCTCGACCTCGAGCGGGATCCAGTGGTCGCCCCAGTGCATCGCGAGGGTGCCCCCCGAACTCCCGAGCGAGGTCGAATAGTCGAGGAAGTCCCACGTCAGGAGCTCGCGGTAGAAGGGGGCGTCCTGCAGCTGCACCGGCCACGAGATCTGATCGTCGGCCCGCGGCGGGCCGGCGGTGTGGAAGATCATCGTGTCGGGCTCGAGAAAGAGCTCCTTCGGCATGAGTCCCTCGTCCATCTCGATCCACACCGAGTAGACGCCGGGGTCCACCGTGGTCCCGTTGATCGTGATCGGCCTCTCGAAGGAGATCTTCGTCGCCCAGTTCGCGCCCGGAGTCCATGTCGGCTCCCACACGACCGCCTCGTCTCCGCCGAACAGCGGGGTGCGATCCCGGGCGCGCGGACGGTAGTACTCGACCCGAATCTCGGTCCCGTCGATCATCTGCGTCATCGAGGCGAGCTCGCTCGCCCGGATCTGCGCATCGGCCGGGGCGGGGGAGAGGAGGACGAGGCCGGCGAGCAGCAGGAGGGTGGAGAACAGGCGCATGGAGAACCTCACGGAGGGATCGAGAAGAATGAAGAAGATTTCACCCTCGGACCGCTCCGCGTCAATCAGCGTCGCGATCTCCGCGCGATCGTGTCATGTTCGGACAACGTCGCTTCGGGCAACGCCGCACACCCGCAGGCGACGTCGCACGCCTTCGGGCGACGCCACAGATCCCGTCACCCCGTTTCCGGACCGACCGATGCGCATTCTCCCGATACTCGCTGCCCTGACGACCCTCCTGCTGTTCGGAGGCTGCGCCGGCGAAGACGTTCAGGAGGTGTCCGACCGGGAGCGCCTCGAGGCGATCGGGAACTCGGGGCTGCCGGGCGCGCAGGGGATCAACCGCGCGCTGGACGCCTCCGACGCGATGGACGCGCGCGCCGAGGCGCACGACACGATCCGATGAGGATCCGGGTGAAGAACGGCGACCCCCTCCACGTGCGTCTCAGCGATCCTCGCGCCGCACCCGGATCAGGCCCTCCTGGGCCGTCGAAGCCACGAGCGTTCCGTCCCGGGTGAAGTAGGTTCCGCGGGCGAATCCGCGTCCCCCACTCGACACCGGCGAGTCCACGACGTAGAGCAGCCAGTCGTCGATCCGGAAGTCCCGGTGGAACCACAGCGAGTGGTCCAGACTCGCGACCATCATCTTCGGGTCCCGCGCACTTCGTCCGTGAGGCCGCATGGCCGTGACCAGCAGCCCGTAGTCGGAGGCGTAGGCCAGCACCGCACGATGGTGCACGGGATCGTCGTCGAGACGCGTCGTCGTCTTGACCCACATCATGCGATGCGGTTCGCGCGGTCCCCGCCCCAGCACGTAATCCCCCTCCACCGGCCTGAAGTCGAGCGGCCGGTCCTGGGTGGCCACCTCGCGCAGCCCGGGAGGGAGGTCGGCGGCGTGCTCCCGCACGATGTCGAGTTCGTCGCGGAGTTCCTCGGGCGGGACGACGTCCGGCATTTCGAGCTGATGCTCGAGCCCCTCCTCGTGGCGGTGGAAAGAGGCGGAGAGGTTGAAGATGGCGTTGCCGTTCTGGATCGCGGTCACCCGGCGGGTGGTGAACGAGCCGCCGTCGCGGAGCCGGTCGACGAAGTAGACGACGGGCGTCGTCAGGTCACCCGGCAGGATGAAGTACCCGTGCATGGAGTGAATCGGACGATCCTCGTCCACCGTGCGCTGAGCCGCCACCAGCGCCTGCGCCAGCACCTGTCCCCCGTAGATGCGTCGGGTCCCGATGTCGCGGTTGCGCCCGCGATAGATGTTGTGCTCGAGCGGTTCGAGGTCGAGCAGCTTCACGAGGTCGTCGGCGGAGAAGGCCATGGTCCCGGGAGATCGATGTCGAGGTCGTGTGCAGGTACTGCGGCGGCGTTTCATCATACCCCCGGAGCGCGCGGTGGTCCGAGCGATCCTGCACGGCGCGGTCCGCCCGTCTCGCGCTCCGGGGGTCCGGTCGTCACGTTGCCCTCATGACTCTTCGACCCATCCCCGCACAGTCGCCCGCGCAGTCGCCCGTCGCGCAGGCGACCGACTCCATCATGGCACTCGAGGAGTCCGCACTCCAGGCGGTCTCGAACCCCGAGTTCCAGACCAAGCTGCTGCTCTCGTTCGGGATCATCCTCGCGTTGATCCTCACGCGTCGGCTGGTGCTGCGGCTGGTCGAGTCCCGCATCGAGAACTCGACGACCCTCTACTGGTGGTCGAAGTCCTCGGGCTACGGGGTCTTCGCGCTCGGCCTGCTCTTCGTGGTCCTCATCTGGTTCACCGAGTTCCGGTCGATCGGCACCTTTCTCGGGCTGCTCACCGCCGGACTGGCGATCGCGCTGAAGGACCTGGTGGCCGACCTCGCCGGATGGGTCTTCATCCTGTGGCGCAAACCCTTCGAGCTCGGCGATCGAATCCAGATCGGAGATCACGCGGGCGACGTGGTCGACATCCGGCTGTTCGCGTTCACGATCATGGAGATCGGCAACTGGGTGGACGCCGATCAGAGCACGGGGCGCATGATCCATGTGCCGAACGCGAAGGTGTTCACCGAATCGATGGCGAACTACACCTACGGCTTCCCGTTCCTGTGGAACGAGCTCGGTGTGATGGTGACGTTCGAAAGCGACTGGAGGGCGGCGAAGGGGCTCCTTTCGGAAATCGTCGAGGAGGTCACCGAGGGCATCAGCCAGCGCGCGGAGCGCACGCTGCGCACGACCTCGCGGCGCTTCCTGATCCACTACAGCAAGCTGACTCCGATCGTCTACACCAACGTGAAGGACAGCGGCGTGATGCTGACCGTCCGGTATCTGTGCGATCCCCGTGCTCGACGCGGCACCGCCGAGGGGATCTGGGAGCGCGTGCTGGACCGCTTCGCCGAGCACGACACCATCGACCTCGCCTATCCCACGCAGCGAGTCTTCCTCAACCCGATCGAGGGCGAGCGAGGCGCGCGAGCGGAGTGGCCCGGGTCGGAGAGTCCGCGCGACTGACCTCGGATCGTTCCCCCGCCTCACGGGTTCAGTCGGGAACAATGACCCCTCCCGCACCACATCCGGAAACCGACTCGGACACGTCGTCCGAACTCAGGCGGTTGTGGCAGCTCCTGCGCCCCTACCGCTGGCGCATCGCCGGACTCGCGGCGCTGATCTCGAGCACGGCCGCACTCTCCGCCGCCTCACCGCAGTTCGTCCGCTACGCCTTCGACACCGTCATCCCGTCCGGCGAGCTTCGCCTCTTCGGGATCTTCGCGCTGGTGTTCGCGGCGTTCTACGTCGTGCAGGGGCTGATGCAGTACGCGGGGATGTACCAGAGCTTCGCGTTCACGCAGTCGGTGATCTCCGACATCCGCATGCAGGCATACCGACGCCTGCTCCGCCTCCCCGTGTCGCACTACGCGGAGGAGCGGTCGGGCTCCCTCACCTCGCGCGTCGTCAACGACGTCAATGCGCTCGAGGGGATGATCCAGGCGGGTGCCACGCGGCTCGCCGGGCAGCTCTTCTCGATCTTCGTGATCGCGGGCCTGCTGCTGTGGATGAACTGGCGCCTCGCGCTGGTGAACCTCGTGGTGATGCCGCTCGTCGCTCTCATCACGCGGCACTACCAGGAGCCGCTTCGGAAGGCGGCCCGCGTCATCCGGAAGCGCGTCGGCGAGATGAACGCGGTCTCGACCGAGGCCGTCGGCAACATCCAGGTCGTGAAGTCGTTCGTGGCGGAGGAGCAGGAAGAGGCTCGCTTCGCGGTGGAGAACGACGCCTACGTCGAGAAGAACCTCGACCGTCGCAAGGACGTCGGGTACATGGAGGGGCTCATCACGCTGACCGCGGAGTGGGGGGTGGGCGCGCTCCTGCTGCTGGGGGGCTGGATGGTGGCGCAGGGCAGCCTGAGCCTGGGTGAACTCACGGCCTTCGTCCTCTACCAGCGCCAGCTTCAGCGCCCCGTGATCTCGGTCATGTTCTTCAACAACCAGCTCCAGGCGGGGATGGCGGCGCTCGACCGGGTGGCGGACCTGCTCGACGCCGACCCCGAGGTCGAAGGCGAGTTCTCGCAGGTGCCCGCGGGTGATCTCGTGTTCGAGGACGTCGCCTTCACCTATCCGGGAGCGGAGACACGAGCACTCGACGGGCTCGACCTCGTGCTGGAAGAGGGACGGACCGCCGCGCTCGTGGGCTCCTCCGGTTCGGGCAAGACGACCGTCACCCGCCTGATCGGCCGATTCCACGACCCGCAGGAGGGACGCGTCACGCTCGGGGGGATGGACCTCCGGGAGCTGAAGCTCGCCGCCCTGCGCACGGCGGTCGCGCTCGTCCCTCAGGAGCCGACGCTCTTCAGCGGGACGGTGTCCGAGAACATCGGATACGCCGACCCGGACGCGTCGCGGGAGAGCATCGAGCACGCCGCCCGCATGGCGAATGCGGAGGAGTTCGTCTCGCGCCTTCCGCAGGGCTACGACACGCCGGTCGGGGAGCGCGGCGTCAAGCTGTCCGGGGGCCAGAAGCAGCGCGTCGCGATCGCGCGCGCGATTCTGAAGGACGCCCGAGTTCTGGTGCTCGACGAGGCGACGAGCTCGCTCGACTCGGAGTCGGAGGCGGTGATCCAGGACGCGCTCGACGGCCTGTTCGCCCGGAATTCAGGCCTCACGAGCCTGGTGATCGCGCACCGGCTCTCGACCATCGAGGATGCCGACGTGATCCACGTGCTCGAGGAGGGCCGCCGCGTGGAAACCGGGACGCACGACGAACTCATGGCGCAGGGCGGCCGGTACGCGACGCTCTGGGATCTCCAGCATCGGGACGACGCGAGTGGTTTCACCGCGTCCACGTCCGCCGCGGCCGTACCGGCGGCGGGGGACTGAGTCGTGTCCCGCGCCTTCGTCAACGAGGACGCCCAGTCCGTCCCGGAGCCCGAGTTCTCGCTGCCCGAGCGCGACTCCGAGTACTACGACGAGGCGGCCGCATGGGCGCTCATCCAGGGCGCCGACGCCGGATACACCCGCGCCGCCGAGCTGGCGACGGGCTACACGTGGGGAGAGCCGAAGCTCGTGCCGGAGATCGAGAAGATCCGCGACGGGGCGGACACGGAGGACAACCTCCGTGTCGCGCAACTCGCCCGACGCTTCCTTCGGGCGGCGAAGCGAGGGTGAAGGCCGTTCCGCCGCCCGGCGGTGTCCCCCCGTCGTCGTCGGGCCGTCGACCGCTGCTCCCATTCCTGCTGGCGGCTCTGCCACTGGCGGCGCTGCTCGCGGCCGGTGCGTGCGCGGCCGAGGACGATCTCACCACCCTCGATCCGCCGCCGCCCCAGCCGGGCGCTCTCCGCATCGAACCGGGCGATCTGCCTCTCTCCTCCATCTCGGTTCCCGTCGACGTGTCGACAGCCGTACTGCACGAGGCCGTGGAGGAGGGGCTCCCCTCCTCGATCGGATCGCTGGACCGTCGGATGCAGATTCCGGGCAACGACCGGCTGAGCCTGGCGTGGGAGATCTCGCGCGGGCCGATCGAGACCCGCTTCGACGACGGGCGGGCCCACGTCGCCGCCACCCTCTCCTACGGGGTCCGTGCATGGTACGACCCGCCGGTGCTCCCGGAGGTCAGTGCGTCGTGCGGCACCGACGACGGGCCGCCACCGCGACTTCGCGTCCGGCTGGCGTCGCCGATTACGCTGGACCGCGACTGGACACTCCGGACCGACGTGGCCGCGATGACGATCCGACCCGCGACGGACACCGAGCGTGACCGGTGCGAGGTGACGGTCTTCGACATCGACGCGACCGGCCAGGTCATCGAGGGGGCACGCTCGGCATTCTCCGCGCTGTCCCACGAGATCAACGAGCTGGTGTCGGAGATCGACGTCCGGTCGGATTTCGAGGGCTGGTGGGAGACGATCGCGGAACCGGTGGAGCTGACCGAGCGGGTCTGGCTCGTCCTGGCGCCCGATTCCGTGGACCGGACCGGGATCGTGGGACAGTCCGGCGAAGTGCTGACGACGCTCACCCTGCACGCACGTCCCCGCATCGTGATCGGGGAACGGCCCGACGTGGACGTCTCGCCCCTCCCGCCGGTCGACTCGGCGGACGTGCCCGGCGAGGGGGTCCGGATCGTGGCCGAGGCCGTCGCCGGATACGCCGAGATCACGCGCCGGCTGAACGACGCGGTCGCCGGGCGATCCTTCGAGGCGCGGG
>Ga0102931_1001395_pt1 | contig 11988 bp, 7 predicted proteins | sample SalPonR1_C_D1_MG_FD_79282 | JGI IMG/M metagenome (GOLD analysis project Ga0102931, IMG submission 79282) | Salt pond soil microbial communities from South San Francisco under conditions of wetland restoration - Salt Pond MetaG R1_C_D1_MG | ecosystem: Environmental > Aquatic > Marine > Intertidal... | reverse complement strand
CCCTCAAGCTCAGCCACCCCAAATCGCTCAGGGTCATTTACCTTCTGAAGCAGAATCTGCCCCCCTGATCCAGGATAATTAGCGAGGGCACTTTTGAGGGAAGCTTCGAAAATATTATCCCCGAGAATGACCGTCATTGTATCGTCGCCGACAAAATTTTCGGCGAGGCCAAGTGCCTGTGCAATACCGCCTGCTTCATCCTGAACTTTATATGTGAATCGGCAACCAAAATCTTTTCCGGATCCCAGCAGGTTCACAACAGCACCCATATGATCGGTACCGGTCACAATTAAAATCTCATCCATTCCTGCTTCAATTAGCTTTTCAATGGGGTAATAGATCATAGGTTTTTTACCAACAGGCAATAGATGCTTGTTTGTCACCTTTGTAAGCGGAAACAGGCGAGAGCCGGTTCCGCCTGCCAGTACAATGCCTTTCATACTTATTCTGATGATTTAGTGTTTTTGAACAAACCTTGATTAGCTATAATACGAAAAATTAGAGCCGAACTTAATGATCAAATTGCAATGAATAGTTGGTTAACAACACGTCACCGGGCTGGCTTCCAATAGCATTACTGAAAATTGTGCCAGACATTTAGCTAGTCAGCGGCAACCGTCTATTTTAGTTCTGAAGCCGTTCGTATGATGAGGTATGTGACGGATCAACGTCCCGCAGCAGATTGTACGCTTCAAGACGCGTCTGAATGTCGGCAGCCTGGAGCATAGCTACAATTTCAGTGTATTTTGTATCAAAGAATATATCAAACAGATAGTTATTGCTGGTTCGCCGTTTTGTCTCTTCCATAGTGCTTAATGCCTGAATAACTTCATTGATGGCTTCTTGCGAATTAAGGGTAAACTGATCGAGCCCGTATCGATGATAGCGATAGTATGCCTCTCTAAGCGGCTGATAGTTCGGGTTTGTCAGATCAGAAATGAGTCCGTTTCGATTCCGCTGTGCTCCTATTGACCGGCCCCAGCCCGATGCTCCGCTATTTCTACCCAATTCAAAAATATCCTGTGCCTGGCTGTAAAAACGGGTTCCGCCCAGTTCATCAAAACTGTCGTAATCATAACCAAGTATCACAAACATATAAAAGTCGATGAAGCTGGTTAGATCATCAAATTGAAGCTCATCAAACACCAGGTTTTTATTTCTCGGATAGCCAAATGCCCAGTTATTATCGCTTAAGACCAAAGCCGCTGATTCCTGGATGGTGTTATAAATTGGCCGTCTCACACTAAAAACAGCCTCGGCCGTATAGTTAAACTGATCATCAACGCTGGTAAGTGCTATCTGTATCTGACAGCTGATCCGCTCGAACTCTTCAAATGTGTCGTCTGTCCAGCGGTTTCTGTTAATGTAGCTTTCAAGCGCTTCTTCCAGCTCATTAACATATTCATACGCATTTCCGCTAATCTGCCGTGTGTTCACCGTTACTTCACAGTTAAACTCCTGAGCCAGCGTTTCCACGGGGTTAGCTAAAAGAATAAATAAGGCAAAAAGAAAAACGGCCTTCAGTTTTTGAATTTTATTCCACATATTGATCGTAAATAAGAGAGAGAAAAAATCAAGAGAGCCATCATGATACAAAGGAATTTATTCTTTTGCGTAGTCGTGATATTTTGCGTTTGTAGAGTCGAAATTTCACACTGCCAAACAACAATCGGTGCACGCACACTCAGCATCGGACAAACAGGAGTTGCCCTTCCCAATCATCAATGGGCTGTCTTTTCTAATACTTCACTTCTATCAACGGATGAACGCTACATTTCATTTTACGGATTCCGTTATGCTGGAATTTCTGAAATCACCGATCTTGCCGCTTCTGCAGTTTTTTCTACCAGGCTGGGTTCATTTGGGGCTGGTTTCCATCGCTACGGGTTTGATTTATTCAACCGTACAGATATAAGGCTGGGATATAAAAAGCAATTCAGCAGTATTCACAGCGGTATGTCAGTCAGTTACTCTGTTGTTCAGCAATCCGGCGGGTACGGTTCCGCCGGCGCATTTGGATTAAATTTTGGGATTGCTGCTCAGATCCTTCAAACTCTTTGGTTTGCGGCAAGAGCAACAAATATCAATCAACCCTCCTACGGTAATTCAGACGAAAATTTACCCCGTGACCTTGCAATAGGAATCAGTTATTTGCCCGCGGAACGAGTATTGTTGTCGATTGATGCAGTGAAAGATGTCCGCTTCCCATTGTCTTTGAGGGCTGGTTCTGAATTTGAACTTATTGCCGGATTTTTTGCCAGAGCCGGCATCACCACGAATCCGCAGACCTACGCTGGAGGGTTTGGCTACACAACTGATCGATGGCAGATCAATATTGGCGTGCAGCAGCATATGCCATTGGGTTTGAGCCCGGCTGTGGATATGACCGTTAATTTTTAAGGGAGTGAATATGAAATCAAATCACTTCAGCTATCTGGCCGTTCAAAAATCATACTTGCAAACTGGTTTACTTTTTCTGTTAATACTCCTCGTAAGTTTTTCAACCAGTCCTGTTGTTACAGCGCAATCAGCTGAAAGTTCACGCGAACAAGTATTGGAGATCATTGAGCGAACTGTTGCTGATCTTGATCCTGAAACGTCAGAGCTTCAAATCACAGAACTTATTGAGCTCCTTGAGGAACTTGCTAATAACCCTGTTAATATCAATCGCGCAGGATTAGACGAGCTTGCCGGCGTACCCGCACTTAATCTACAAACCGCCCGGGCAATCATCACCTATCGAGAAACCACCAAACCATTTGAATCTATACTTGAATTACTGGAGGTTGATGGAATAGGAAGCGTCACATTTGAAAATATCCAACCCTTTCTTACGGTTGGAAAATCGGCTGACCTGAGAAAAGATCTCTACCTCAATCTGCGATACTGGACGCACAACAGTCGGCTCGAAACCCTCGCCGGCTATCAGCAAGTACTAACTCCTCGAGAGGGCTACAACAGGCCTGATTCACTCGGCGGATATCTTGGAAGTCCGGTTAAATACAACCACAGATTAAGATATAGGAGTGATCATATCTCGGTTAACCTGACGCAAGATAAGGACCCAGGTGAATCGCTTACGGGTCCATCTGATTTCGATTTCACATCCTGGCATGTAGCAATTGAAGACCTTGGATTGCTTGAGAATCTCATTGTAGGCGATTTCAGGGTTTCTTATGGACAAGGGCTCACCTTATGGAATGGCGGTGCTTTCGGTAAAAGCAGTAACATCATCGGGTCGGCAATTAAAAATGATCCGGGAATTCGACCCTATACATCTTACCAGGAAACCAATGGATTCCGTGGTATTGCAGCCACAGTGGGCCGGCAATTTCAGTTAAGCGGATTTTATTCAAACCGAAGCCGCACTGCAAGTGAGACAGAAGAAGGCTTCGTGAGATTTCCCACATCATCGGGTTTACACAGAACAACAAATGAATCGAATAGAAGGCTAAACCTTAATCAAGAGACAATTGGCGGTCGTGTTCGCTACCAGACTGCTTATGCCATCATTGGCGTGAGCGGCTATCATAACTTATTTAATCAAACGGTTGAAAAAGGAACTCAGCCTTATCAGCTCTTTGGGTTTGAGGGCAGAAAATTATCAGCCCTTGGAACAGATGTTCGCCTTAATATGGGACCGACGACAATATTCGGTGAATTAGCAAGATCATCGAACGGCAGCTTTGGCGGAATTACGGGCATAGAAATCAGTATTATGGAGACTTCAGACCTTGCTTTAGCGTACCGAAATTATGCCCGGGATTTTCAGTCGATATTTGGCAATGGCTTTGGAGAGCAATCGAGCCCACAAAATGAAATTGGTTTCTTTACAGGAATCAGGCAGCAAATAGGTAATAAATTACAACTAAATGCTTTTGTTGATTTTTTCAGCACACATGGGCCACGTTTCAGAAACACTCGCCCGACATCAGGATTTGACTGGCTGGCCAGGCTTGATTTCGAACCACTGGAAAAAATTGCTATCTATCTACAGGTGAAAGCCAAAAATTGGGAACAAGAGTTTGATACTTTAGATTCTTTCGGTCGTGAAACGCTTTTTATGGGTGAAGAGAGCCGATTCAACGCTCGTCTTCACATGGAATATTTCGTTCATGAAAATGTCAGACTCAGGACCCGACTTGACCTGGTTCAATACACTGAAACGTTTTCCAGTACGTCCACTGGCTATCTTATGTACCAGGATGTCCGGTTCACACCCTCTGCCAAGCTAACTGTGGATGCAAGAATTACTGTATTTGAAACGGATGACTTTAATTCCAGAGTGTTTCAGTTTGAAAATGATTTACTCTATGTGATGTCGAATGCAATGCTTTTTGATCAGGGGCAGCGTTCATACATTGTGTTCAGGTACCGGCCCTCATCACATATCATATTTCGTATAAAAGCTTCTACCACGCTTTACGAAAACCGGCAAGCGATCGGCAGTGGCTTAGACCTAATACGAGGCAAGCGAAAAACTGATCTCGGTGTACAACTGCAGTTTAAGTTATAGCTTATTATCTCTCTCTGAAGCTTTTATCCAATTATCTTAGAGTTTTAAAAGACCTCATATTCAATGCTATATTAAATTTTTAAGTCAATATAAATTTAATGCCTAATTATATTAGTAAAAAGCGCTTCCAATAAAAATATATTTTGCATGCCACGTATTTTATTTGATTATTTAATTCTTAGAAATCGATAATTTTCTCATCCCCATCCCATGGACAGTATGCCATTCCTTGAAAAATCAGCTTGCGGTGTAGGATTCATTGCCAGCCGAAATAACGAATTCTCGCATGAGAATCTTCAAAAAGCACTTCATGCTCTTAGCTGCGTGGAGCACCGCGGCGCCTGTAATGTTGATCAGGTATCAAGTGATGGTGCCGGGATTATGGCAGATATTCCTTTCAACCTATTTGGGTACGAGCGGGGTGAAATTGCGGTGGCTACATTGTTTACTCCCCATGATGGCCAGCGCAGGCGAAAGGCTTTACGTGTTTTTGAGGAAACATTCGAATTTTTCAAATTACAAATACTGGACTATCGCACCGTACCCGTGAATTCGAGTGTGCTTGGTGATGTAGCCAGAGAGTCACTTCCGTTTATAATTCAGGCGATTATCAAGCGACCTGATCATTGCCGAACCGACAGCTCATTCGATAAACTGCTTCATTCAGCGAAGCAGATGAACCGAACAAAAATGCGGGAGAATGGAATTGTTAAGGAGTTTTTCTTTGCATCACTTTCTGCACGAACGATTGTATATAAAGCACTCACCAAGGCTGACAAGCTAAAGGAATTCTATCTTGATCTTCAAAATCCTGAGTTTAAAACACGGTTTGCACTTTTTCACCGGCGTTTTTCGACCAACACAAAAACGTCGTGGGATAAAACCCAACCCTTCAGAATTATCGCCCACAACGGCGAGATCAATACAATAACCGGAAATCGCTCGTGGGCTCTTTCCCGGGAAAAATATCTGGGCCTTCATAAAGACGAACTTCTTACACATAAAGAAATTAGTGATTCCGGCAGTTTGAATGAGATGGTGGAAGCACTGACATACCGCAGCAGTATTCCCTTTGTAGAGGATATACTGGCGATCATGATTCCGCCGGCCTCCAAAGACAACAGCTTTTATAAATTCTGGAGCCGCGCAATGGAACCGTGGGACGGACCTGCGCTGATTTCATTTTGTGATGGATCATCAATTGGCGCACGGCTAGACAGGAACGGATTCCGACCCTGCCGGTGGATGTCAACTGAGGATCACCTTTATGTCTCTTCTGAAGCAGGGTCGTTCGATATCGACGAATCACAGGTAATTGCAAAAGGCTCGCTCCATGCAGGTAACGGTATAAAGATGGATCTGTCGGTTGGAAAAGTCAGATTCAGAGATCCCAGTCGATCACGCGAAAATTTTGATGCCGATTTTATTCATCGTTTGACGCCCCTTAAATCTCAGTCGGTTGAGGAAGAGGATGCCAGTAATACAGATATGAATCTCTTCAGCTATACGAAAGAAGACGTTGATAAACTGCTGGTGCCCATGATCACCGATGCAAAAGAGCCAATTGGCTCTATGGGCGACACGGCAAGGCCCGCCATGTTTTCTGATCAGCCACGCTCCTTTTTTGATTTCTTTTACCAAAATTTTGCACAGGTAACCAATCCCCCGCTCGACTATATCAGGGAGAAAATGGTGACCGACTTATCGACATATATCGGCAAGCGTCCGAACATTTTTTCTCCAAAAGAACTGATACCACAGTTTCCAGGATTTGAGGTAGAATCTCCCATGCTGTCTCTGGGTCAGATGAAGACGCTACGAATGCTCAACAAGTCTACTTCAAGGGTCAAGACCGCCGAGTTCGATATGACGTTTGACCGCGTTCACGGGCATGTAGGATTTCGATCGGCTATACGCGAAATTACAGCTCAGGCTATTAAAGCAGTTCAGGAAGGTGTTACTATCCTGATCATTTCTGATCGTAACGCAACCTTTGATAACCCGCCTATTCCAAGTTTGCTCGTACTTCGGTCGCTTGTAAATGCCCTGAATGATTCAGGCTTGCGTCTGAATGCATCTATTGTGGTAGATACAGCTGAAGTTCGCAATACACACCATTTCTCTGCCCTCATCGGTTTTGGTGCAACGGGCGTCTGCCCATACCGGTCGCTCGAATTTGCCAGGTTTGAGGACAATAGAAAGCTTAAAAAGCTTTCACCTGACGAGCGTGAAGAGAACCTTATTAAGGCATACAATAATGGCCTGCTGAAGATTATGGCCAAATCCGGTATTTCAGTCGCCAGAAGCTACCAAAGCTCCAAGTTATTTACGGCTCTTGGAATTGGGGATGAAATCAAAGATCTCTTTTTCCCCGGCCTGTTCAGTCCTGTCGGAGGAATTGGCCTGAACCAGCTGGTTGATCAGATTCTGGATCACACAGAATTTGTAAATAATGAAGCCAACAAAGGTAAACTCATCAACACCTACCAGTACCGTGAGCATAATCGTGGCAAGAAGGGTGAAAAGCACTCCATGACCAATACACGGTCGAAGATTGTACATAAGCTCGTCCGGGATTCTGAATTTACACTTCAGGATAACGGCCTGTTCGAGGAATATCTGAAAGTTGGTTCAAAGGAAGAGCCGGTCAATATCCGGCACCTTTTTGACTTCAAACCACTTGCCGATCCTATTGATGAAGACGGCGTCGAATCACACAAAGAGATTGTTAAACGCTTTGGATCAGGCGCCATGAGTTTCGGCGCCATCAGTGCGGAATCACAGCGCGACATTTTCCTCGCTATGCGGGAGATGGGATCACGCTGTAATAGTGGCGAGGGTGGTGAAAATCCCTATTATTATACGTTGGGAATCACAGGATCTGTAAAACAAGTGGCCAGTGGCCGATTTGGCGTCACCGCCGAGTACCTTGTAGTAGGTGATGAGATTCAGATTAAAATTGCGCAGGGCGCCAAGCCCGGTGAGGGTGGTCAGCTGATGGGTGTAAAAGTGAATGAAGACATCGCTCATGCACGGCACAGCGAACCTGGATTCAGCCTTATTTCACCTCCGCCGCTCCACGATATTTACAGCATTGAAGATCTCAAACAGCTGATTTATGAGCTGAAACAGGTGAAGCCGGATGCAAAAGTAAACGTAAAGCTGGTGTCAGGTGAAAACATTGGAACCATTGCCGTAGGTGTAGCAAAAGCGGGTGCAGATGTTATTCATATTTCCGGCGGTGATGGCGGTACGGGAGCTGCAACGCTCACATCCATGAAACACGCCGGACTTCCTTGGGAAATTGGATTACTTGAAGTCCATCGAACACTGTTTCTGCACGGTTTACGCGATTCTGTTGAGCTCCGAGCAGATGGCGGGCTCCATACCGGTCACGATATCGTAAGTGCTGCTCTGCTTGGCGCAGAAGGATTTGATTTCGGTAAGCTGCTCTTGGTGGCTCAGGGCTGTGTTATGGCACGGATTTGTGAAAAGAATACATGCCCAACCGGTATCGCCACACACAATCCAAAGTTTAAAAAGAAATATAAGGGCCAGAAAGAGCATGTGATTCGTATGCTCGAGTTTCTTGCAAAAGATGTGCAGCGACACCTGGCCAGATTAGGAGCTTCTACTCTTGATGAAATCGTGGGCCGTATCGATCTGATTCAAACGCATGAGGATCACCTTCAACTTGTTGAAGACAGGAAAATTGACCTCTCTTACTTCTCTGGTGAATCACTTCACGCTATCAAGTCGAAAATAAACCCGTTTAATGAAGGCGTAAGTCCTCTGAACCAGGAACTTGTTGAGGCATTCAGGGAGAATGTCGCGAATGAGACAGACGACACACTGGATATGGATATCATAACGGGCGACCGTGCTGCGATGGCGACACTGAGTGGTGAGATTGCAAAGAAAGTGTCTGCAAAACGGATGCAGGAGATTGAAGATAAAGGCGAGGCAACGTCTGAGCATTCATTTAATGCTAACCTGTCAATTAATTTTAAAGGAAGCGCCGGCCAGGGTTTTGGCGTGTTTATGACGGAAGGCCTTACAGTTCGGCTAGAAGGAGAAGCAAATGATTCAGTAGCTAAAGGAATGTCTGGCGGATCGATGGTTATCAATCCGTCATCAGAATCTACATATGATCCGAGTGACAATGCAATTATCGGAAACTGCGCCCTTTATGGCGCTACCGGTGGTAAGCTGTTTGTACATGGGCTGGCGGGCGACAGATTTGCCGTGCGTAACAGCGGTGCGCTGGCTGTGGTTGAGGGTTCCGGCCTTCATGCCTGCGAATACATGACTAACGGGACCGTTGTGATTCTTGGCGGTGTGGCAAGAAATGTCGGTGCCGGGATGACCGGTGGTGTTCTCTACCTCCGTGAAGATCAGGTTCATCAAGTAAACGATGAGTATCTCACGCCGCTTGAACTTGATAAAAAAAGTGAAAAAGATCTTCATACAATTCTTGAACAGTATCACAAAGAAACGGGAAGTAAAAAAGCTGCTCAAATTCTGGATGAATGGGATCGCCACAAACGCAGCTTTATCAAGCTTCTGCCCAAAGGTGTTCTTGCAAAACGGGAAGAAGAGAAAACTACAGAAGAAGTGAAAAATGAAAGTGCGTAATGTATTGAGGCTCTCAAAAAAGGGCGTCTTACTGCATAAATGCTATCAATTTCGTCATACCGGCCCCCGATCCGGTATCTCCTGACCATAACAACGATTAGAGATCCTGCATCAATTACAGGATGACTTTTGATGGGGTTTTGCAAAGCTCTCCTCAAATCTCTTATCTACCTCAGGTAGCCCAACTTTTTTAACTCCCCGGCCACATCATCGCCCAGATGATAGCATTGCCGGTCATGAAGAAGGTATCCGTTATCGGCCACCTCGCTTACATAACGGTGCATATGATCGGTCAGCAAAATCCCCTTTCCTTTATCCTTCTCACCCCGGATGCTATCTATGATCAAATCAACTATTTTTGGCTCCACACCGCTGAATGGCTCATCCAAAAGAAGAAAGTCCCGGTCCAGGCTAAACAGGATCGAAATTTCCAACAACCGCCTCTCCCCTCCTGATAGCTGGTTAACTTTTTGATTGGATGAACTACCTATTTTCGACTCAGATATCATCGCTTCTATTGATGGAAAGCGATCCATAACACGAGATACTTTAATATCTCCGGGCAACATAGAGTCCTGTGGCAGATATCCAATCCGTCGAAACCGTTCTCTTAATGATTTAGAATGAATCCGCTTTCCTTCAATCATTGTGATGCCACTGTTGGCTTTAATCTGCCCTGAAGCAATTTTTAGCAGCGTAGACTTTCCCGACCCATTCCGGCCGATAAGAGCCGTAATAGTTCCATGATGAAGCTCCAGATAAACACCACTCAGAATCTTCAGTGCAGGCACACTGAAGAATATACTATCAAGTACCATTGAATCATCTTTTTTCATATCAGCAGCATTAAGATGGGCGGTATTAGCTGGAGAGAAAAAAACATCAACCCAAGAATCAGAAATTTAGAGTGCTGTAGATTATCAAATAATGGCCACAGCTGTTTTTTTCTAAAATCGTACCATGTAAATATTGCGCCGGCCAGTCCGCCCAGAAATACTGCTTTCGGAAACAGGTTGGGGAAGTCTCCAAATCCTGCATAAGGAAAAATGATAAACCCCACAAAGAAGATGAACGAGTTGATATAGTACTTTCTGACCAGATATAGTAACATGAATATCTTCTCTCATTTCGAGATTGAGAATTGGATAACTCCCCTTAATATCTGTTACCAATTTGGTATTACCAACTCCATGTTCAGGTTGGGTTTTAGGTTTAGACGAAAGATGAGTCATTCATCTATCATCTTGTTACCAGCACCCTTTTTACATTGAACCATAAAATCCAGAAAGGCCCGGTACTATTGTGCTGTCAATCAGCCGGAATAGTTCTCGCCTGTAACTTCGCGTGCCGGAAGCACCATTGCGGGTTGTAACTGCAATCACAGCTTCAATTTCCGGAATGATCAGGATATATTGCCCGCCATTTCCATACGCATACACCATCTCAAGCCCTGCAGATTCCCGTCGAAACCATAGATATCCATAGTTAATCACGCCCGGTCTTCGACCTGTTACCGGGGTAACAGATTCAACTATCCACTCCGGCGAAACCAGCTGCTCCCCTTCATATTCGCCCATATCCATCATCAGCTTTCCAACTTTGACCATATCTCGAGGCCTGAGCGCCATGTTATTTCCACCAAGATAAAATCCCTGAGGGTCTCGATCCCAGCCGCCAAGTTCAATATCCATGGGATTAAAGAGATACCGATTAGCAAATGCACGGGTTGACATTCCCGTCGCCCGCGTCAATATCACAGAGAGTAGATGTGTGTTTCCTGTACTGTAGTTTCGGTCTATTCCCGGCCGGCCTGTCATCGGTCGGTCGAGTTTATACTCGATCCAATCATCGCTGATCACCCATCGGCCATAGCTGCCCCTGCTGGTTGACGCTAACCCACTTCGCATGGTCAAAAGATCGCCAATTGTAATCGCCATTTTTACTGAGTCGGGATTGCTTGAAAAATAATCCGGAAAAAACTCCCCGATCTGCTGATCAACTCCTTCCAGGTATCCCTCTTTGATTGCAATACCCACTAGAATCGAGAGAATACTTTTCGACGCTGATTTAATGTTATGTGTTCGATTGGCATTCATCCGTCCGAAATACTGTTCCTCCAGAATTTCTCCGTCCTGAAAAATAACCAGGCTGCTGATCGGGCCAAGCTTTTCTACTGACTCAGTAATGGACGTGAGAGAGTCCCGGGTAACTTCCGACACTCTGTTTGCAGCAATAGTAACAGGATCGGGCGCTTGGTAGGCAGCTTCAGATTCATCTTCTTTTTCATATACGTTACTTAAGGATGACTTATCGATCAGAAAAGCACCTGAGGCAAGAATAGCTAGTAGAATACCCATTGGCAGGTAATACCAATTTTTGAAATTATTCTTTTCTTTCATGTTATATGGCCAACAAGCAGTCTTACATTAATTCTCAACTAATAAATAACTCAGAGTTGAAGTAACCCGTTCATGATTAGTAATTTCTAAAAAAGATGTTTAATTGAGTATGTACGGCTGGTTTAAAATGAAATCTCTGCAATAACCGGTAGATGGTCTGATGGAAACCTCCCGTCATACCTATCATCCGCAATTTGATGCGATAGAACACTTACGTGGTTATTCACAAAAATATAATCAATCCTTGATTCCTCAGGCTGTAGCGTCTCCCAGTCGCTAAACGATGCTGTCGGTCCCTCATGTCTGTCCTCCGACAAGTACCTTGTATCGTTGAGTAATGGGGAGCCGGCTAAGACAGCATAGGCATTGGATTCTTCTGTGACATTGAAATCGCCGGTCAGTAAAACAGGAATACCCTCACCCAGGTCTTCAATAAAT
>Ga0102931_1001394_pt1 | contig 11998 bp, 13 predicted proteins | sample SalPonR1_C_D1_MG_FD_79282 | JGI IMG/M metagenome (GOLD analysis project Ga0102931, IMG submission 79282) | Salt pond soil microbial communities from South San Francisco under conditions of wetland restoration - Salt Pond MetaG R1_C_D1_MG | ecosystem: Environmental > Aquatic > Marine > Intertidal... | reverse complement strand
GGTGCTCATGAGTTGCCTGCAGAGCTCATAAACGGCAGTTATCTGCTGTTCGGTGTAGACGTGCCACCACGATGCATGATCTTCATTACGGTGAACAGCCTGAATAACATCGTCCTCTTCGTACTTTTTTCCGAACCACGATCGCCAAACCGAACCTGATTTGTCCAGTCGGCCGGCATTGACAATCTCTATTCCGATTGAGTAGTTGTTCAGGTCAGTTCGGTCTAACCAGGCAGATTCACCGGCATGCCACCCGATTTTATTGAATGGAATGAGCTGTGTAATAGCACCGTCATAATCAACAACTACATGTGCCGATGCCTCCACTGATGAATCTTTAAACGTGTTAACGGCAGAAGACACAGAAGGACCCGCTGTATAGTGAACGACAATTGTATCAGGCAGTCCGGTATTAAATGCTCCGCTTGTTTTGTCAACTTCATCAAACTCTGCGTGTTCTGAATCAATCTTGTGTTTTGAAATATTCATACAAACCTCCCGATTTTTGATTGTAGGTGGAATAAAGCTTTATGTATTCCGAATGTAAATGAATAAAATGAACAATTCTAATTGATGCTTTACTATGGCTGAAATTGGAAAAAGGGAGGTCGAACTTTTTCGTAAACAGGAGAAAATTCTCTTTACCTTTATGACTTCTTAAATTCGATTTTAAAAGAAACGACTACACCCGGATGGTTTCAATTTTATCAGATCTGTTTTTTACAATTACTTTTCAATTGACACGCGGATTTACATTTACAGCTTCTGTAAGGCAGCAGGAGCTTGTAAATTCTATCGTAAATATGCTTCCTGAGTCGCTCAGGGGTGAATACACAGTGCCGATGGTTGGCCTTTTTATCGTTTTTTCGATATCGGCGATCGTGCATTTGATTATTCGGTTCTGGATTATCAGGCTGCTGCACAAACTTGATGAGAAAACCGCATCCGAATGGTACGCAGTAATTCTGAAGCACAAACTCCCTCAGCGGGCGCTGTTTATAATTCCGCTGGTGATAATCTATAACGGGCTCAACCTGGTTCCCGAATTTCAGGATGAGATTACAAATTTTATAATCCGGCTTACTGCAGCCACAATGGTTCTTGTGGGAGCACGGGTGCTCGATGCACTACTGTCATCGGCTCACACACTTTACCTGATGAACGCCGGGCCGGACAAGGCGCCCATCAAAAGCTACATACAGCTTGGCAAAGTGATCGTCTATGTGTTTGCAGGTCTCTTTATCGTTTCCAGCCTGGCCGACAAATCACCGTGGTATTTTCTCACCGGTATTGGTGCCGCTATGGCGGTTATCCTCTTGCTGTTCCGGGATACGCTGCTCTCCCTGGTGGCCAGCGTTCAGCTGACTAAAAACGATTTGATTCGTGTTGGCGACTGGATTGAAATGCCGCAGTTCGGCGCTGATGGTGATGTAATTGATATTGCCCTGAATACTGTATTGGTTCAGAATTTTGATAAGACGATCTCCGTAATTCCTACCCATAAATTTCTGGAGCATAGTTTCCGGAACTGGCGCGGGATGAAAGATACGGGCGGCCGGCGCATTATGCGGTCCGTTAATATTGATATTTCATCTGTCAGGTTTTTGACATACAGGGAAATTGAGAGGCTCCGGGAATCTCACCTTCTAAAAGGTTATATCAATGGAAAGATGAAAGAGGTGCACGACTATAACAGCGAGCATCTGAAAACAAGCTCAAGTACGCTTACGAATGGCCGATGGCTTACGAATGTGGGTACTTTCCGCGCGTATATTATCGAGTACCTGAAGAAGCATCCAAACTCCAAAAAAGATCTTACCATGCTCGTGCGGCAGCTTGAACCTACTGAAAAAGGATTGCCCCTGCAGGTGTATGTGTTCGTTGATACCACCGTTTGGGCAGAGTATGAAGGAATCCAGTCCGATATATTTGATCACCTGCTTGCCATCGCCCCGGAATTTGGGCTGAATATTTTCCAGCAGCCCACCGGCAGGGATTTTAAGGCGCTTACAGGGCAGGAGTAAGCACTATTATGAATGGCACTCGATGAATAGGAAGAGTGCGTCAGCCGCAAAAGCTCTGTAAATCACAGAAAAACATCTATGTCTATCCAGGTAGGCGACAGTTAAACAGTCATGGCGGTTGTTTATAAGCTGTGGCTATAATTGACAGTTTGAAACGCGAAAATTATTATCATACGGTTACATAACAATTATATTCTTTTTGGTAAATTAAACAATGGCTTGCATTACTGCCTGTCTGTAGACTTTTTTTGAGGGCTGACGGGTTATGGATACCCATCAGCCGGAAAAACCAACCGACAGATAGATACTGCAAAGCCTTTTAACCACCGTTAAAACGGTACACATCAATTTAGTTTTGGAAATATATGAAATGCCCCAATTGTGACGTAAATCTTGTTATGGCTGATCGCAGCGGTGTTGAAATTGATTACTGCCCTGAATGTCGGGGTGTCTGGCTCGACCGTGGAGAACTTGATAAAATCATTGACCGATCAGCGTCAGGCACAAGCAATTATCAGGATAGTGGTAGTCGTGACAGAAAATACAGCCATAAAGAAACTAATTATAAACGAAAGAAAAAGAGTCTGCTTGGAGAGCTGTTTGATTTTTAGCTGCTCAGGCAGGAATCACTCTATATATAGCGCACACAAGCCAGGACAAAGAATAGGCGGAAAAAACCAACATTTTGATCAAATACGTTAGGAGCAAGCAAGGTCAGTTCAAAGTTGAAACAGGACAGATTATTGAAGACGAAGGTGTCATTTGGATCGATCTGATTAACCCGACAGAAGAAGAGAAAAAGGAGGTCGAAAAAACGTTTGGCATAGAGCTGTTTACACCGCAGGAAAGTGAAGAGATCGAATCGAGCTCTAAGTTTTCTGAATCGGAGTCCGAAATAGGCATCAACATGAATTTTCTGCGACTTGAAAATGGAAGCCACTCCAATGATCCGGTTTCATTTATCCTGAAAGGCAGCATTCTGGTTACACAGCGTGCCTACGAGTACAAAACATTTACCGACACGTATCATAAAATCCGGATGATCAAGCCTGAAAACGGGATCGATATTTTTCTGATGATTCTTGAAATCCGGATCGATTTTGATGCTGACCATATAGAAAACATCACGGATCAAATCACAAAAATCAGTAAGGATCTGGTTAAGGATAATGATCCGGAACGGGAGCTGCTGCTGCAAATTTCGGCCTTCCAGGAATCAACTATTGCAATCCGGGAAAATATCGTTGAGAAGCAACGCATTCTTTCTGCCAGCCTGAAAAGCAGGTTCTTCTCCAGGGAAAACTATCAGATGATGCAGGTTATGATCCAGGACGTGAGTTCTCTGCTTGACCACACCAGCTTCAACTTTGAACGGCTGGAGTTTATGCAGAATACATTTCTCGGGCTGGTTGATATGGAACAGAACCGTATCATCAAGATTTTTACAGTGGTTACCGTGATATTTCTCCCTCCCACCTTAATAGCCAGCATGTACGGGATGAACTTTGAGTTTATGCCCGAACTGGATGAAATCTGGGGATACCCGTTTGCTATTGTTCTGATGATTCTCTCATCTATTTTTACACTCTTGTTCTTTAAGCGTAAGAATTGGTTGTAATCCGGCAACACCGCTACTGAAACGTATGTGCCGGGTGATACGGTTGAGAGGGTAAATGGCAATCTCTGTGTCAGAAGCAGACATTGGCAAAGAATCCATTTTCTTATTCTGAGCGGATTTTCATCACTTCCTCAGCAATCCTATACATCATTTATTCAATTGGTATCTGCCAGTTCGTATAAATGATTGCATAATTTTTACGGGGAAACTTTGATATTAACGGCAGTTTCTGCATCATGTCAAAATTATTAAAGTTTGTCCCTCAAACGAGGTTCCCGCAATGCATTGAAAATGAATAGTTCGCCCTGTCCGTGTTCAAGGGGTGAGACGCTACCTGTTAACTGACGATTCTATTAATCCTATGAAAATTCTCCGTTGCTCTCACTCGTCCGACAACTATAGTCTATCCCCGGTAACGCTGCCGAAATTAAGTGTTTCACAGGTTCGTAATTCGGTAATAGCTCTTCTGATTTTATTAGGCGTTACTTCAAACGCTCAGAGTTTTGATCGTCAGGATCTGGGATACATTTCACCACCGGATACGCTTGTAGAAGTAGATGCAAACCTGTACATCAACAAGATTTACAATGTTAATTCAGTAGAAGAGACGTATCAAATTGATGGCTATCTTGAGTTTGAATGGTTTGATGAGCGGTTAAGTTTTGATCCGCAAACAGCTGATACACCTTTGATTTTCGAAAATGATAAAGCCTCGGATTTGATTAAATCTGATGTCTGGGTTCCGGCCTTTGAATTCGTCAATATCCAGGGTAAGCAGGACACACAGCATTTTCAGGTGTCAATAAAGCCTGACGGCACGGTCACGTATGAAGAGCGATTTTTCGGTGTTTTTCACACTGAAATGAATTTCAGAAAATTCCCTTTCGACTATAAAAAGTTTGTTGTTGAAATAGAGCCGTTTTCTTACGATCAAAACTTCCTGAAGTTCAACACGTTAACCCTATATCCGGATACATCTGATTCCTGTAATGCTCTTGACGCAACACTTGGCAAGGACTGGAATCTGACGGGGATCAATGTTTACACGGATACTTCGCTGTACGGACAGCCTGACGCCCTGAATACCGGGGATGATGAATATGGAATATACTCGAAGGCCGTGTTTGAGGTGCACGCGAAACGAATCAGCGGCTATTTTATCTGGCAGGTGCTTTTGCCACTGTTCCTCATCATTTTGGCATCATTTACGATATTCTGGATTCGCGATTTTGGGACTCAGATCGGCATTGGATTTTCTCTGATGCTTACCGTGGTTGCATTCAATTTTTACTCAGCATCTATTTTGCCCAGGCTGCCGTACAACACATTTATTGAATACGTAATCATGTTTGGGTATTTATTCATTTTGTTTGGCATTATTGTGGCTACTGTAAACCACAACCTGGAAAAGAGAGATCAGAGCAGTTTCGACCTGCTCAAAATTTGCAGGTGGCTGTTCCCTGTGGCATATCTGCTGATTATGGTAGTGCTGATATCAACAAATCTCCTTTTCGCTTCCGGAACCGCCGATATTGTATATAATTGCGGCTAGTGTGGTGTTATCCATGAAAAGACGTGTAGTCATCCGATGTCTTTATAACGGCATCACGTCATTGACATGGCGCAAATTTACGATTGAAAAGATTGTTGTTATTTGAATCCGGGCATGGTCAGATGTTAGTCAGCCCGTAAACTGTATATGAGACGAATACTAAGAAATATTTTTTTCTGCCGTCACTTCGGTTTCGACATTCTTGCCCTGCTCGTGACCTGAGAGATTCTGGATGGTCGTGTCTGTGATTTGCTGAAGAGCCTCTTCCGTCAAAAACGCCTGGTGACCGGTAATTAGAACATTTGGGAATGTCATCAGCCGGGCAATTTCATCATCCTGTATAACTTCTCCTGAAAGGTCTTTAAAAAACAGATCGTCTTCCTGTTCATACACGTCGATCCCCAGGAACCCGATTTTCTTTTCTTTCAACCCGTTAATTACAGACGTTGTGTCTATTAGCGCACCCCGGCTGGTGTTGATGATCATCACACCATCCTTCATTTTTTTGATGGATTCCCCGTCAATGATATGTCGGGTTTGTGGCATAAGCGGGCAGTGTACTGAAATGATATCGGACTTTTGAACAAGTTCATCAAAATCGACATAGGTACCGCCCATCGATTTAACCGTCTCATTTTCGTACGGATCGAATGCAAGAATGTCGCAGCCGAACCCCTTCATGATTTTGCAGAATGCCGTTCCAATGGTTCCGGTACCGATCACTCCAACTGTTTTTCCGTGAAGGTTGAACCCTGTGAGCCCCTCAAGTGAGTAGTTATTTTCACGAACCCTGTTATAGGCCTTATGTGTTTTGCGGTTCAGCGTTAAAATTAGGGCAACGGTGTGCTCGGCCACAGCCTCCGGCGAGTACGCGGGTACACGGTAAACAGTTACCCCATGCTTTTTGCACGCTTCCAGGTCAACGTGATTGAAACCGGCCGACCTGAGGGCGATAACCCCAATCCCAAGCTCTGCAATTTTCGCGATGAGCTCTTCCTTCATCGGGTTATTTACAAAAATACAAACGGCATCATAGCCCGACACCAGTTTTGCTGTTTGCATGTTCAGTGCATCCTCAAAAAATGTGATGGAGTGTTCCGACTCAGCTATTTCGGACTCAAAATGTGTGCGGTCGTAGGACTTGGTGCTGAAGAATGCAATATTCATGATTGTGAATGATCTTTTTTATGAAGTTGAGAGCAGATAGCTATTTGAACAACAGAGGCTCAGAACTCGTTTCCCTGTATCCGGGATCGCCAATTGCTAAAGGAGTTGGAATATCACAGGGGCATATGCGGGCAGGTAAGCGTAAGTTGCCGGCTGTTAAAAATAAAAAAGGGAGCGCACAGGCTCCCTTTTTTAACATTATGTCATTGGTAATCTTTATTCCTGGTCAAGGAATGTTACTCTACCCGTTTCGAGATCGTAAAATGCACCGGCTATCACCACATCGCCATTGCGCTCGAGATCAGCTATAATTGAGCTGTTGTCACGCATGTCAGCGATGGTGTGGCGCACGTTATTTTTTACAACTTCCGTGACGTACTCACTATTGCCAACATTTTGCTCACCATCATAGTCGGATGTCATTTCAACAGCGGGCTTTATTTTGGAAAGCATCGCTGTAATGTTGCCCATCTCGACATCGTCAATAGCTGCCTTTACGGCGCCACAGCTGGAGTGCCCCATTACAATGACCACTTTGGATCCTGCAACGGCTGTTCCAAACTCGGTGCTGCCGAGGATGTCCTCGTTTACAAAGTTTCCGGCAACCCGGGCAACGAACACATCACCAACACCTTTATCGAATACCTGCTCAACCGGTACCCGGCTGTCGATGCATGATATGATAACTGCTTCAGGATACTGACCGCCGGATGTAGCCTGAACCTGGGCTTTGTAGTCTCTTTGAGTGAGGTTATTGTTGACAAAACGTTCGTTTCCATCTTTCATCCCCTGGAGTATTTGGTCGGGGGTTAAGCTTGCCTGTGCGTCGCTGGTTACAACGTCGCTGACAAGTGCTGATTCGTCGTTCATTTCAGGGCTGGTTTCATTACTGGTGCACGCTGATATAGCAAATGCATAAATTACTAAAAATGATACTACTTTTAATGATATTAAATTCTTCATGTCCTTAAAATTGATTTTTTGAGTTATATGAGAGCCATCAGGCAGAACATCTATTATTCTGCATACAAATTTGTGTGCGCGGTGCACTCGTTTCCAACAAGCTGCAGCAAATATGTGGCGGTCGGAAAATGAGCAGAGCCCGTACATCCATTGTATTTAGATGGATAGCGGAAAGAGGGAAGGGGATTCAGCTAATATCCGGCGGAGGAGTGAGTACCCTCGCAATGAAAAGACGCTTCACTGGCGGAGATAAATCGATATCTCTTTCATTCGAAAATGAGAGTATTACGTAGCCAATTTCATGCTCAATTTCATCTTCACACCCGATCTCTTCGGCTATGCCAGACGACACGGCAGTTGTGGCAACCGGTGAAGGTGGCAACAGCCAGTCGAATTCATGCACCATCGAAAATGTAAAGAATAACATTGTCGACAGCAGAACAACCGTAAGGGTGTTATTATCTTTGATCATTATGCTTAGAATTTGCCTCAAAACTAATCGGATCATCCGACAGTTCCAATGGCCGGAAAAAATATTTATTTTTAACCTTCCACGCCACCTGTTTTATGCGTGAATTCAATTAATCTTTTATCCCAGAGGGCCTGGCATTACCGCCCGTCGTCAAGCTTTATGTGCGGGCCGACGGGGTAGGGACACCCATCGGCCGGTAACAACAAACAGCTGATGGGTATTTCAAAGCCTTTTCCTATTTGGTGGAATCATCCATAATAGAATGACCGGCTTTCATTTTATATGCGCTGGCAACCATTGATTCGGCCTGTTCGAGAGTAAAGGTATCTGTGTTGATAACCAAGTCGTAATCAGATGCGTTGGTAAGATCTTTATAAAAAAACCGTTTAATAAACTCTCGGCGCTCTTCATCTTTTCTTCTGACGATTTCACGCGCCTCGGCTACCGGTTTCTGCAGCTTACTTGCGATGTGTTCCACACGAGAGCTGAAAGGACGAACCAGCCTTATATTCAGATTATTGTGTGCTTCGCAGATGTAGTGTGCTCCGCGTCCCACGATAATTCCCCGGCCATGCTCCTCGATTGTTTTTACAACCCGGATCAGTGATCGCAAATAGCTCACGTTGGTATGAACCTTTCCGATAAATGCTGATGCGACATCCTCAATATCCTGCTTACGCCGTTCATCCAGCGTTTCAAGTAGTTTCTGGTCGCTACCGAGATCTTCCGCAATTTTACCAAGGAGTTCCTTGTCCCAGACATTGAACCCGGTGGTCTTCCCGATACGTTCAGCAAGGGCAGCTCCATGCGCCCCAAATTCCCTGGAAATGGTGATGAGCGGAAAAAATGGGGCTGTTTTATCACCAGACGTTACCATGGAATCGATGCGATCCCACTGTTTGATTTGTTTATCGACAATTTGAGAAACATTCATTGGCATAATGTCAGATCCTTAAATTAAATGAATTTGAATTATTTCTGGCAGACAAATAAGGGTAAGTAAATGCTATAAAGTCATTTATTAAGATACGTTTTCTGGAGGAACATGTCGAGTAATTACACAATTACGGGCATCATGTAGCATGCCGCAGTCTCTATTTGAATTTGAGAGATTCTTTCCCGCGTTTCGACGCTTTGTTTCTTATTTTAGGTTCAAACAGAAATAGAACCCGTTTAAATACGAATCCTACGTATGAGAAATGATGACGTCCTGAAAAGTATAAGCTACACACTCGATCTGAACAAACCTCAAATAGCACAAATTTGCAAGCTGGGTGGATATGAACCGGATCGCAGCGAGGTGGAAATGATCTTTGCCGATGAGAAAGAGACGGAAAAACGTATTGACGGAAAGGTTATGGAGAAAGATGTCAGCCACGAATTAACATCCCATTTCCTTGATGGACTAATTATTCAAAGGCGCGGAAAGCAGAAAAATGTAAAGCCACGCCCCGTTGAAATCCCCGTGACCAATAATACTGTTCTGAAAAAGCTTCGCGTAGCCTTCAAGCTCCGGGAAGAAGAGATTATCGACCTGTTGAAAGTAAGTGGTTTCGAAGTGTCCAAAACGGAGTTAAGCGCACTTTTCCGTGCTGATGACCATCGTAACTACCGTCCTTGCGGCGACCAGCTGCTTCGTTACTTTTTGAAGGGCCTGGCGGATAAATACAGGAACGATTAAGGAAAAATATCATAAAAAAGTCTGTGCAAATCCCCGGCTATAGTCAACCCTTACACTAATGTGGAAGCTCCAAACCATTAATAAGCATTAAATAGCAATTTGTGTTGGAACAATCCTGGTTCACATACATTATCCGATGCGTCAACGGTAGCTTGTATACCGGGAGCACGAATCATGTGATCAGGCGCTGGCATCAGCACAGCGTGGGGGACGGGGCCAAATACTTCCGGGCTCACAAACCTGAAACACTGGTGTTTGTAGAGGAGCACCCCGACAGATCAGCGGCATGCAGAAGAGAGTACGAGATTAAACAGTTCTCAAAACAGAAAAAAGAGGCGATTATTCGGGAACATAACTTCTCGGATTAACTAATTGACTTCAAACATTAATAAGTAAGGCAGGTTGTTTTGATCATAAGTTTCAATCCTGATCTCCGGTTCTCATTTTGTATATGCGAAAAGTAGTCAATAGAGCCGATATTAAGCCAAAAAATAATAAACATGCTTTCCTCTTTTCTCTAAAGTCCGGTTCACTTAACCTATGAACCTGAGTTCGATTAATAAAAAAATTTTGAATAGCCTTCCCTAACAAAGGGAGATTTTCGATACCCGATTTATTCATCGAACTTAGGTTAAGAGGTGTATGATACATCTCAGCAAAAGCTATATGTTATTACTGCTCTAATTTTTTGGAAAGACACCGTCGCTTTCAACTAGTTTGGCTCCAGGACTCTGATGGGTTCATCCTGTTTCTTTTTTTCCTGTTTTATTAATTTCAACAACAGCGACATTGAGCTTTTGATAGTGTAATACTCCTTGGTTGAATAGAAGAGAGTTCCGATTCCCAAAATAAAGTTTAATGCTGAAACGGTAAGCTGAACTGCTGCAGATCCGGTTCCTGCCGTATACTGAAGGAAGTAGCTTCCACCTGCGAACATAAAGAGCAGAAAAAAACAGACCCCTCCAATGAAAGCCTTCCTTACCACTTTTAACCGGTGCCTGGCAAACCCGGCATAATCTCCACGCTTTAAAAACTGTTTGTCTTTATAGAGAAAAAACATTGTAGTGTCTTTGAACTGATCGTCGAAATGTCGCTCAATTACAGTTTTATAGTCTGGCTTAAGCTCTGCATTCATATCTCAATGTGATTTATTTGACATTCAACATCACTCTGCCGTCTATAATCCATAAACTTTTTGAAAAATACTAATCCCCCGAGGTGAGAACCGGTTCTCATCTTCTTGACATAAGCAGCAAAGCTTCAGAATACAATGCAGAGAAGAAAGATTTGCCGGAGCCGATCAATTCTCATTAGCAGTTTTGCCGGAAAAGTGTTTTATTCAAAAAAATAACTATTTAAAGAGGCATATTGGAGTAAAAGAGCGATGCAGAGATCATTTTCATTCAGGTTCAGAGTACTCTTCAGGCATAAGACTGCGATAAAAAAGTTTTGGGCGTTTGCAAGTCAGTACCTCTCAGAAAAAGGATCTCTCCTGAAACCTCTTGTACTGCCTTCCTTATAAACGTTGATTTAACTATCATCATGATCCGAATCCAAAAACTAACAGGCCGGCCATGAAACTTACTCTTTCCAATATTTCGAAAACTTACAAGAATGGAGTGAAAGCTCTTGATGACGTATCCATTGAGATTGAATCGGGTATGTTCGGGCTATTGGGGCCCAACGGTGCAGGGAAATCAACCCTGATGCGTACCATTGCCACGCTGCAGGCGCCCGACTCCGGAACTGCTTTTCTCAATGACATCGATATTCTGAACGACAAACAGAGCCTCCGGAAGGTGCTGGGTTATCTGCCCCAGGAGTTTGGAGTGTATCCGAAAATGTCGGCCGAAGATCTGCTTCACTATTTTGCCCGCCTGAAGGGGATCTCCGATAAAAGTGAACGAAACAACATGGTGAATACCGCCCTCGAAGTAACCAATTTATTCGAGGTTAAAAACAAAAGTGTTGCGGGCTATTCAGGCGGGATGAAACAGCGGTTTGGAATCGCTCAGCTGCTGCTGAACGACCCAAAACTTATTATTGTGGATGAGCCCACCGCCGGACTGGATCCCTCCGAACGGCATCGATTTTTGAATGTACTTCGTGAGATCGGAACCAATCACATCGTGATCTTTTCAACCCATATTGTTGACGATGTGAAAGAACTTTGTACCGATATGGCCATCATGAATGGCGGGCGCATATTGAGCCATCATACGCCGGAAGAATCCGTAAAAGCGTTGAAAGGCCAGATCTGGACGAAGGTGATTGAGCGGGATGAGCTGGAAGACAATCAGGAGAAGTTCAATATAATCTCATCCAACTTTAATCAGGACAACACCCTGAACATACGGGTTCATGGTATGGAGCAACCCGATGATACCTTCCATGCAAAAGAGCCTGACCTGGCGGATGTGTATTTCGTCACCCTCCGTGAAGAGAAAGAAGTTGTAGCCGCCTAATCAAAAAATATCATTCATCATGTTCTATTCAATATTCTCATTTGAGATTAAGTACT
>Ga0102931_1001392_pt1 | contig 12003 bp, 6 predicted proteins | sample SalPonR1_C_D1_MG_FD_79282 | JGI IMG/M metagenome (GOLD analysis project Ga0102931, IMG submission 79282) | Salt pond soil microbial communities from South San Francisco under conditions of wetland restoration - Salt Pond MetaG R1_C_D1_MG | ecosystem: Environmental > Aquatic > Marine > Intertidal... | reverse complement strand
TTCAATAAATCATTCAGCTTGTAAATGAGGCCGGCTCGCAGTTTAACACCTGTATAGGTGCTTCGAATCTGATCCTGCAACAGAATATTATCAATATCAGTATCTCCCGTGCCATCTTCGTTTGTATCAATAAAGTCGCTACTGTAGAGATTAAAATTATCCACTTCCTGGAAAAGACGATCATACTTGTACTGTCCATTTAGAATACCAAGGCTAACTCCTACCATCAGATTTTCCTGGAACTCCGTAGCTGCAAAGAAACTGTACTCCCCACCATAACCGCTTTCAAATATCTCTCCTTGCTGCTGTACACCGAGAAAATCGCCAAAATCATTAAATCCAATTCGAAATATAGATTCGTCCCAATCTTCGAACTCATCACCATAATCGGTAGCAAACGTATTAAATGCTATATCGGCATACGTAGAACCCGGTGTTTTAAATTGGTCGGTTATGGTTGTTTGCTCATTTCTACCGCTAAAACCAATTACTCTGTTAAAAACTGTATGTTGATTGTAACCGGCTCCTACAACTAAACTCCCCTGATCAGTTGGGAAAGAGTAGACAAAACCTGCATTTGAGAGATTAAATTGATTGTCGTCGAATAGTCTTGAAGTGTTCGTAAATTGCGTTGTTTCTTCTACATTCGTGTACGCCAATCCAAACTGGCCAAAACTCTTATTATAGAGAGCTGCAGATGCCGGGTTATCTAAAAAGGATCCAAACCCACCAGCGTATGCGGTTCCCGGCATAATGATCGACACCGGGTCCATAGCAATACCCTGATCACTAAACATGTTTGCCTGATTGCTGTAGAGCAGCGAATTTAACGGGTTTGCATTTTGCCCTGAGGATTGACTTAGTCCCACTATAAAAAATAAACCGAGTGTTAAAACAGATACTATAGCTTTCTTAAGCATACTTCTCCTGTAGATTTGAATACCGTTGAAAATTAAAAGCCGAGTGTTTTTTCACTCGGCTGAATTTCTATTAATTTCGATTATTTGATGACGATGAGCGTTTCCTGGATGAGCTTCCGCTGCTGGATCTGTTATTCGATGATGATCTTTTTACTGACCCACTGCTCGATCGATTACTGCTTGATGACCGGTTTACAGTTGAGCGAGAAGAGTTACTGCTTCTGGTTCTATTTACTCCAGATGAAGATGATCTTCTGCTATTAGTAATGCTTTCCAAAGCTGCATTACCCAATGTTCGGCCAAGTGATCTTAAGAATCCTGACGATCGACTTTGCCTGTTATTGCTGTTTCCTAATCGGTTTGGAACCACCGCATTTGTAGTTCTTCGGTTTACTGCAGTTCGATTAACTGATCGATTAAAAACAACTGATCTTCGATTAATCGTAGTGTTTTCACCAACACTTACTCTATTTCCCTCAGTCCGTGGTGCAACATAGGTTGACGTACGGCTCGAGGTTGATCCGATCGTCGCCTGTTGACGTTCATTATTATTTGACCGACTTCGGTTGGTGCTGGCTCCGCTCGACCGGCTGGAGGAGTTACTTCTGCTTACCGATCCACTGCTTCGGTTGTTCGAGCTTGATCGATTTCTGTTTACTGTACCTCTATTGTTACTACTCGATCTGCTACGGTTTACAGAACCGCTGCTGTTATTATTCGACCGAGTACGATTTACAGTACCTGACGATCGGTTTGTGTTTGTTCTGGACCGATTAACAGTTGATCTGCCGGTAGATCTTGATCTAGCATTTGAGCGGATTGAACTCGATGACCTGGTTCGGTCAACAGAGCTCCTGCTTCTGGTTACCTGAGTAGATCTGGCATTACTGCGTATAGCACTTCTACTGCTTTGTGCTACCGACGTTCTGTTTCGAATAACATTACCTCTTGTAGCCAATCCTGAACTGCGAGGACCATAATCTCTTTGTACGGTTCTGGTATTGTATACAATTACCGGACGTCCATAATAACCACCATTATATGCCCAATACCCACTGTAGTAACCGCCATAATAAGAATAAGGGTCATAATAAAATCTGTACGGATCGTGAAATCCCCATCCAAATCCTATGCTAAAATGAGGACGGTAAAACCGAACCGCAAAATAACTGTGACCATAATAAGCCGGGCCGTAGTATCTGTAAAATGGAGGTGTATACCATGAACTGAAATGGTAAGGATAATAGTGATGATAAACAGAACTGTATGATCTTTGAACATGTCTGTCATGCGCCAAATTGATACCATAATTCAAATACCACTCCTTAGCTTCATAATCTTTGAAGTAGTACTCTTCGGAATCGTCCCAGCCATCCTCATAGCCCAGAACATAATCATCTTCGTTCACTATCTGTCCTTCTCTCTGTTCAACCGGCGCACGGCGATCCGGTGCAGGTTGGGTGGAAGCAGGATAGTAGCCTCGATCTGAATGAACAGTCTTCACCTGTGTATAGCAACCGGATAAAAATAGTCCTGATGCAATTAAAATCGCGAGATATTGTAGTTTAAATTTCATATCAGCCTCCGGCTTATTGTCAGTTCTGTACCTTCAACAGTAAATATACACAACAGGTTTCCAACATTGTATCACATATCCATGTGAGTAGATGTAAAATTCTAGCAATTAAAATGGTTGTTTTCTTCAATGCCCATCTTAAACCATGAATTCCACTCCATTTATAACGTTAAACGGCATGTAGTGTTGCAAGTAAAAATATTTACACATGATTCATTATTGTAGACAGATTGAAGATAATTTTGCCAAGTAATCTCCATTAAACCAGAATAAGGGCTGAGGATCTATCTTTTAAAAGTAGAGTGCCTGAAAGCTCAGATCTCCCCTCTCAACGATTTGGCAATTACTTCTGCCTTCGAATTGACATGCAGCTTTTTATAGATATTCCGGATATGGGCTCTCACTGTATCAATCGAAATATCATATCTGTCGGCAATCATTTTATAGCTAAGCCCGTCAACCAAACCGTTTACAATGTCTTGTTCACGAGCCGTCAGGTTTGATTCAGGCTTCTTCTTAGCCTGGTTTGTATTGAAATACTGAATCACTTTGCGAGCAATCTGAGGCGACATGGGAGCCCCACCTTTTGCCAAATCCTCAACCGCATCCTTTATTTCAGGAAGCGATGTGTGTTTGAGGAGATATCCGGAAGCCCCGGCTTTAAGTGAATCGAAAATTTTATGAGAATCGTGATAAACCGTAAGCATTATGATGTCGATCTCGGGATAGTCTTGTTTAATGATACCGATACCCTCAATACCCGACATGCCGGGAAGTTGTATATCCATCAATAGAATATCCGGCAGTTCTTGCTCCTTTAAGTAGTCCAGCATCTCCTCTACCGAATCAACGGCTACACTGCAGCTTATTCCGTCCTGCATATCGAGATAGCGCTGTATCAAATTTCTGATTTTTACATTGTCTTCTACAATTCCAACTTTAATCATAACTACTCCGTTTTTAGTGGTTCATCAGGATACACGTCCTGATGCCGATATCGAAAATCCCTGACCGTTTTTAATGCTGAGATCCGCCCCGATCCTATCAGCTCTTAACTTCATATTTCTTAAACCCTGACCCGATTTTTTAACCTTATTTGCAGTGTTTCCATTATCCTCCACACTCAGCTTAAAATTATTCCCATCAAAGGAAAACCGGATTTGAGCGCGAGTGGCATTTGAGTGTTTAATAATATTGTTTACAGACTCCTTGAATATCAAGTAAATATTCTCTTTTGCCTGAACCGGCAGCTTTTCGTCCATTTTCAGGTCATCAAAATGGTAAATAACCTCGCATTGATTATTGCTGAATACTTGATTCACATAGTCCTGCATTCGGTCCGTCAAATCACCTGCCGTATCATTTCGAGCATCTATCGACCACACGATATCATCAAGACTCGTTACAATTTTGCGGCTCTGTTCACCCAACTGACTTAGTGTTTCGCGCATATCTTTACTGATCTCCCCTGCCTGCAAAAAATCGGTCTGAAGGGCCAGTTCTGTTAGCGACGAACCAACATCATCGTGTAAATCGCTGGCGATTTGAACCCTCATTTTTTCAATTTCAACCTGTTTACTTACTCGGTTATAGTGAATAATGAAAAGGATTAAGCCTGAAAATAAAGCTGTAGCCAATAGAATAAACCACCATTGGAAATAGAATGGAGGCAGTATCGTAAAAGCAAATTCCGAAATATTTTCACTCTGAGCTCCATCTGCATTGTAAGCTCTGACCTGGAGTGAGTAGTTGTCCGGCGGCAGACCCGGATAGCGGATTTCATTTTCCCGGCTTATCGTCCACTCATCACTAAGTCCCACGAGTCGATGTTGATAGATAATCTGATCAGGCGCCTCGAAAGTGAGCCCGGTTACTGTAGCCTGTAAAAAGTTATTATCGTGTGTAAGTCGGTACTCTCTTCCGGGTTCAACGTCTCGGCCACTAATGGAAAGAGATTCGAATTCAAGTCCCGGTGCAGTCATGTTATTCTTAATCCTGTCAGGGAAAAACCGGCTCAGTCCTTCTACTGATCCCAGCCAAATCGTACCGTCGGAAGCCAAAAATGATCCGCCTGCATTCAACTCGTTTGCAATTAGCCCCTGACTATTGGTATATGACCTGTAAGAGAGCATCCGTTCAAGTTCAGTTTCCGATTCATAAAATTTATCCTTGCGAAACAGATAGAGCCCCCTGTTTGTACCAATCCAATATCTATTTTCACGATCCTGAATGGTAAAATAGAAGATGGTTTCCACTTGGTTTGATCGAATTAACCTTTCAACACTTTCACCGCTGTAGCGAGCCGGTCCGTTGAATGTTGAAAACCACTTCTCTCCCAAGTGATCAATAAAAATTTGAATCACACCGTTACTCGGAAGCCCGTCTGCAATAGTGATGGTTTCAAATTCACCATCAACATACTTTACCACACCTCCATAGGTGGCCAGCCAAATCACCCCGTCCTCATCTTGCTTGACGTCCATTACGGTATTGTTGGGCAGTACATTGGATGTATTATAATGGTCATATCCATCATTACGAAGACGATACACCCCGTCGTTATATGTCGCAATCCAGAATTCACTTTTACTTGTGTCTTCGTGGATGCTCCTTACGGATTGGAAATTAATGTCAAATGCTTCGAAATCCGTGAATCTCCCCTCGTCGTATATTGAAATACCATCACGGGTACCAACCCAGAATTGATTGCGGCTGTCTTCCAGAAACGTATAAACTTTGTTGTCTTGCAGACCATCGGTTTCATCAAACACTCTGAGATTTTCTCCATCAAATCGAACAACTCCGCCTCCGTAAGTAGCAATCCAGATATTCCCGTATTGATCTTCAGTAAAACCGGTTACCACGTTGTTGGGCAATCCCGTATCAATATTATAACTTTGAAACAGTTCTCCAGAGTAGTGAGTAATGCCTCCACCCAGTGTTCCCAGCCAAAGATTACCTTCTCTATCAATGATGCTTGAGTAGATAGTGGTTGCAGGAAGGCCGTTTTCCCGGTTATAGTTTGTAAAGGATTGCCCATCAAAAAGAGAGAGGCCGTTTTCGGTACCTACCCAAATTCGGTCGTAAGCTTGAACGGTGATTGTGAGCACACGATTGTTGCTGAGCCCATGCTGTTGGTTAAATAACTGAAATTCGCCATCCCTAAAAAGCACAAGTCCTTCACGGGATGCAATCCAAAGGCGATTGTATATATCAACAACAACACTCTGAACCCTCACTTCCGGCAGACCTTCTGCATCTCCAAAATGATCACATTTACCATCTTCAAGCCGGAACAGTCCTTCGTCTGAAGCCACCCAGATAACACCATCTTCAGTTTGAGCTAAATCATTAGCCGTTAAGATGCCAAGATCATTCTCTTCACTGTAGTGAATAAGGTTATTATTACCGTCCAGCCTCCAGAGTCCTTTTTCTACGGTGCCTATCCAAATTGTACCCAAAAAATCTTCGAAGAATGAAAGTACAGCTGTATCAGAAAGCTCTGACAAATATTCGGGAGTGTGGAGAGAGTCATCTTTAATTACTGTGATACCGTTTTCGGTACCTACCCAGATTTTCTTTTCTGAGTCTTCAAAAAGGGTGTGTACCCTGTTATTTGAAAGACCATTCTCTTCGTAATACTGACGAAAGCTTTTCCCATCAAATCGGTTAAGCCCATATCCGGTACCTACCCAGATATAACCTTTTGAATCCTGGATCAGATCATGCGCCACCGATTCACTCAACCCAAACTCGATAGAGTAGTTACGGAATGGAAGGATCTGAGCTGAAGCCAGTTCGTGGACAAAAAACACCGTAAGGATTAAGACCGCTATTTTTTTGCTAAAGATCATCAAATTAAGCTAACAACTTCCAACAAAGGAGCAAATCACATATTCATGTGGTTTTTTGAATGATCCGCGATAAATCCCTTTAATCATCGGCAAAGATTTAAAGAATCAGTATTACAAACTTACTGACCCTACAATCCAGGCTAAAAACAGAAAAAGCTCCAAAATGGAGCTTTTTCAATGCTTATAAATAATAAAAATATGTTTTTAACCTAAATACGCTCTAAGAGCCGCACTTCGGTTGTGATGGCGAAGTTTTCGCAGTGCTTTCTCTTTAATCTGACGAACTCGTTCTCTTGTAAGATCAAAGCGTTCACCAATCTCTTCCAGAGTCAAGGAGTGTTCGCGGCCAATGCCAAAATAAAGTCTGATAACTTCTGCTTCCCTTTTGGTGAGTTTAGAAAGGGCTCTTTCAATCTCCACTTTCAGAGACTCGCCCATCAATTCATTGTCAGGATTTGGAATCTCTTCATTCTCAAGTACATCCAGCAGACGGTTGTCTTCACCCTGAGCAAACGGCGCATCCATTGAAAGGTGACGACCTGAAATTTTCAGTGTATCAGCTACTTCAGAAACGGTCATTTCCAAACTTTCAGCAAGTTCAGCTGCAGAAGGTACACGCTCATACTCCTGCTCTAACTTAGAAAGTTCCTTACCAATTTTGTTTAAGGCTCCCACACGGTTCAAAGGCAGACGCACAATACGGCTCTGCTCGGCCAGGGCCTGCAAAATCGATTGACGAATCCACCATACAGCGTAGGATATAAACTTAAATCCACGGGTTTCGTCAAACCGCTTGGCTGCTTTAATCAAACCAAGATTACCTTCGTTAATTAAATCTCCGAGAGATAAACCTTGATTCTGATACTGTTTTGCAACTGAAACAACAAAACGGAGGTTAGCCTTTGTTAACTCTTCGAGTGCTCTCTGTGATCCTTTTTGAATCTCTTTGGCCAAACGAACTTCATCGTCTGGAGTAATGAGCTTCTCTTTTCCAATTTCGTGTAAGTATCGATCTAAAGATTCAGATTCGCGGGTAGAAATTCCTGAACTTTTTGCCACGTTATAAAAAGATTTCTTTAAAGTTGTGCTTGCGCCTGCATGATCTGCTATTGAAACGAGCTTTGATGAAATATGTTGTGAATCATCCCAAACTCGAACTGTCTAAGATACAAACAAAATGCATTCTTTTGAAATTCGATTTACATTCGCAAGTAAATGAATTTTCTATTTTACTTTCTCCAGAAATGAAGTTCCCGGGAGCGAATTTTCAACCTCAAAAAACTCCATCGCTGTAGCTGCAACGTCCGAAAAAGTACCTCTTATCCCCAAATTCTTACCGGGTTTTTCTGAACCGTTTACGGCTATCAGAGGAACGAATTCTCTTGTGTGGTCCGTACTGTTATCTGTAGGATCATTTCCATGATCCCCTAAAAAGATCAGTAAATCTCCTTCATCCAATTTGTTTAGCATTGCGGGCAGTGCACGATCAATTTCCTGAAGTGATTCTCCGAATCCTTCAGGATCCTGCCTGTGGCCATATTTTTGGTCTGTGTCAATCAGATTCACAAATACAAAACTGTTCTTAATACCGGCACTCATCAGGCTCAGTGTTTGCGACAATCCCTCAGCATTACTTTTTGTTCGCCGATACTGGTCGAAACCTTCTTCTGCAAAAAGATCTATTACTTTTCCGATTGTATAGGTTTTCACACCTTGATCCTGCAATAGTGAAAGGAGATTAGGCTTTGGCGGTATCATCGAATAGTCGTGCCTGTCATCAGATAACCTTTCAAAACTACCGGGCTCACCATGAAACGGACGGGCAATTACGCGACCAACAGCATGGTCTCCAATCATCACTTCGTTTCTGGCATACTTACACCATTCGTATAGTTTTTCCAGCGGAACCACATCTACGTGGCAAGCAACCTGAAAGACACTGTCAGCCGAGGTATATACGATTGGTTTGCCAGATTTCATATGCTCTTCGCCAAAATCACGAATCACATCCGTACCTGAGTATGGAAGATTTGCCAAAACTCCATCTGTTCCTGTTTTCTCACAAAACTTTCCGATAACTCCCTCCGGAAACCCATTTGGGTAGGTTGGAAATGGTTGATCCAGATGAATTCCGGCAATTTCCCAGTGACCGGTTGTAGAGTCTTTACCGGCTGAAACTTCACGCATCTTTCCATAGCTCCCAAGTGGCCGGTCAGATCTTTTCACAGAATTGAGTGGTTCAATATTTCCAAGACCAAGCCTTTCAAAATTTGGAAGCTTCACTCCTGTCGCCTCCAAAACATGCCCCAGTGTATTTGTTCCTTCGTCTCCATATTCGGCAGCATCTTCTTGTGCACCAATCCCTAAACCATCAATAACCACTACAAAAAATCTTGACATCTACTCAAAGTCTTTATTTAAAAATTACTGGCAGGCCGGGCCTGGTTACCATTCATGGCATCCGAAAGTTTTCTTTTAGCCAGTCTTATCTGTTCATACTGGTCACCGCTGTTCGGTTCAACCTCTATCATCCCATATGTAAGAGAAAGCTTGATTTTTTGTCCGCCCAATATTTTCACCGGTTCTTCCAGTTTTGAATCGACTGCCGATATCCATTTCTGACAAGCCTGATCATCATTACCGGTAATGATTGCGGTGTAAATGTAATCTGAATTAAACCCAATTAACCCTGACGAACCATTCCTGCCCGGATTGAGAATATTTACGACTGATCGCTGGAGTCTTTTTAAATCTTCAAGCCTGAATCTGGATCGCAGCTCCTGCAGGTTATCAATGGTTACAAAACCAAACCAAGTCTTTTCTGCCGACCTGCTCACTCTTTTAATCTGGGTGGCAAGGGTTCGCTCCCATATTTCCGGGATAAAATTACCATACTCACTTGTAAGGATATCTTTATCCACATCCACTTTCCCCTGATTAACCTGTATGGATAGTGATGCTATCCGAACCAGATTTTTCAGCTTATGCTTTACAGAATCTTTAAACGTTAACGGGTTTTTATCATAAGCTATCACCACCGCATGGCGCCGGTCATGAATCATAATTGGGATTGCATAGGTGGCACCGTCCGTATTTGTCTCCGCACTGGAAATGCGTTTTGGATTTTGGTTGAAGTGAATCGCGAAAACCTCTCTTCCCTTTTGAAGAGCATCATACGCTACACTTTTCTCCTCCATCAACAATCCAAGTTTTGGGTATTCAGGTGATTTTGAGGATCTCAGAATATTGCACCAGCTATCCATTCCCCGAGCGACAACTGACACACCGCCGGAACGCAAATATTTTTGCATCTCCGCAGCCATAACCTCCAGCACCTCGGCTTTATGCATTTTATGAGTCATACTTTCTAAAGACTCATCATATCTCGCCCACTCTTTTTCGTTTTCATAGAGATCTGTGAGTTCAAGATAGGTATTCAACAAGTTCAGAAGTGCATTTCTGTACGCCGATATCACATCTTCATAGTCGGTTAAATTGATCTGAAACTCCGTCTCTACAACCGTCAGTGCAACCGTTTCGCCATTGTTGATGAATGGAATTAGCGTGAGGAATCGAACCGGCACATGATCGTGATAGTGGCTCAAATCTGAAACTGAAAAGTCTTCTTCAACTTTCAGCTGTATTACATTTTCGATCTCCTTGAAGTTATCCAGATAGTACTCTTCAAAAGTAATCCGGTCTTTAAACATCACGTTTGGCAGAATAGTAGAACTGGTCTCCAAAACAAACTGCTGCCGAGTACGATTAACCCAGTACATATATACCGTGTCTGCTTCAGTAGATTTACGCAACAGCTGCATAATATCTTCCAGGGCGTGTTTAAATTCGAAGAGCGCTTTTTCTTCTCGCTTGTTGTCCATCAAAATCTGTTTATTTGAGACTTTCTGCCAATTCTTCCGCTTGATCGATCATAGATTCAAATAGGTCGAGACCGCGGTTCCAAAATCCCGCATCACGAATGTCTATATCCATTTTGCCAACAATATTATGTGGCCAATCAGAACCGCCCGCTTCCAAAAGATCAATATACCGATCTGAAAATCCATTTTTTTGGTTTTTATATGCATCATAAAGTGCCAGAACAAGCAGCTCTCCAAACGCATAAGCGTATACATATCCAGGAGTATGTAGAAAGTGTGGAATATAGCACCACCACAATTTATACTCATCGGTAATGGTGACTGAATCGCCGTAAAGATCGTTTTGCGTTTCCACCCAGTGTCTTGAAAAATCTTCTGTAGTTAATTCCCCTTCCTCACGGCGGGCCGTGTGTATCCGATCTTCAAAACGATTCATTGAAATCTGCCGGAAAACCGTCGCAATTGTGTCATCAATTTTACTGACCAACAGAGCTAGCTTCTCTTTTGGATCGTCTATGTTATTCATCAACTTATTAAAGACAAGCATCTCACCAAAAACGGAAGCTGTTTCTGCTGTAGTAAGTGGTGTTGATGACTGCAGCTCTCCCTGCTTTCTGGACAGGTACTGATGAACCCCATGCCCCAATTCGTGCGCCAAGGTTTGTACATCCCTGAGCTGACCGTCAAAATTCATGAATACATATGGGTGAACATTTGTCACCGTACTTGCTGAATATGCGCCTCCCCTTTTTCCCGGACGTATGGCAGCATCAATCCATTTTTTATCAAAAAATTCTGTAGCAATAGATTCCATACGCGGATGAAAATCACCATAGGCTTCCAAAACCATAGACTTTGCCCGGTCCCATTTAATCGTTTCCCTGTTTTTAGCGATTGGAGCGTATCGATCGTAGTCGAACATCTCATCAACACCCAGGAGACTTTTTTTGAGTTTGTAGTACCGCTGAACCAGCTCATATCGTCCGGTTACAGCCGTAATCAGAGCTTCTACGGTTTCGCTGTCGGTTTGATTGGAGAGATTTCTTGACGAAATCCAGCTATCGTATCCGCGAAGCTTATCGTTGGTATGTTTATCGGCCAGAAGTGTATTGAAGATGAATGTAAGCGACCGTGAAAGTTCAGTAAACGTCTCAGTTAACGATTCATGAGCTCTTTTTCTCAACTCCCGGTCCGGACTGTGCAATTTACTCAGCACCTGTTGTTCGGTCATCTCCTCGCCATCCAGTTCGAAACGGGCAGCGCCAAGTGTTTCATCAAAATATCTATTCCATGCAGACCTGCCGGTTACCGACTTTGCACTCATCACCTGCTCTGCATCTTCAGAAAGAGTATGATCTTTATACATTCTCGAAACACGCAGGTAGTGTTTCCATGGGACAAGCTCTTTCGAATTGATCAGCTCTTCAGCACGATCATCGTCCACCTTCATCCACTCTACATCAAAAAACACAAGTTTCTGACTGAGTTCGGATCCGAGTTCGTTGGCCTCCTGTAATAACTTGCCAAGTTTGGCATCTTCAGTATTGGTAGACCAAATCAAATGAGAATAGGATCCTATTTTACCTGCACGCTGAATCAGGGATTCATACGCTCTCAGCGCATCTGAAAATTCAGAAGCTGATAGTGCAGAAATCCGGCCACGGTACTTATCTGCAAATTTATCCGCTTGTTCCAGTAAGTCCTTTTTATCCTCTAATAGTTTAGGGTCTTCAGGTGATTTGTAAAGATCGGAAAGGTCCCATGCTACGTTC
>Ga0102931_1001387_pt1 | contig 12017 bp, 16 predicted proteins | sample SalPonR1_C_D1_MG_FD_79282 | JGI IMG/M metagenome (GOLD analysis project Ga0102931, IMG submission 79282) | Salt pond soil microbial communities from South San Francisco under conditions of wetland restoration - Salt Pond MetaG R1_C_D1_MG | ecosystem: Environmental > Aquatic > Marine > Intertidal... | reverse complement strand
GTTTGTGCTTGTTCTATTCATGCTTATGGCCCTTCTTCTTCGGGTGGTTCTTCTTCGCCTTTCTTAAAGATGTCCGCGACGCCTTCTGTCACTGCTCTACGGCTTGTTCCGATAATATCCCGGCCTGCCGCGTTAATGCCTGTCTTAACAGCCTTAACTGGATCAGGGTCCAAAGAGATTTTGCCGCCGAAAATAGATGTCGAGACTGCCGAGCCAATTGCGTCGGGGATGCTGTCAACTACGCCCTGTACGGTTCCGCCTAATCTCATGCCGACACGACTAGCCAATCTTCCGAAGATGCCCGACTTTCCTTCTGCGTCTTCTTGATTCGGTAAAGTAGAAGCCGGTGCTGCTGGAAACTGGGCTTGCGTTTCTATGGATCTGCCTTGAACATCATTTCTGATGGTAATAAGATTTGCCATTTCCCAAAAGTCGCCGCGCTCGTACCTTTCTATTTCTTCGTCATTCAAATCTTCATTTACATTAGAGTATAGTGCGGTCTCATATTCGAATGTCATTTGTAGTTCGACTAAATCGGCAGACGCTGCATAGTCAAGTGTATCGTGTTTGAATGCCGAAATTCTAGGACGGACTAAGCGAACGCGAGAAAATTCTCCGCCGTGGACTTGGTAAATGTCAATGGCATCAAATAGGTATTTTTGATTGAATACGCGCTGAATGTTATAACCAAAGTTGTCGCGGAATTCTGCCGTACGGATAGTATCAGTAAACTGTTCGGGTCGTTGCGTCCTTGAGTCTTGAAGTTTCTCAGGAGCCACACCATCTCGAAAATAATACTCATAATACATTTCCCACAGTCGAAGAGTTTTACCATCTACTGTATCATGAAATGTAATGTTTATAGGATCATACTGAATCTTTGTCTGAGATACTATTTTACGATTATATTGATTAAGAATTTCCGTATCAATTTTCATCGAAGGCATCTCTGCGGTCTTAACCATTGCAGAAATAAATTTCTGATCCGGACGATCAAGAAAATTCGCTACGTGGTCCATCACATAGCGATCTGTATTAAATCGAAAGACAACAAAGAATTGAAACTTTTGACGAGGCGTACCGTGTCCCAGGTACGCCTTGTTTAGTCCAAAGTTCTCTGCGGCATGGCGAGAGTCGCGTAAGTGTACACGCTGCTCTGCCAAATTACCAGCAATCCCCTTAAAGGTCTTAGCCATGCTAGACCCTCACTTAGCCTATCGAAGTTCCGCCAGTGAATCCATCCAATAAGTTAGGGAACGGATCGCCGCCGACGGTTGAACCATCGTTCGTGTTTGGTCCGCTTAGTAGTGTTGCATTGTCAAAGCGAATTGTCATTGTAATTCTCATAAACTCTGCACCACTCTCGTAGTTATATGTTCCTTCATCAGTGCTCTGAATAAAGCAACCATCCAACTGCCAGCTTTCCATTTCTTCTGCGGTTGTTCCATCTAAAGTATGAATCTGCATACTAAACTTATAGTTTGTTCCAGCGACAGGACCAATTTGCTCAAGATGATTCAATTGTTTCTGAATCTGAGAGTGTACAGCGGATGTTACTGCATTGGTGATGTCATCTCTTACCTCGAGATTAATCGTCTGCCACTCATGCTTGCCTGCTAGATATGCACGTGAGTTATACGAGTGTACCGTAATCTCTTCGTGTGATACCTTTGGTCGATCTACAGACTGAACATTCGAAGTAAGCTCTCGAAGAAAGTTGTTTGTGCCGAAATTCTGAAAGACAACGCGGAAACGATATGCTAGTTTTGGTTGTAGCATACCTTGCTTTACGCCATCAATAGGCACACCAAATTTATCTAATGCCATTTTTTATTCTCCTAAAAAGAAGCTTGTTCAATAGTTATTTATCATCTTTGTATGATTTTTTAGATCGCAAAAAATAAAAGCGGCATTGCCGCTTTTATTCTCTTATTTTATTATAAGATTAGGCAGTTAGATCTGCACCTGTGTTCTGAATACGAATTGGGATATAGATAAACTCAACTGCCTTAATTGGCTGAATTGCGATATCTACCCACAGCTCGTTTCTATCAACTCTTGCTGGTGTGTTGTTTGTATCATCACACACAACAAGGAAGTCAAACAATGCGCGAAGGGTAATCAGCTCTGCTAAGAATGAATCAAATGCATTCTTTACGGCATCGCGTGTTACGCTATCGTTTGGTTCGAATAGGAACGGCTGTGCAATTCTATCAGCTTGATAACGCAAGTAGTTCACCAACCTAGCAACATTGACACGATCTAGTGCCGATTCTACTGGATTGCGTGTCTTCTGACCATACACAACAAGTCCGCGTCCCGGAATGAACGAGATTGGATTTACATTGTTGAGGTACAACACATCGCGCTGCCCTTCGTTCAGCGTTACTGGGACAAATTCGTCCTCAGCATCCAGATAACCTACCGATGTTGCGTTAGTTACTGTGCCGCGCTGGAATCCAGCTGGAGCAAACCAAGGATAAGATACTTGGTCATTAAACGCCATTACACGAAGCATCATGTGCGATGGTGGAACTACAACTTCGCCGCCATCAAGATTCGTTGTAAAGCCTGATGGATAGTAGACGCCAAGGTATGGATAAGAACTTACTAAACCTTCTTCGCCATTGGAAGGCGCTTGATTAGCGTTCGTTGCCCATGCTTGTAGCTCGGTGCTGTTATCGCGTAGGTTGAACGGCGTATCACCGATGATGAATGCCTGTTCCTTACGATCCTGATTCAACACAATTAGCTCATCAATTAGCTCTGGGAAACCAGGTGCTGCTAATAGGTTATAAAAGATTGTGTCGGAACGAATAGCTTCGTTGGAAACAATTGTAGAAGCAAGTTCTTGTGTCACGACCGCCTTCACAGCATCTAGTCCTGTGAATGGCGAGCCGTCTTCACGATTACCGCTTGCGTTAACCCAACGATCACCAATTAGCGTGCCTTCAAATGTATAATCTTCACGGAAGACCTTTACATTACGACCGCTGTAACGAGTGTTCCATAGAAGCATATCGACTGGATATAGCAATGGATCTGGTGCATCGGCGTCTAGCGCAGCGCCAGGCTCTGTTCTGGCATCAGCAAATACAATACCCTTTGTTGTGGTCTGATCTGCATTATCGACCAATACCCAATCTGTGTTACCGGCATTTCGACGGTAAATGACAGGATACTCTTCGACCTGATCTGTGTCTACCCATAGATCACCAGCGGCTGGTGCCGCTGGCGCGGTTGGTTGAATAAACAGATCAACAGCTAGTTCAATCCATGTGCCAGCTCCATCATTCACCATAATGTCAATATCGAACGATGGGTTGTACCAGTATGCGCCGTCGGCTGCTGGTGTTGTTGGCTCTACAGAGGATGCCATATATGCTGGTGCTGCGGTACCAAGTGGCTCGAAGTTTGAGTAATTGCCAAGTGCGATCGATACATCAGTTACAAACGACCCAGTATCATTCTCAATGAGAATATCTTCACCTGCGGTATTTGTAAGAGTTAGACGGTCATTTGTTGTCTTACCTGCAACCACGTTAGGAATACCCAATAGGTTAATTGCTTGAATTGTGGCATCTATATCTTCACTACCGGCAAATGTTACAGTTACCTCATTGATGTCAATTGTGCCTGCTCCCATGCCGCCGATTGCAAACGCATCTGTGCCTGTAACAATTACTTGCGATTCACCGTTGTGCCATTCTAGTCCGAATTCGGATCCTGTCGCAGCTAAGAATGCTGCTACCGTACCAGTTGATACATCGTTCCCATCAAATGCCGTATAATATGCAGCATGGTCTGTATATACTGAGACAGCATTAGTGTTTACCCATGCACCGGTAGATGCATTATAATAACTTAACGGAATATCTAATCCGGCGTTTGGTGTTGTTGTCTTAAGCCAATAGTCTCCGGCAGTCGGTGCCGCTGGAACCTGCGTGTGGGACGATGCTGTAAACGGTGTTAGGAATCCCCAATTGCCGCTGGAACGTTCAAAGTATTGCACGTTGCCTTGAGTATCAAAGCTTGCAATTACATCGCCGTCAACATATCCAGCATTTGGAAGATTGCCGCCAACAATTGTGGCGTCTGTTGTATTTAAATGAACGCTTACGTCTACCGCAACCCAGTCTGTACCATCGTATTGGAATAGTCCTGGGACGAAGTCACCGGTGTTCAACCAATATGTATTATTTACTGGTGGTGCAGTAGGTGCTTCTGTTAGCGGCTCTAGCTCGGCTAGGTCTATATCTGCTCGCATTACATACGCGCGATTTGCAATTCCTAGATAGGAGTATGCAGACAATAACCCATATTCGTTTAGTGGGTAACCATGCCTTGCCGAACCACCAACCTCATTGAAATTCGGTTCACCAAAAGTTTGAATCAGCTCTCGCTGACTACTAATAAGGTAAAGTTTTTCCGCATTTGATGCGCGGGTGCCTTCAGCAACGGCAGAACCGTCTGGTGTTGGCTTATCATTAGCTGTTACAATAAAAATTAGTGGGACTGTACCTGGACCCGAAGAAGTGTATAGACTTTCATCGGTGACGGTTACAGAAACGCCGGGGCTTACAAGTGTTGCCATCTCTTATCTCCTGTTCAATGAACTTTGTTACAGGTATTTATCTTAAAGAGCGACATTTAGGGCGGTTATGCTGCCTATTGAAATCTTCTTAGAGGATTATTTAACTATTTATCTTTCACTGGGTTTTTGAAGTCTTTATAACCATTGACATCTGATCATTAAGATCATCTAAGTCGCCGTTATTGTCAACAATTATATGTGGCTCACACCCAGCCCATGCCCATTCGCTTTCATGAATGTGGCTATAGGCCGTTCTCATCATCTCCTCACAATGATTATCGCCATTGTAGGCCGCGACTGCTACTTCCCACCAATCTGGTTTCTCACCTCGATCTACTCGAACCAACAATCCACCCTGGTCTTGAATCATTTTGATTTCGTTTGTGAATCGTGCATCACTAATAACGATGTTCGTGTTTGGTTGTGTCTGTAGTTTATATTTTAGACTAAGCAACCATATATCTTTATGAAAATGGTTCCTTAAAGCTTCAGTCCCTAGTAGTTGTAATGACAGTCTAGGAGTAAAGTTTTCAATTCCCAATTCTTTAGACCACCACTCGTCTACTTCTTCTCGCCATTGTCGGCTTTCTGCGGTATCGCCTTCTAATAAATTTCTTGGCCAACCGAAGATGTCAGCCGTAGCATCTTTAAGAGCCGATGCAAAAGAGAATCTAATAAAGTCGTGATCGCGAACCAATATATCAGCTGCGGTGTTCTTGCCTGAACCGATGGCACCTAATAGACCTATAATCATATATACACCTTTTATAATTGTTAATTATAACAGGGATATAAATATATGTCAACTATTCTTTTGGGCCATCTTGTGAAAAGAAAAGAGAAAGAAGAAGCGCGCCGAGAAGGAATAGCAGGAATGCCACCTAGGAATAGTCTACTTCAATCTTTGGGGTTGTATCGCCTGCTTGCATTTCTACAGGTTTCTTACCCATAAACGTCTCCGCCCGGATTGTGTTTGGACCTGTATACTCCCACCATTGTTCAACAAGTGCTTCTCTGCGGCTAATAATGCGAGTGTGCCTCTTTGCCCACCCCAACTTTTCTAGATCGCCCCAAGCATAGGATGAAGCGGAACCGGTCGCGGCTGCAATGAATGGCTTTTCACCATTTTCAATAGCATCTTTTAGTTCGTTGAGGCCTTGCTTATTCTCTTTAAGAATTTCTGTTACTTTCATTTTTACTATTCCTTTTATCCGATAACAAATGGCATTCCGTCACGACCAACAACGAAGTTGAGTAACTCAACTTCTAATTTTTCTAGGTCAGCCATTGCTTCTTGTTTCATTTCAGGGCCGTTCAACAATACCGCGCCGCCAGGGCCTGGTAGTCCGCCAGCAAACATACCTCGAGCCTGTCCTAACATTAGTTTGCATTGGGCTGCGGCGTAGTCACGAACCCAAGGTCCAGAATACGGGTCCTCAATTAATAAATCCGCCGGACGTTTCATCCAAACCTTAGCAACGACGTCCTCTTCTGCTGTAGGTCGTCTTATAAGGGTTAGCTTATGCTCCGTCGGGCTCCACGTGAAGTTGATCTCCGACCCAAACACACGACCGATCGTTTCTTGATACTGAGCAAAGAAATCCCATGTAGCGAGACCGCCTGTTCTACCTGCTTGAAGAAGATAGATATTTGAGAACGCTGCCTCAAATGGATCGAAATTTGTTCCGCCTGTGCTATTTGCTCCAACCCCTCGACGATATAAGCGTTCTACTTCCTGTACCTCTTCAGGCATCGTGTAGACATTCTCATATGGTTGCATAGTGAAGAAGACGTGTGCTTCCTCTACGCTTCCCGATGTCTTTTGTCGGAGTTTATCAAGTGCCAGATCTACTGCCACTTCATAGTGTTCGGGATCTAACTCAACATCGATCATCCGATTGCCCAACATTAGTTGAATCTGATTTATCAACCTTGTCTTTGGTGTTATGGTTGCGCTCATACATTTATTTATCACCTTTTGTCAATATTTGACTTTGGAATAAAACTAGTGTATAAATATAGACAACTATAGAGGTATCTCATGATCACAATCCCAGTTGCCCCGGGCGATGGCATAGGCCCCGAAATCACCGAAGCGGTCCTTTCTATTCTAAAGTCAGCAGATGATAGTTTAAACTTCGTATACACCACAGTAGGTCTAAAAGCTTACGAAAGTGGTCTGTTGGCTGGCATTGGCCAAGACACATGGAATGCCATCAAAGAACACGGTGTGATATTGAAAGGTCCGATCACCACCCCGCAAGGTGGAGGATACAAGAGTGTTAATGTCACCATGCGTAAGACATTAGGACTTTATGCAAACCTTCGTCCTTGTAGCTCATACTATCCATTCGTAAAGTCGCTTCATCCTACAATGGATGTGGTGATTATTAGAGAGAATGAAGAAGATACCTATGCTGGTATCGAGCATAGACAATCGGATGAAGTTTATCAATGTTTGAAACTCATTACTCGTCCAGGTTGTGAACGTATTATTCGATATGCTTTTGAGTATGCCAAGAACAACGGTCGTAAGAAGATTACTTGTATGACCAAAGACAACATTATGAAGATCACGGACGGGCTTTTTCACAAGGTGTTTGACGAGATTCGTGTCGAGTATCCTGAGATTGAATCAGACCATATGATTATCGACATTGGTTCAGCACGAGTGGCTAGCCGTCCTACAGATTTTGATATAATCGTTACACCGAACCTATATGGTGACATCATTTCCGACATCGCTGCCGAAGTGAGTGGTTCGATCGGTCTTGCAGGCTCTTGTAACATCGGGGCTCGCTGCTCGATGTTCGAAGCGGTTCATGGTTCCGCACCTGACATCGCCGGGCGAGACATCGCTAACCCTTCTGGTCTGCTAATGTCCGCGGTGATGATGATGGTCCATCTTGGACGACCAGAGATGGCGGAAACTATTCACAACGCCTGGCTACGAACGATTGAAGATGGTGTTCATACGAAGGACATCTGCTCTCGCACCTCTAAGCGCGTCGTGGGGACGCGAGAGTTTGCACAGGCAGTGATCGACCGCCTCGGTATGGTCCCTTCGAAGCTGGAGCCGGTCGTCTACCCACCACAAGCGAGGAAGATTGACCTATCGGCGCAGACTCCGTCTCGACCAAAGGCCAAGAAGGTCTGCGTCGGTGTGGACGTCTTCCTGAACTGGGATGAGGATGATCGAAATCCTGTTGTGCTGGGCAAACGATTAGAGGGTATTGAGAGCCACGGGTTGGAGCTCAAACTCATCACCAATCGCGGGGTGAAGGTCTACCCTGGTGGCAACCCTGAGACGCTGCTCACCGACCACTGGCGCTGCCGTTTCGTCTCCACCGTTGAGCGCGATGTGACCAACCTCATTCCGGGGCTGCTCTCCCGCATCTGGCTGCATCGTCTAGATGCTGTGAAGACGGAGAACCTCTACACCTTCGATGGGGAGCGCGGGTACTCGCAAGCTCAGGGCGAGTAACCTATTGATTCTGTAGGTCGCTAAGTCGTTGATTTTCTGTAAATCCGCACGAGCGTTAGGTTCTGTGCAGGTCTGTGCGTCATTGTACTGTTTACCGCACGACTATGCGGGTTTTAGTCGTCTTGCGACTTATTCTTATTTATGGAGAAGTTCGCAACATCGCTCTTAGCAATCCGACCACGCTCCTCAAAGATGATGTAACTGCCTTTCTCGTCTAGAAACTTATCGACAAACACCGTTCCGTCTTTTAGCTTGATGCGAACCCGCTTGCCTTTGTGAGTGGATGTATGCACTATTCACCAACCTTCAGATTTCTCTTCATCAACACCTTTGGGTCATTGAGGCGATTGACAATCTCATTAGCCAAAAACATCGCCATCTCTTCTGTCTCGCCGCGGACTTGAATCATGCAGTCCCACCCGGACATATTGTGAACTTTGCCGACGTGGTCTATCCAAACCTCCCACACTTCTTTATCTATGTCGTCTACAAGCTCGTATTCACCAGTCGGATAATGGATCTGGTCTTCCTCTGAGAAAACTTCCGTTTCCTTCCAGTCCTTGAAGGGTGGAGAAATTCTACCGACCTTAAACAAGGCTGTGCCCTTCTTCGACCTCCTCGATCGATATGAACGGGAAACGCGAAACGATCCTGTCAGGATCGTTGCCTGCCCTCTCTACCGAGTATTCTTCACGCCCGGGGATTGCCTTTGTGAGGACTTCGCCGCTGCGGATCTCCATATCCCAAAAACCATTCATCACTCGTCCTGCAATGATGGTTCCGTCTGGTCCCCGCTGAACTAACGTCAGCTCGAGATGGTGTACACCGTTGAGAATAACCGTTGCTCGTTCATCCATCACCATTCTCCACCATCTTGCGAATCGCCTTAGCGAACTTCCGTCCGACCTCTTCGTCAATCATCTCTCGAATGTCGTCGTTGATGGCTCGGTTGCTGTATCCGCAGCCATACCTTTCTCGACATAACTCCGTTCGATAATCAGACATCTCCTTCCCGAGAGCATCTTCAAAGAAGATTTTGAGATCGATGAGCCCCACCTTACTTTACACCAAATACAAAACGAAGAACGGTACGCTTCCACCAGGAGTTTGCCAGCACCAATCGCCACCCTTCTTTTCTGGCGGCCCATGATGGATGAAAAACCCCCGTGTTGCAGTTAAGTACCGCCTTTTCTGTTCGATGGAACACGGAACAGGCTTGATCGTGTGTTGCGGCGGGACCATGGAATTCGATTGTTGGGATATGCATGGTCACAGATTTCTGTTCGTTCATTACTTCACCACCCTCAGGATGACGATGTGTTCATTCATCTTACCGTTTAGACTCGTCTCCATCGCCTTGATGTTTCCCAGAAACTTCCGAAGCTGGACCTTACCAGCCTTCATCACTTCGGCGAGCTGCTCCTTCGGCTTACGCAACGACTTCTGTACCGACTCGCCCTCATTAAATTCCTTAATGTATGCGCCCTTAACAGTTAGACCGCCGTCATCCTGAGCAACATACCGACCCAGCTTGCGGTTACGGGTATTGAAAACCCACACCTCGCGGGCACCGATGATGTTGATCGGATTGACACTTGCAATGCCGTAATCAGTATCCTGCTCCTTATACTTGATTCGGGCAACCAGTTTCTCCTGAGAGACCGCCTTCTTCTTGCGAGGTGCTCGCTTCGCCTTCTGAGCAATCGACACCATATTGGCGGCTGCCAGAATGTTTTCGATCAGCTTCACCATCCGCTGGATCTGCGTCTTCTTCAGATTCGCATAGCCTTCCTTCAGGTCTGCATCCTTGCCGGCAAGAACTGCCTGCAATTCTGCCAGCTCTGCTTCGTAGAATCCAGAGACATATCGAGCCTGCGGCGCCTTGAAGCTCGCCTTCTGCATTTCCGCCAACGGGTCAAATTCATCAGCCTTGTTTCGAGTAGACGCTGCAAGATGGTCCAACCAACCATCAAAGGTTGCGGACAGATCGGCTGCCTGATCACGGATGCGGTCTTGCACCGACACCACCCGCTTCTTGATCTTCTCATCTTTCTTCGCTTCGGCTTTCTTAGCAGCAATGATCGCCTTACCAGTAGCCACTCGCTGTGACAGAAGTTTCTCAAATCCTTCCATCACTTCCGGCTTGAGCTGTCCGCCACCATTCAAAATCGTTGCATACTTGCCGAGGACCTCGAGAATTTTGTCATCGAGGACCTTCAGCGCAGCCATGTCTGCCTTTGTCATGTCTGCATCTTTGGCGTAGGTCAATACTGCCTTCGCCAAAGCCTTGTTCGTCATTTCGTATTGTGCAAAATGCAATGCACTATAAAAGCGATTCGTGTAATCCTTCGCGTCGAGATTCACACCGGCGAAGTCCATCTTCGGAGCTTCATACCGAACCTTCTTGCGACCGCGTTTCTTAGGGACTGCCTTCATAAAACCTGCTCCTTTACTGTACCACTATTATACCATCTTTATGGAAAAATGTCAAGAACTATATTCCATTATATATCAACGACTTATAAGTCATTGACATAAGCGTGTTTTTTATCTTTCAGCAACAGCATGAATGCTTGTTTTTCCAATAAATCGCGGTCTTTGCCTATCAGTTTCTTTGGAACCACCCACTTGCCTGCAGAATAAGGAATTCTTGATTCTCCTTCTGGAATGACCTCTCGTACTTCATATGATGTTACAACGCCACGGAAATCATGAGTTCGAATAATTATAACTTCAGCAACCCTCAGACTTTTTTTGTCTACCGTCGGTAGAATGGCAAGCCTCGGTTCACCAAAATTGGCATATGATATCTTGTACTGATTCTTCATCTTATTTCCTAACTTCTAGGATTTGCTCCGTACTTGAGACAATGCTGGAAATACTCTTTCTCATCTGACGGGATAAGGTCTCTGTTAGTTGCTCGTTTTAAAGACCATTCGGGCGGGCCTAACCCATCTACTCCGAACCAGTATACCAGATAGGTGTTTTCATCGTATCTGATGCGAATCCGACCATACTCAAACGGAGGATCACCATCAAGCACCATCCCATCATAGGGAGAGGCGGTGCTTCGTTTGACATAATCGTTTCGTTCGAACATTAGGCCTCGCCGCAGAACCTTGTCCGGTCGATCCTCGCACCGTTGTCCTTGTAGGTGTAGACGACATACTCCCTCTGCATACGATTGTGAATTCGAGTCGTCACCGCCCGCGTCCTACCGCTTGTGTCCTGGTAGAGCCACTTGCGCGTCTTCGGCTTGCGAACGCAGGAAGTGGGGGTCTTCAACCCAGCCAGCGGGTCCGGGTGGGTTGCTCCGAGTTGATCTGCCGTCGTAGCCACATCTTTGCCGCATACCGCACCAATTCTGCGGGCGACAATATGAGGGACAAGATTAGCGACTGCGGCATCGATGTTGTCTTCGTTCAACCACTTACTATTGAAGCGGGCGACTACTCGACCAGCCTCTCGCTTGTAGGAGACGACCTGGCTCTTGCCGCGGTTTGTGAAAGTGGCACGAAAACCGTTGAGGTCAACACTCATCTCTTTCTCAGCCTTTACGACCAGGGCGTTGACCTTGCGCTCAACCTGCTTTTCATACTTCGTGCTAAGTCGTTGATTTTTCAAAACGTAACTCCTTTCTCCAGTATCATAATGATACTATCAAGGTGAAAGGAAGTCAAGATCTAAATTTTCAACGATTTCAATAGGTTATACGATTTCGCCGGCCTGTATGGTGATATCTTGCGTTAGCAATGCGGTAGAAGTTCCTAATAAACCGATTTCTATGCGCCACGTTCCGTTGGCTGGACTGACGCCCGACTGATGCGGGCCCATAGTATCTGCTGCTTCTTTTGTTACATCAAGCGGTAACCATGCCGAGCTATTACCAACAGCGATATCTGTTCCTGCGTTTAGGACCGGGCTGCCATTTACACGAAT
>Ga0102931_1001384_pt1 | contig 12021 bp, 9 predicted proteins | sample SalPonR1_C_D1_MG_FD_79282 | JGI IMG/M metagenome (GOLD analysis project Ga0102931, IMG submission 79282) | Salt pond soil microbial communities from South San Francisco under conditions of wetland restoration - Salt Pond MetaG R1_C_D1_MG | ecosystem: Environmental > Aquatic > Marine > Intertidal... | reverse complement strand
TTCTCCTTTATTTAATGCGAAAGTGTAAGATTCTATTAAAAATAGACATTCTTTGTGATGATCTGTTGAAGAATCAATCGCCAGCGAAAATTTACGCTGATAATTTTGCTATTATGAACTGCTCTATTCGCCGATTTGAATTATGGAGCATAGTAAATAATAGATTGAGATGTTTAATATGGGATATTTCAGAATCATAATACCAAAACCGGTTAATGTTAACCAAGGCGATGGCATAAATTTTCTTATTTAAAAAAAGAGCCGATCAAAACAGTATAAATAATGTTCGATCGGCTCTTTAAATTTTTGTCCATCAAGACCAGACCATTTGCTTTTCTAGCGCTAGCCATCTTCCGGATGATATTAACTGTTTGGCGGATCAATTGTATTTTCCTGGAAGTCGAAATAGAGAGTCTGTTTTGAACCATTTTTATCAACTGATTGTAATAAGCATTAATCGTTCAAGATTCATTTTATCTGAGTTGATGCCTCCTAAAAAGGGTTTTTGATTTTTTCTCGAAAACTTTCGCCATTCATATATCCTCTCTGCGCGTAAAGTAACAGAGTATATTAATTCAATCATAAACCACTGGTATCATGTCAACACAACGATTTCATAGCGAGAGACGCTTCTCTCATCTAACCTACCTAGCTGCAATAGTAACTCCAGTCCTTTTATTCATTTCATGTTCGGATAACGGTACGTCTGTTGAAGAGCCGCAAAACGTGGAACAGGTCGGCGACTTTCTCGAGAGTCTTCCCTCCTGGAACCAGTTTGCGCCTCCTGAATCTACTCAACCACCTACCCCGGCCGGTGATGCGGTATCACAGGAGGATGTCACGATGGACGTAGAAATTGTAAATGAGGAAGGTGGCACCGATCTGCTTGAAAATGTTACCTACTCCTGCCAGGATCAGCCATATACCCTTACAGATAACCCACAACAGATCGCCATGTATTCACCTGACCGGGAAATTCTGTATGCCGGCGGACTTATTCAGGGAAAAAGTCATCGTGATGGACTTGGCAGCCTTCTGGGACTTCCCATTTCTGAACGGGCCCCTATTAATGTGTCGATCCCGGGACTCGCCAATGATGATAATTTCCGTACTGTAGAGCGGCCAAATCAGGCAAATGTAGATCAGGCAATTGGTTCGATGATTGGGAATGCCACGGCAAGTGGACTTTCAACACCGAGCTCCATTTCATTTAAGATGGAAACCTATCATAGCGAGAAGCAGTCGGCCCTGCAGATGGGGCTTTCCGGAAACTACCTCGGTTTTGAGGGATCGGCCAGCGGCAGTATCGATCGTAACCAGTCAGAAACGACTATTACGGCACAGTTCTATCAGAAAATGTATGAAGTTGTGGTAGAAGCCCCTCAAAGTCCCGGCGACTTTTTCAGCGAGGAGTTTACTAATGCCCGCCTTCAGCAGCAGGTCAACCAGGGACGAATTGGTCCCGACAACCTGCCGGTGTATGTCTCGAACATTGTATACGGGCGCATGATGATGTTTTCACTCACATCAACCGCCAGCGAATCCGAAATCCGCGCAACCATGCAGGCCGGCTATAACTCCATTGGCGGAAGTGTGGAAGCTAATATGAATGCGCAACAGCGTTCTATTTTATCAGAGTCAAAAATTAAGATTACCTCGATTGGCGGCGATGCCGAGGCAACATTGGCAATGATCCGCTCAGGTGACTGGTCGCAATATTTTACCGAAAATGCACCACTCTCAAGCGCCTCACCGATGTCTTATACTTTTAGGAACCTTGGTGACGGAAGCATTGCCAGCGTAACCGAGACCACCGAATACAACATCCGTACCTGCGTTGCCAGGCAGGCCACACCGGGCACATTTGATCTTCTGGCGGCTCAGGACCTCTCCCTGCCCATTTCCGCACCGGCCACCGTGGTGATGGGAGATGTGAACGGCGACGGAAACCAGGATCTGATCTATAACCATGTGAGCGCTAATGCCAATGAGACGGTGGTGGCTTTCTCCAATGGAAACGGCACCTTTACAATGGGCACGCCGGTCTCACACAGCGCAACACCTGCTGACGGCTGGAGCCAGTACGTGGTGAAGGTGGGTGACTTCAACAACGACGGATCGGATGACCTGGCCTGGGGTCGTGTTAACGTCACAAATACCACGTACATCGGCCTATCGAACGGCGACGGGACCTTTGAAGAGATGCCCATGTTTACCCGAGAGGGTAGCGGATGGGGAACACGTTATCTTTTTGATGTAGGTGATATTGACGGTAAAGATGGAGATGATCTGGTGTGGAATACGATCGCTACCACTAATCGTACATACGTCAGTTTTTCCAACGGAGACGGAACCTACGGCATCAACAATTTTGGAGAAACCGACCAGAAATGGAATGATCATCCGGTTGTAACATCGGCCTGGGCACCCTACCGATGGCGTATTGCCGACTTCAATGGAGATGGACGTGATGATCTGATCTGGCACAAAGAGGGCGTTACGGGATCCTCCGGACACCGCGTTCATTTTGCCGAATCCAAGCGGGATGATGAGGGAAATATTTTTGACTTCCCCGCCGTGTTTGACAGGGGAACCGCCGGGTGGGCCCCTTATGAAATCCTGATTGGTGATGTGGATGGAAATGCAGGAGCTGATCTGGTCTGGGCAAAATCCAATAATGCAGGTCAGCGCCCTATCTTGCATCTGGATCTGTCAACCGGAGGCAGCCCTGTACTTGTGGAAGGAGGAACCGCTCAAGCTCCGGGAGCGGAAGAAGCGCAGGACTATGAAAGCTTTCTTTTGGATGTAAATGGCGACGGACGCAAAGATGTGGTCTTCAACCGGATGGGCCCGGTAAACAGGAGCTATGTTGGTTTGGGAAGCAATGATGGTAGATTTGACTTCTCACGCGTCAGCCAGGATCATCCGGCAACCGACCAGTGGGCGCAGTTTAAAATCCTGACCGGAGATATCAACGGTGACTCGCGTGAAGATGTGGTGTATGTAAATGCCGACGCCACCAACCGTGTGTATGTAGGAATTTCGCGGGGTAGTTCACAATAGATAACTTCAAGTGATTTATACTGAAATACTGATCAAAGAATTTTGTTTGGTCAAGAAATGAGGTGCTTTTGGTGATGTAAACATCACCGGAAGCACCTTTTTTTATTTCAAAAAATTTACACGTTCAATTTCCCAGTTCGCGTTTAAGCCAGGCCCGTGCCACACGCCAGTCATAACGCACTGAATGCTCGGTACCACCAACCACATTTGCTATCTCTTTATAATTCAGTCCACCAAAAAACCGGTACTGCACAATTTTTGCATGACGCTCATTCATAGATTCAAGCTTTTTTAGGGCGTCATCAAGATCGAGCATCTCTGATAGCTTAGCCTCGTAGGGAGCCATTCCATCTTCAAATGTCATTGCCTGTTCCTTTCCTCCCCGCTTTTCAGCATTATGCTTTCGTGCATAGCTGATCAGAATTCTACGCATTGCCAATGCAGCAATTGCCAAGAAATGACTCCGGTTATTATAATTTGCATCCTCCTGCCCTACCATATTAAGGTACGCTTCATGCACCAGGGCAGTCGTCTGAAGCGTATGCCCTGCGCGTTCTCCCCTCAGCTGCAAGTGAGCCTCACTTCTCAGGTGGTTGTAAACTATCGGATATATCTGATCAACAAGATTAGTGTCACTCTCTTTAAGACGGTTGAGAAGCTGAGTTAGATCTTGAGAATTTGCATCCATGCCTTGGGGGCTATTTATCTGAAACAGATTGATTTTGATGGTGGCTAATCTAATTCATAACCCCGTAAACAGCAACAAAACACAACAAATCTCATATCAAACCGATAGCATTTCAGCCACAACAGAAATTGTTCTATTTTTGAGAGTGCAGGGCTATACGGTTGCCTTCCGTATCCTCAAAAGTTGCCATATATCCATATTCGGGTGAAATCTGGGTCTTTTGCTGTAAAATTTCTCCACCTGCATCCTCAACCCGTGACAATTCGTTATCTACATCCTCACAGAAAAAATAGATCAATGCACCCTCATGACTTGGAGTATAATGATCGCTTGCCTCAATGAGTGCCCCACCTGCCCCTTTTGTCCCATCGCCCATCGGAAGAAACGCCATCTTGAGTTCACCAAAGTCCTGTACTTCAAGCTCAATCTGAAAGAGCTCACTATAAAATGCCATTGCCCGTGTCATGCTATTCACGGGTACCTCGAACCATACTACAGTTGCTATATTATCTTTTTTCATTCCAGGCTCCTCTTTGTTTTTGTTGATTTTAACGTGCCAGATACCAACTTCTCCCGATGACATATTAAAAAAATTCAACTAATAATCAGATCTGAATATTTTTTTAGTCACCACATCTTTAAAACTTGTGGAAACGCATGTCATGTAATCAATGCTACTTGTTTAACTCTATCTTTCAAAGATCTCCATCAAACCAATTTATACGTACAAATTTTATGACAGAACCAGCCTGACATCACTAAGAAGAAAACCCTTCATGAACTTTTAGAGACAATCATTCAACCCCCCACCTACCATTATGGACCAGACCAGCGGGATGAAGCGCGGTATAATAAGCGGGGAAATATGTATGGCGGCGAAGGTGTTGTCTTGTCCTTCTGCTTCAAATGTTTGAGAATGGCGAAATGGTCAACAACAGGATTGGAGCCTATATGATCTAACCAAAAAAGGGAGTTAGCGCTGTGTTTCATACGCATGGCACACGTAATGGGCAGAAATTTTATGTGGTCATCATCAGAGAAGGCGGGTATTTTGAGAAAGATGACTGGGAAAGTGATGCAAGAAGCTACCCGCTAACGGCCGCCGATACTCTGATAACAGTAAGAGGAAGAGGTGATGCATTCCATTCAGTTCTCAATGCGTCCGACAGCCTGCTGGTCATATTTGTCATCACCACAAACGAGCTTTACTCTAAATCTCATCATATATACCAATATACATCGTTGATGCAATCAAGCATATGATTCACCAACATTCGGGAAGATCTGATCCATTTCAAAATACATAGTAAGCCTGTCACTAATTTGAGTGTTAATCCGAATTAAGCTGAATATATAACGACAGATAAAAATAAATTTTTTAGAGTCATAAATAGGCTTTTCTATAATTTAGTTGTATCATTTGAGTTCAATTTAATACATTCACTTGTCAAAAAGTGGATACAACTATAGTATAACGTTATGCAATACGGAAAAGTAAAATGGTTTGATGCTGAAAAAGGATTTGGATTCATCGAGCCTGACGAAGGCGGTAAAGACATTTTTGTTCACAGAAACAATATTGAAAATCTTGGCTTTCAAGAGGGCCTCAATGATGGCGAAGAGGTGGAGTTTGATGTAGAAGATACTCCTAAAGGTCTGAGTGCAATTGAAGTTCGACGAGTTGACTAAAAGACCCTGAGAAATTTAATAACAAAATTTAAAAGCCATGCAGTAATGCTTGGCTTTTTTTATTTGTGCCAATATTATCTCTGTGAAGATCTGGTTTAAACTTAAGACCAGCCTGCCGATACAAATATCTGTGCCTCATTCTATAATAATGAGACTATTTCGTTTATGATACCATTCAACTACAATCAAGAAAAGAGACAGATTATTTTTGGTCATCCTGCTGTTGATGCTATTGATAATAATCTGTCGGCTGAATCTTCTGTTAACGTTTGGATTATTGCATCTCATCGGCATGACGCCCTGATTCAAAAGTTAAATGAAATAGAGTCCGTAAATATTCTCGAGCATTTTAGCCGGGTCTTGCAACATGTACCTCAGGATCAGGTTCAAAAAGCCCGTCATACTGTAGCCAAACTGCAACCCGATATCATTATTGCAATCGGAGGAGGCTCTGCAATCGGGTTGGCAAAAGCAGTTGCGTTAAAACACCCCATTCCTGTTTGGGCGCTGCCCACCACATATTCAGGATCTGAAATGACAGATATTTATGGAATATCCTCAACTGATAAAAAAATGGTGGGAAGAGATTCAAGAGTCACGCCTCAAAAAGTATTTTATGATCCCGGCCTTTCTCTATCCCTTCCGTTTGATACAGCTGCAAAAAGTGCGGTTAATGCTCTCGCCCATCTTGTTGAAGCTTTATATAGTCCGAAAATCAATCCATTTACAAAGCAACATGTACTCGAAGGCCTTCGAATTTTAGTCAATGGGCTGTGGAATCTTATCGATAAAAAATCTTTGTCGGCTGATATAAATGAAGAACTACTTTTGGGGGCCTGTTACGGAGGGAAAGCACTCGCAGAAGCAGAGATGGGACTGCATCACAAATGCGCACACGTATTAGGAGGCCGATACGGGCTCGACCACGCATCTGTTCACACTGTGCTTCTTCCCTATGTTTTAGACTATCAGTGGGACTCTTTAGGAGATGAGATTAAAGACTATTTCAGAAGTATATTTAAATCTGAGTATCCGCCTAAAATGCTGAAGGATATCATCACAGATCTCGGCCAGCCTACATCTCTTATTGATATTGGTTTCTCGATGGATAATGCCGGTGAAGCAGCAGAAGAAATATCAGGTCTGGAGTTCAATAATCCGGCTCAATTCACATCTAAGGCTATTCTATCTCTGCTCGAAAAAGCCGGCACCGGAGATGAGTTGTAGACTATTGGCCATCTATAGTACATCCTGAAGGTCAGGATCCCGATCTATCAGATTTTTGGCAAATGGACAAAGCGGAAGAATTTTAATGCCATTTTCCCGTGCCCATTCCACACCATGTTCAACCAGCTCCCGGCCGGCACCGGTGTTTTTAAAAGGCTCTTCTACCTCTGTGTGGTCAATAATTATTTTGGATTGGCCCATTCGGGAATAAGTCATTTTGCCCGCTTGCTTGCCGTCGCGCATAAGCACGAATTCTCCTTTTGTTTCGCTTTGGTTATGTGTAATCATAGAGCGTATTTATGATTGTTGCCTGCTCAGAATTTGTGATCATTTTATTCACGAACCGGCCGGTTGTTGTTTAGTATCGAAAAAGTCACCCGGAATAAGCTTCTGCTTATTACATTCTTCAAGAATCATCTCAGTTACGTCACTTTTGAACATAAACTCGTAACGAATGTCTAGTACGTATGCTTTAACCCGAAGCTTCATTACAAACTTTTTATCTCTCATCTCGTTTAAAACGATGATGGTAACCGGCTTATTAAGGAAGCTATATGAAGATGAATAAACAGCTTTTTGAGCTATTTTTTTCACTTTAGCTGCGTCAACGGTTGCCGGCAGAAATATCTCAGCTACCACCTGGCAATGAAGTGCACTTGAGTTTGAATTAGATACAGCGTGATTCATCAGCTCTCCATTTGGTATGGATACAACAGAATCGTCAGGCGTAACCATCCTGCTTGATCTCAACCCGATACTTAATACCTCTCCATAATGATCACCCACCTGGATTTTATCGCCTACCTGAAACGGACGGTCGAGAATTATCATAATCCCACCAAAAATATTTCGAAGAATATCTTGTGAAGCAAAACCAACAGCAATCCCGACAGATGCAGCTATTGTAAGAACCGTTTCAAATGGCGGCACTATCACGCCGGCAATGATTATATAGATAGCAATACTCCAAATGATTATACGGCTGACCGGTGATAGACGCTTAATGAAAAGCCGATAGTTAGTAGTCCTTTCGGAGATGTTGTCTAGAATAAGCGTCACATACTTATTCAAATAGTACGTTATGAACAGAATAACAAGCGTATATAATACCTTGCTGAATGATATCAATTCACGGATTTCAGCGATATTTGTCGGGGCGTCATCATTCGAATTTGCAGCAGTTGATGAATCGGCAGGTTGTTCTTGTTCGTTTGCAGCAGGTTCTGACGCCTGTACACTATCTGCTACGGCTTCTGTGGCAGTGGGTTCCGTTTGCTCTTGTGCTTGCTGTGAGACTGATTCAGAAAGTGTGTCTGCCTCTTGCGAGTATGCTGCGGTGCTGAAAACACAACATACCGCAATTGCCATTGCTGATGCCTGTATGATTGACTTGATACTCTTTCTGTTTGTCATAGTATTTCTCGTCTAGTGTATAATATTTCTCTGCTTCAGCATCCGGACAACCTGACGGTAAACAAGGTGATTTAAACTAAAACCAACATTTCCGGAATAGATGATACCTTTGGTTTTGAGACGTGCGAGCATCAGGCTGCTATCTGATGAATTTTGATGCAGAGCCTGAGCTACCTGATCGCTGTTCATCTTGTCATGAAGCACAAGTGCTGCCAACGTAAAAAGCACCTCTTTTGATGGGAGTTCAAGTTTATCAATTTCAGTTACTTCTATCGGCTGAAATACAAATCGCTGGCTGTCAATCTCTTTAATTGACTGTAGCCAGAAAATCATGGCTATTGATGTATTTCCCTCACAGATTTTTGAAAGTTTGCTGAAAAATTGATTTCGCAGCAGCTCCTGAGACAGTTTATCATCGCCCAGTAGTTTTTTATATGCACGACTGTTCTTTGTTGAATCATCCGGTTCAAAGTGTAGCTCATACCCTGATGATTTATGGCGACTGAGAATAGCTTCCCGTATTTCAGATTCATCGAGCTGGTCGGTAAACACAGCATGAGAAAAATATTGATCGGCATCGGATATTTTCTTGAAAAATTCCCACGAGTAGCGCGAGCAGCTTACCATCCAGAACAGCTTATCCGTAGTAGATGACATGATAACCCAAAAAGCTTCCAGGGCATTAAATCCGTTAATATTCCTGATAAATGCATTTTGAAGATTTTCAACAACAATGACTGTTTTCTTCTTTTTTCGCTCAGCTTTTTCCAGAAATTCTTCCCTGGTTTCAACATTCTTAAAACCAAGGGCCGCACAGAGTTTTTTAAGAAGTTCTTTTTCTTCAGTAAACGTCATACTCAAATCTACTCGAACCGTCGGTGCCCCTTCCAGGCACTGTTCTTCTGCAAAACGAATCAGGGTTGATTTACCACTCCCCTTTTCACCTACTATTGCCACATTTGAAGAGAGGCCCCGGCTCCACTGATCATATGCTCCACTTATAAGTGAAAAACTATTTGAAGGGCTCACGTAGAAACGCTCGTCAATTGAGAAATCTCTATCAAAAAGACGCCTATAGACAAATGGAAGATCACTGGGAACAGCTGGCCGGGCCAGATATTCGGCGAGATTCCGTTTCTCTGTCGTTGATATCTCATCTTTACCATGTATTCCCAAATAGGGTTTTACGACACGGCTGTACTTATTAAATTTCTTGACTCCGACACGCCAATACAACTCAATTTTCTCGGATATCCTTGCCCATCTGGACGATGCTTTCTGCTTCCAGTCCAAAGCCTGTTCTTTTACATAGAGGGCTTTATCCTGTAGCTCGAATTTATCAAAATCGCGTCGGAGCATCGTCCCTGCCAGGGTATCAAGTGCAGTAGGCAGGCGTGTTTCTACAATTTCTTTGTAGACATTATGCTTCTCACGGATCTCTTTTATTCCCTTTTCAAGTGTAGATATCGCTCGTTCAAGTCCTTCAAGTGAAATCGAAAGGGGTGTTTGAACTTTTTCTTCCTGGCCCGGTTCAGCATCCTCTATTTTAGCTTCTGAAGCTGCCTGCAGGTTCACATCAACAACCTGAACGGCCTCTTCTGCTGTTGATAAAGCATCAGCCACCAGTTTGTCAAACTTCTGAAGCGTTGGATCGAGTGTTTTAACAGCCTCCTCGTTCATAAATCGGGCGGCGAGGGATTGCCAGCGAATAACATCCATTTCAACAACCGGAACCGGATAATTACTTTCACGTTTACGAGCCAGGTGCAGCTCGTCAGAAAACCGTCTGGATTCCGCCTGCAGATCACTAAGTACGTTTTGGATATTACTGACCGGTTTCATTATGCGATCGTGATCCTGTATCGGTTCAAGCAGATTTTCATCCAGTTCACTGGTTAGATCTTTCCGAAGAGAGTTCAGCTTTTTTTCCACATTATCAGACGGCTTTATCTCGCCAATCTGTTTAAGTGCAGTTTGGGTAGCCTTTACACCTTTTTCAAATGGGAGATAAAAAGTATCGCGAAAGAATTCATGAGTTAGTTTCTTGATATCTTCATTCGCTGAAGATGCGAGGAAACCATAACGTGCAATTTCTACCTGAACTTTCAGATCTGTGAACTGCGACATTAAAAAACGGCCCCACTCCTTTCTCTGTTTCTTGAATACATCGTGATCGGGCAGAATAGAAGAACCAGGCGAGTTTTCCGTTTTCTTTTTTTGTGAAAGCTGAAACGTACCGGCATAAAAAGATTTAGTGAGCAATTCTTCTGCAAACGGTTCTAAGAGTTGCTTAACCTGCTGAGCGTTATTTTCTTCAACTTGTTTGAGATGCTGTACTGCAACATGAAGATGATCTTCCAGTTCTGCAAAAATCTGGAACTTAAAATCTGTTTTCTTTTTCTCCTCAAGTGTGTCATTCTCCTCGTCTTTTCCTTTCTGTTCATCTGTTTTTTCTAACAGCAGTTCCAGCAGCATGGCACATTCATCATACTCTCGTGCAGCAAATTCTTCTATCCAACTTCTGGATGACACAACATGTTCAAAAAAAAGCTGCCGAACGTAAACAGTACGGGTCAGCGGACGGCGTAGAATATCTTTTTTGATCCGTTTTAAAAACTTTCCGGTTTTGACTAGTATCGAATCTTCAGCTTGTGCATTGAGATGGGCATCTTGCTGGGTTTCAGTCATCTCTTCAGGCAGTGATCGAGCCGCAGCCTTCAATGACTCCTCAAGGCGAGCATGAAAACTATCCTTCTCAAGCGCTTCGATCACCTCTCTTAGCTCCGGAAGTTGTTTGTCGAGCAGATCTATGATTTGCTGATATCTGCTATCATCATCTTTTTTAAGGCGCAGAAGTTCATCACGTGTTGCCGTAAACCAATCCCGAAGCGGTTGGCGAAAGGAATGCCTGAGATTTTGAAGTTCCCTTGAGAGATCCGTCTCAACAAATGTCCTAACGGTCGTCTCAATAGCCGTATGTAAATCATTCTCAATCTCATGTTGCATAACCAATAATCGCCTTCAATTAAGGAAAAACCAACTTATCGTGAAACACAGTTACCGCTCTTATCAATGAGCCGTTTAATTTCACTATAACTTTTATCAAATATAGCATAAATCAACCAAAAACCGATGATTGTGCCCGACCGGCTATTTGATTCTATTTTTGGCAAATATCAAAATGAAGCTCACGTATAATATTTCTCATATTGTATATAATTTGTATACTAAATGGATAAAAATAATGTTTAATGAAGCATATTTTTTTCCCTAAATTAAGAGCTATTGTTATTTAGTTGCATAATTAAACAATTCACGATTTTGTACAGACAAGCTTTTATACTAATCTCCCTGATCTTTATCATATCGGGTTTTACATTTCTTCCCGAGCTTTCTGCTCAGACAGAGCTTGATCGTGTATCTGCTGTTGAACGAAGTGACGGTAAGGGATTTGTGATTCGCTATCATCTATCGAATGCAATTGATTCATCCACCGTCATTCAGCCCTCTGTAAACCTCATTCAGATATCTATTTATTCGGCTGATATCGATACTGTCAACTTCAATAATGCATCGCCCGGACCTGTATTCAGTGATTTTGAGCTTTTCAAGATTCCTGATGGCATCGCAATGAATATTCATATTCAAGATGGGCACTACTTTAATTTTCAGTCATATACCGACGTAAATGGAACGGACTATCTGCTTGCACTTACCTCTACCGACGAAACCCGTATGTCTGGCATCACACCTGAAATTGAACCTATAGACTGGTCATTATTTGCAAGTCGTCAGTCATCTGATGCCAGCAGAACTACCGGAACTTCAAATAATTCAGAGCCAACCCGGACAAACAGATCCTCTTTTGACGTGGTTGTCATAGACGCAGGACACGGCGGAAAAGACCCCGGCACTATCGGCGGTAAAATACGTGAAAAAGA
>Ga0102931_1001381_pt1 | contig 12037 bp, 11 predicted proteins | sample SalPonR1_C_D1_MG_FD_79282 | JGI IMG/M metagenome (GOLD analysis project Ga0102931, IMG submission 79282) | Salt pond soil microbial communities from South San Francisco under conditions of wetland restoration - Salt Pond MetaG R1_C_D1_MG | ecosystem: Environmental > Aquatic > Marine > Intertidal... | reverse complement strand
TGTCTGCCGTTGTCGTTTCGATGATTAAAGATTGCCCGATCTGACATCGGTTGTAAAGAATTTCCTGATATGTTTCATTCCGTTCACGCGTCTGTGATTATTGTTACACTGACCGCGACTGCATCAATCTACATCTTTGCAATTGCAAACTACTCGCATTCCAAAGGCCCCGGATACCGCCCCGGTTTCAAAAACGGGGTTTTTACAACTCCGGGTTGAACGCGGGTGACGAAGGAGATTGACTTTCTCTATATACTATGCTACACATAGATAGTGAACGATAGCTTAGCTTATTCCTCTCGTTCACTCCTCCCTGTTGAAAGACAGAAACTAGCCAGTGCAGAGAAATCTGTGCTGGCTTTTTTTATTTGCTAATACGTATTATTCAATAATCAACACCAACAATCAACAATCAACACCAACATCGACCGATGCGAGACATGCAATGCGAAACGATTTTGTTGTCTGCTTCTTTGTTACAAGCTATGTAAAGGTTGATGTTGTTGTCGTTGTCTGTGTCGTTACAACGTTTGCTACAACGATCTGTGTTGATGTTTAAGTGGTTGTGGTTGTGAGGAAGTTTCGCATCCTTCGGATGGTCCCCCACTCTGGAGGTTGTTACATCGTTTGTCAGAGCGGTCTGTTTTTGTGAAATCGTGAAAATTAAATGCTTGACTTTCACGCTGAAATGTGTTATTTAATAGATATAAAACAAGAAAAATAACATGCTGACGCATAGTCGCCGCCACGCCCGGCACCCAGCCTCTCACGTTATTGTTTGTTGTTGACTTTCTGCTTGTTTGTTCGTATTGTTCCTTTACATTGCTTGTAAGGAGAAGAACAAATGAGTGATCTACCGTCTCCGGGTGATCCACTTGTTGTAGGTGTCGGTGGTGACAAATACGAACAAATCACTCTTCCAGATGATAAAATAGATGTGCCTAGCGTAGAAGAACGCTACACATTTACGCGTCTGCGTGACTTTGCTCCTGTCAAAGAAATCACTAAGGACGATCTGCCAGAAACAGAACATCAAGAGCAAATGACAACATCGCTTGTTATTGCTCTTAAAATGCTTGGGTTGCACGAAACAGACATTGCAGATGTATGTGGTGTGACTCTTCCTCACATTGAAAAAGTTATTAAACGTCCTGCTGCACAGTTTACGTTTGAACGTATGGTGCGGAATATCATTGATGCGAATGCAACATCTACGCAAGGACGTATCGCGTCATATGCAAATGATGCTGTTACAACCGTTGTCACGATGATGCAGGATAATAAGACGCGTGATGATGTGCGTTTGAAAGCTGCTCAAGATGTGCTTGATCGTAGTGGCACGAATGCAGATCAATACTTTAACTCAAGTATGGGTCAAGGAAGTCAAGAAGACGAGTTGCAAATTGTTTTCACTGATGAAGGTGAAGAGAAAGAAAAAGTCAAAGTTAATTGGAAGAAAGGAAAGTAAAATGGCTGGAAATATGGTAAAGAACGACTATCAAGATATGGGTCGTGAGATTGAAGCAGAACTTGCTGCAAAAGCTGCACAGGCAGATAAAGAAGGCAATGAAGCTGCGGCAGATACAGCTAAGCTTGAAATGGCAAAGAAGAAGCATGGAGATAAGCTGTTTCAACTTCCTGCGTCCGATCTTGTGAATGAAATTGGGATGGGAGATTTGCCAGAAGATCAAATTACTTTTATTGATAGTCTTGATCCAGAAGCACGCCGTCAAATGTTTGAAGATATTGCTGCAAGTGATGGCCTTGGCTCTGTGAAGCAATACATGGATGGCGGCATTGCTGCTTTCGACGATTAATCTCTTACAAAGGATATAAGACATGGCAGGAAGCATGGTTAAGAATGATTATCAAGAGATTGGCGCTCAAGAAGCAGAACGTCTTGCTCTCTTTGATATTCTTGAAGAATTGAAAGCAACTCAAGGACAGACAGTGATCTATCCTGAAAAAGAAGGACAGACTACTGCGCGCACACTGTCAAACATTGATAGTCAAGGTGGTGCAGATGTTATTGGTCAAGCACAAGTTCCTACACCTCAAGATGCAACACAAGCACGTCGTATGAAAGCATTAAACCATGAACAGGAAATGCCTCGTGCTGAAATTGCTAAGGTGCTTGAGCATCCTGATGAATACAGTAACGAGGACTTGAAGAAGGTTATTGAAGCCTTTAAATCAAGTCAAGGTGTTGCGGAAGAAATGAAACAAGCCAATTTTCCGCAAGCAAACGTTCCTTAAACCTTTACAAAGGATGTAAAGAATGCCGCAGTATCGTATTAAACGTGGTGGGATGCATGAAGCGTTTCAAGCATCGCGCAACAAAATTCAAATCATTGGTGGTGGATTTGGCAATGGCAAGACTGCGGGTGCTGTTGTCAAAGCCTTGCAACTTGTTAAATCATATCCGGGATGTAATGGTATTATTGCAATGGCTACTTATTCACAATTGAATGATACTATTCGTGAAGAAGTTTATAAGTGGGTTCCTCCTTCATCTGTTAAACGCTTTCCTACAATGGCAGATAACACGATGATCTTTAAGAATGGCAGTAAGATTAACTTTCGTTACATTAAACAGAAAGGTAAATCAGCAGCAGCAGATGGACAAACAAGTTCTAACCTTCTCTCCGCTACTTATGATTGGGCTGTTGTAGACCAGATTGAAAATCCTGAAATTACTTACAAAGACTTTCTTGATCTTCTTGGCCGTTTGCGTGGCAGCACTGCTTACAAAGGCACAGATGAAACAATGCCTGCATCTGGGCCGCGTTGGCTTATGCTTACGGCGAACCCGTCTTTTAATTGGGTTTTTCATAAATTGATTAAACCCATGACGCAGTATAAGAAGAACGGAAGTATTCATCCCGATCTTATTGTTGATAGTGATGGTAAACCTCTCATTGACTTGTTTGAAGCACCTACACACGAGAATAAGCATAATCTTCCAGAGGACTTTATTAAGACTTTGGAAAGTGCTTACACAGGTCAGTTCTATGACCGTTATGTAGGCGGAGAATGGGGAGCATTTGAAGGTCTTGTGTATCCTATGTTTAATCCTGCAAAACACATGATTTCGAAAAAACGGATCATGGATTATGCAATGGAACTTAGTTATAAAGGACTTAAACCAGAAGCTATTGAAGGTTTTGATTATGGAAATGTTGTGCCTTCTTGCTACATGATAGGCTTTCGAGATTATCTAGGACGTGTATTTATTCTTGACGGTTTCTATGCACCGGGTATGAGTATTGATCAGATTGGTGATAAGATATTTGAAATGCGTCTTGCATATTATCCATACATCAATATTGATAAACCTATCTTGGCTGATCCAGCTATTTTTAAGAAAACAGTTGTTAATCAACAAGGTAAAATGTCCACAACTATTAAATCACTTCTCCAAGATGGATATGATTTAATGCTTCGACCGGGACAGAATAATATTACTAGTGGCATTGCAAAGGTAGCGACATATTTATCTGTTGATGATTTTATTAATTTTGAGACTGGAGAAATGAACGGTTGTTTGATTTATTTTGCAGATCACTTATCGTGGATTGCTGATGAATTTCAATCATACTTCTGGCAAATGAGTAGTGGCTTTGAAAGAGTTGATAAGCCTCGTGATGAAAATGACCACGCAATGGATACATTGAAATATATGCTTTCATATGTGCCTGATATTCGTGAACTTATGTCAAATGTTCACCTTTACAATGGAGAGTTTCCGATATGGCAACAACAGATGCAGAGAAATTAAACCTTGCCAGAGAAATCGGCATTGTTGAAACAGAAGAGTCCTTTGAAGAAGTCTTGAATAATACCAAGCTTCTGTCAGAGAATGCTATTCCTATTCCTGATCAGCTTGGAAAGGTTTTTGAAGAACGTTACAAGCTTTGTAAAGAATACTATAAAGCTTATCATGATGAATGGAAAAAAGCTTTTAATGCTTTCTTTGAAGATGGTTCGTCTAGTGATTATGAGCAATGTGGTTACGCAAAGGAAAACTTTGTGCGTTCTATTACTCAATCGTTGATGGACTTTACTTATATGCAAAATCCGTCAGGAGAGTTTACATCAGAAGAAGAGGCCCAGAAAGAACAAGCAAAAGCACTTTCAACATTTATTACAAAGTTTGTAAACAAAGCAAATGGTCGTGGACTTAATCTACGGCCTCATGTGTTGCGTCTTATTCTATACACACATCTTACTAATCATGGTATTATTAAGGTGCATAACAAAGCGTTTAAAGGCAGTCGTTCCGAAGCTACTAAGCTTTATAACTTGACAGAAAATAAAATTCGTGAAGCAGACGAAGGTGATGATATTGCTACGCTTATGACTTTGCTTGGTAAGCTTTACGATGAACTGCAAACTCGTCAAGATGCTGGTGTAAAAATAACAACTCCATCACCGTTTAATGTCATGATTGATCCGAACTCGACAATGGAAGATTTGTCAGACGCTGATTATTTGTTTGAACTTGAAATGATTGATGAAGGTTTGCTCAAGTCTGAATATATGGAATACAATGAAGCAGAAAATATTTGGTTCTTTAAGTATAAATCTACTGTTGAATATACGTCAAAGGCTGTAAGTAAAAATTCTGCATCAACAGTTAAAGAACAAATTCTTGAAGAGATTATGCCTGAAATTCCTGATGAAGAACGCTCTGTTTTGCAGGAAGGACGTGTAGCTTGTGTTTGGGTTTATGATAAAACAACTCGGCGTATTTATCTTTACATGAAAGATCAATGGGAAATGCCTATCTGGGTGTTTGAGGATGAAATGAAATTGTCTCGTTTCTTTCCTCATCACTTTCTTGCGTTTTCTCCGAGTAGTAAAGGTTTGCCTCGCTATAGTGAAGTTGCATATTATCATCCGTTTCAAGAAGAAGTTAACAGCACCAATCAACAAATTGCTCAACTTCGTGTGAATGCTTTCAGCACTTTCTTGTATAATTCTCAAGCAATTGACAAGAAGGAAGTTGACAAAGTTTTTAATGAAATGAACCGACGCACAAATGAGTATAAAGCAATTGGAGTTAAACTTCGTGATGATGAAAAACAATTGATGGACGCTCTTAAACCTTTTGTTCTCCCTATTGCGCAAGCAAATGAATTGTTGAACAATGATAGGTATACGGGAGCAATTGATAGAACGTCACGGATTTCTTCTGCGCTACGTGGTGGAGAGTTTCGGACTAATACAGTATCAGATGCTGTTGATGCTTATTCTCAACAGACGGAAGCACGGATAAGTTCTTTTATGGACCCAATCGAAGAAGTAGTTGCACAGGTAATGTGGTCAATTACAGAAATTGTTGTTGTAATGTCTGACAAGCTGCCTCTTACATCGGTTGTAAGTAAGGATGTTGTAGATAAACTTCCAACTATGAGTGTTGATGATTTTAACTCACAATTTGCATTTACTATTGAAGCAGGTAGTATTGAGAAAGCTTCTTCTTCAAATAAGAAAAAGGAAGCAATGCAAATTATCCAGATGCTTGGTCAGTTTGGCACAGCTGCACCGAGAACCGTCCTTGGCATTGTGACGAAACTTTTGAGAAATGTTTTCTCTCCGAACCTTGTCAGTGACAAAGACCTGTCTGTGCTAGAAGAAGAAGGTATGGCGGCTATGCAGAAAGGTGTTTCGACACAGAACCAACCGCCTCAACAGAACATGAAAGGTAATACCAATGTCTGACGACTTTATGAAAGAAATCGCTGATGCTGTCGATGGAGGCAATAAGCCTGTCGAAGTTGACACAAGTGATCTTACAAACGATGTAAAGACTGCAAAAGAACAGGAAAATGTTTCCACCTCTGTGGATCATCGTGAGAAGCTTGAGAATGATCTGCTTGATATGACTGCATCACCCGAAGAACGTGAAGCAGAAAATGAAGCACAACAGAAGCGTAAAGATAAAGAGAAAGAAGCAAAGGCTGCTGCTGATAAGAAGAAAGCAGAAGAAGATAAACAAAAGCAACAACAAACTAATCAAGACGATAAATCCACTAATCAACAACAGACACAACAACAAACGCAGCAAACTGATAAGAAGCAGGTTGCGGCACTTGATCGTTTTCTTGGTGAAGATGATAGTGGTAATCTTGTCTTGGCTGATGGGACAATTGTTGCTGCGTCAGGCAAAGCACGTGAACATTTTGAAAAAGTAAAGCGTGAAGGACGTGAAGCCCGTGATAAGCTTGAAGAAGCTGCGATTGAAAAATCAAAGTTAGGTCAGAAGTTTCAACAGCTTTATAATGCTTATAACGAACAGAAAAACAGTCCTGAAATGAAATCTATTTCTGAACGCACAGGAATGGACGTTGCAGAAGTAAATGATGCTATCAATTATATGAAAGCATACAAAGAAAATCCCATTGAAGGCTTGAAAAAGCTATTGACAAAGGCTGCGTCAGATGGTATAGATATAAAGAGCCTAGGAGTTCAAGGCGGCTTTGATCCTGCAACAATGACAGACATTGTAAGACAGGCAATGAGCGCACAAAACAACTCCACCCAGACAGAACCAGACCTTAAACAACTGCAACAAGACGCAGTTAAAGAAGCCAAAAAGTTTCTGTCAGATTATCCCGAAGCAACACAGCATGTGTCTGTCTTGGCCCAAGCCAAGAAGAAATTTCCGAATGCATCTTTGCAAGAGCTTTGGTATGGCCTTTTGCGTCACCAAAGAAAACTTCAAGAGCAAGAAGAACAGAACGCTTTTACAACCAATGTAAAGAACTCTCAATCGGATAATTCCGACACACAGCAACAACAACAGCAACAACCTCGAAAGCGTGTAAGTCCTCCAACAACTGACTACACAAATATGTCTTTCAGTGAAATTGCAAACAGTATTAAGGATGAACTGACATGACGAAACCTAATGATCTTATTCACGCAATGGCTCAACGTAGCATGAAAAAGCTGCGTATTGCTGCTATCTTGCCCGGCGGTGTATATTCGTATCTTTCTGCTGCGAAAAGCATCAAAATGGAAGATGGCGGTCCTGACATTGATAACCCGATCCTTGTTGGCGGCAACCCGAACGTTGGGCCTGCAACTTACTATGACAACGTTCCTGTTGCACGTTCCAGTGAACTGGATACGGTTGCATACTCCATGACACGTATTGTCGGCACCTATGTTATCTCCGATCAAGAGATTGACGAAAACGCTGGTGCTGCTAAGATTGTGGATATTGCTGCCGCAAAGATGCAAGCACTTGAGATTGCTATCAAGAAGTATCAACGTCAGAAAGCTGTTGGGACTAACTCTGGTAAGCATCCTCTTGGTCTTGGCAACCTCATTCCCGAAGTCAACACTTCTGGGACTGTTGGTGGTATCAATCTGGCAAATGAGCCGTATTTCCGTCCGTCTGTTTATGCGTATGGTGGTGCTCTGACTAAGGATAACATTGAAGAAACTTTTGATGATATCCTGCTTGATCTGAACAATGATGAAGGCAAGGTAACTGTTATCTTTGCTGGTCGTAATATCATGAATATGCACCGCGCTGCTACTCGTGATAAAACGACTATTCAGCTTGGACAAACTCAATTTGGTCAGAAGCTTGCTAATCTTGGTCTTACTGGAACAACACATCAAGAAATTCCGATCATCTATGACGAAGAAATGGACCCGAATATCTGTTACTTCATCAATGAGAATGAACTTATGATGCATATTCTCAAGACCGCAAATATGAAAATGAAAGACCTTGCTGCACCGTATGATCAAGACGTGATTGGTAAGCGTTATATCATGGAAATGCAGCTTTGTGCTTGGAAGCAATACCGCACCCATGCACTTGTGTCTAACAACGCATAAGGAGATTTTTATATGTTTGGTCAAGACCTCGGTGGTGCAATGCTTGCCTTTGTTACAAGGGATGTAACGGGAGACATTGAAACTACAAAAACAAAGTGGGATGCAAAAGAAGGAACAAACAAACAAACCGTTTCTAAAGTAAAAGACCCGGTAATTGTTTTCTTTCCGAATGGCACATCGCAAGTTATGGCGATGAAAACTGCTGAACGGAAAGGCTTTCTTGAACGTCCAGAAGTTCTTAATCTTCGTGCAGTTGACGACACCGGTTCTATTGCAGGCAAGTATAAGTTTGCTATGTCTGAACAGGAACGTGCTAAATACTGGATGATGATGGAGCAATCTATTGTGTCGCGTTGTCGTCAGAAAGGTGGCGAGCCTGTGCCGCGTTCTGCGATTATTTCCAATGAAAGTATTTGGATTAAGGATGCTGCACCGCAAGCTTTTGAAGGAGAAGCCGCATGAAAATTTCTGTCCCTACACCCTACGATGTTCTTGCATCGTTGTATGTTGCAAACATGGAGCAACATGCACAACTTGACGAGACTATGCAAGGTCTTGTTGATTTTGGCACACCGTCTGTTTCGGCAGCGGATGATTTTCTTGATGCCTTCACTGTGACTGCATCTACTGAATATCTTCCTGCTGATCTTGGATGGGATGGTCCGCAACTTGTGGATGAAGATTTGTTTGGTCGTATCCTCAAGGTTCTGTCTGATGATGCAGGTGATGTGACTATTCATGGGCGTGATTATCTTAATCAGCACATGACAGAAACTATCACTTGCACGGCAGGCACTGTGGAAGGCGCAAAAGCTTTCAAATACATTGACAAGATTGTCACTGCCTCCGATCTGGCTGGTGACATTTCGATTGGTTACGGCACCGAGTTGGGCCTGCCTTTTGTTGTCTCTGATATTTTGGAGGAATATGCTGATGGAGTTCCTGACACTGCGCCTGCTCATACCACGGCTGTTACCACTGATCCTGCTACCGCCACTACTGGTGATACACGTGGCACGGTTGCGCCTGCAACTACTCTTGATGGTGAAACACGTGTTGAAATGGTGGTTAAGTTCAATCCGAACAGCGCAGGTGGCCTCTACGGTGTGGCACAAGGTTAAGCGTTACAACGTATGTAACGTTTAGCACTTTTAACTGGAGACAAGATATGAGATTTCTTACACGCCAGCAGCTTGTTAATGCGGTTGTTACGGAGATTGGTCTTGTCTCCGGGACAAATGTTCAACTCTTTACCGAGCCTCAAATCGAAAGCAAGATCATTCTTGCTTTCGATACTCTTGCGGAAAAACGTTTTTGGCCGCATCTAATGAAGAATACTATCCATGAACTTGATGGATCAACAGGAGTTATCACAGATAGTGGTGGTATGTCTCTTGTTTCGTCTATTGAAGATATTCAATGGATAAGAGAATATCCTTATGAAAATAGAGACAAGCTTTTCTTTCTTAATGGTGAGACATACGAAGCAAGCTATTCTCGTCCGGCTTATGATACGCTTTCTTGGGATCATGAACAGTATCAAACAAAACTGTTTCAAGTATATCCACTAGATAGCACTTTTAAGATTATGGTTCGAGCAAGACGCACACCAGAAGGATTTCCTCTAGATAGCAGTATTATTCCTTTTGATGGCGTAGCTATGACACATTATTTGTCGTGGCTTCTTCTTTCAAGTGAAGGAATGAACCCTGCAAGTCAAGATGTTCAATATGCTTTGTTTGAACAACGTTATGAAGATTTGACACACAATGAAACTGCCGCTGTTTCTGTTTATAAGAAAACAGGTCCGAGCCGTTTCACAGTTGCGGATGAAAGTTAATGACCAGAGCATTCAATAGCATGAAAGGGCGTCGCGCTAAACGTAACCCTGTGCGACCTGCAACCGTTCAGGATTTCTCTGGCGGTTTGCAAACTGTTGATAGTGAAACAAAAGTATCAAGCCGTTTCTCTGTGAAGTTGCAGAATATGACTTTGCATGAAAGATATGGATTGATTAATCGTTTTGGCACGCAACTATTTGCGACTGTGAGTGCTAACGCTATTGATATTACATATTTCAATGGTGCTCTGATTGTTTTTCTTGTTGATGGGACAATAGAAAAAGTTACAAGTGACGGAACTGTTACAGCAATCTGGAACGAAACCATTGCAAATGCTTTACCTGATACACCGTCTGGATGGGCTGATCCAATTAGTCATATTTCTTTTACAGAAATGAATGGCGATCTTATTGTTTGTAACAACGTTGATAAACCTGTTATTATTGATAGTGATCATGATGTAACATATCTCCAAGATGCAGCATCCGGTTCAAATATTAACACTCCGATAGGTAAATACATCACAACGGTAAGTGACTATTGTGTTATAAGCAATGTAACAGATAACCAAGATTTGATTATTTCAAATAAAGGCACGTCTGGCACATGGCTCGGTGATGCTGATCCAAACGACAGCACAACCTTTAATCTTGGTTCTTATGTTGGCCGTGGTAGTAACAAGATTAAGGGATTGGCATCTTTTAGAAATCGTCTTGTAGTTTTCTTTGAAGATGTTTTCATTGTCGTTGTTCTTGGTGAATATGATGGTTCTGGTAATCATGTTCCACGAGTTGCTGATACCGTTGACGAGACAGGTATTATCAACCACAAAGCAAAAATTGCAAGTCGTAAAGACCTTGTGTTTATGTCAACGAATGGAGTTCTTACAGCAAGTCAAGCTGTTTTTAATGAAGCATTTGAAACAGATGGACTTTCTGAAAACATTGATGATGATCTTGTAAGTCTTTTGCCGAATGTTGATCAAGATGATAACAAATCATTTTGTGTTGTCGATTATCTGAAAAAGAAAATGTTTTTCTTTCTACATTTTCCTGATGATAGTGTCAGTATTTATGAGTTCAGTTATTCTAAAAATCTAAAGAAACGCTCTTGTTGGAATACAGTAACAGGCTGGTCTTTTACTGGTGGCTGTTCTACTGATCTAAATCGTGTGTTTCTTATTAAAGATGATAAAGTCTGGCTCTACGGCAATGACGTATTTGATGATGAAGAATTTTATGCTGACTTCATTACAGACGCAAATCCCGATGGCGATGCTGTTGAAATTGATTGGGAACTTCCTTGGAATGATGCAGGGCAACGTTCTAAGACAAAGAAACTTCTTCGTATGATTGGAGACTTTGAAGGTGATGCACACTTCACTGTTGAGATTTATACAGATAAAATTCGTAAAGATAGTGAAGGTAACGACAATCCTGCGCTATCGCTTGAAATGGTTGCGTCAGGTATTGGAGGTTTCGGCGAAGAAGCTGCTGGTTTTGGCGGTGGTCGTCGTGCATCAGGAGAAAGGTCTTACGGTCTGCCTGTGAACTTTAAGATCGTAAAAATAAGGATCAAAGGCTCCGTGCGTTCTAAGCTTTTGATGAACTCTCTTACAATGCTTGTCCAAGATGGAGTTACTTTGATATGACCCGCACAGATAACATTGGCTTGATTAAGCCCGATTTTGATACGTCACCTTGGCATGACGATATGTATGAAAACTTTGACATTCTTGATGGACTTTTTAAGTCTCTCTTGGGTGTTACAGGAATTAAAGGTGTATGGCTAAATAGCACAGCAGTTGTGGCTGGTGACTTCTACATGGACAGTTCTTCAAATGTCCTTTACGAATGCTTAGTCAGTCATACAACCGCAGCACTTCCTACAACGTTTGAAGAAGATCGCACAGCTAATCCTACATATTGGTCTGCACTTGACATTGGCACTGTTGTTGCAGCAGCGGCTGATACAGAACAATACGCTGATGATGCACAACAATGGGCAAATCGTGCAGAAGATGATTTAATTCCTGACGAGAATGGCGGTGACGAGGTTGATGATTATTCTTCTAAGCACTGGAATGCTAAAGCTGATGCAAGTGCTACAGCAGCGGCAGGCTCTGCAAGTGCAGCATCAAGTAGTGAGACAGCAGCCGCATCAAGTGCAAGTGCGGCAGATACAAGTGAAACTAATGCAGCTTCATCAGAGACAGCAGCAGCTAGTTCTGCTAGTGCTGCATCAACATCAGAAACAAATGCTGCAAGTAGTGCCTCGGCAGCGTCTACGTCTGAAACAAATGCAGCAGATAGTGCTAGTGCAGCTTCTGATGATGCAGA
>Ga0102931_1001374_pt1 | contig 12082 bp, 10 predicted proteins | sample SalPonR1_C_D1_MG_FD_79282 | JGI IMG/M metagenome (GOLD analysis project Ga0102931, IMG submission 79282) | Salt pond soil microbial communities from South San Francisco under conditions of wetland restoration - Salt Pond MetaG R1_C_D1_MG | ecosystem: Environmental > Aquatic > Marine > Intertidal... | reverse complement strand
TTTCTGCATTTATTGCACCATCAGCAAATCCTATACCAAGTATCCCGAATACAACCAGTGCAATGAAATAGCTTGGTCCAGTTGTATATACCATATGCTTAATGTGATCGAATAGATTAGCGCCAGCCATAGCAGGGGCTAAATTAGTAGTATCAGATAATGGCGACATTTTATCTCCAAAATATGATCCAGATATAATTGCACCAGCTATCATTCCCTTAGGAACTCCTAGCCCTATGCCTACTCCCATTAAAGCCACTCCAACTGTACCTGCAGTAGACCATGAACTGCCAGTTGCTATGGAAACTATTGAACATATTAGGCATGTTGCAATTAAAAATATTCCGGGTGATAATACTTTAAGCCCATAATATATCATTGTTGGTACTATTCCTCCTAGTATCCATGTCCCAATAATCGCTCCAATAGCAAGCATAATTATAATAGCTTGAGAGGACATTTTTATTGTTTCTTTTATTCCCTCTTCAATAAAATTCCAATCATATCCAGATTGTACTGCAAGAATGCCCGCTAGTACAGCAGCAAGTGCAAGAGGAATATGTGGTGAACCTTCAAACACTTTAATTGTAAGTAGTAAAGATATAAACAAAAAAATAAATACAAATATTGCTTTCCACAAACTAACTTTAGTTTCTTTTTTTTCCATTTCCTTCTCCTTTTTTTATAAAAATCAAAGCTTACCAATAGCTTTTTCTGCAACTTCAAGTACTGTTTTCTTTTTTAATGAATTAATAATTTTAAATATTTATTCTTTTTCAGATGTTTTAATTTTAGAATTCAAGTTATATTTCTTCTAAATTCATTTCTTCAATTATAGTTTTATTTGGGATACCTTCTTCAGACCAATTCATTTGTAAATAAAAATCAACTAACATTTTTTCGATATCTACAACAGCCCCTTTACAAATTCCTTCTTTAATTGGTTGTGTTAGGAATTTATCTGGTAAGGTATCATCTGATTTTTTTAAGCCTTGTCTAATATTAAAAAATCTTTCAGCATTAATAATCCTCTCTCCACATTTTAATAATTGACCGGGAGTTATTTTAATACCTAATAAAGCTTCAATTAATTCAGAAGGAATTTTTAAACCAAAATCATTTAGCAAACTAAGATAAGGTATTTTACAAAGGCCAATTGAATCCATAATTGCACTTATTTTGAAAGTATAACTTACCATTTCACCTTTTCCTTCAGGTGAGAATCTATTTTCAGCCTCTTTGTTATTAAAAAAATCTTTAGGCATTCTAGATTCATATCCGCATTCAAGACTAGGATAAGTATTACAAAAGTCTGCACCTCTACTACCTATAGCATAGCCTAATCCAGTTCCATTAAATCCCCTAGGATCCATAGATGTCATAGCTAGACCCTTAACATGAAAAGCAAACTTTTCCGCACCTTTTCCAATTATTTTTGCTGATTTTCTAATACCTTGAGCAAGAACATTCCCTAGCCAAGAATTACGTGAAGCTATTTGCTCTAGTAACTTTTCCATTGCTTCATTATTTCCCCATTCAAGATGTAATCCTTTTGTTTCTTCCTTTGTTAATATTCCTCGTTCATATAAATCTATTGCAAATGCAATAGCGCTTCCAGTCTCAATTGTATCCATACCCAATTTATTGCACATTGTATGTAGATATAATGATTCGAATGCATCATCATTACCACACTTTGGACCAAAAGCTTCCATGCATTCAAAGGGAGGTCTATCACCTAGAAAGCCTTTATGCCTTCCATGGTCAACTTCTATCTTTGCTTTACAATGTATAGGACACATATAACAACTTATATATTTAGTTTTAGCATCTTTAAAACTTAATCCACTAGCTGTATCTACTCCTTCAAAATGGGTTTTTTGATAGTTAAAAGCTGGACTCGCACCAAAATCGTCAAGCCATTTCACATCAGTCGAATCAGCAAATTTTGACCATCTTTCAAAATCAGGTGCTTCTTTTATAAGATTTAAATGTTTTTTGATTATTTTAGCTGTATTCTCTGATTTACCCTTGGATTTCTTCTTGCTCGGATTTATTGCTATAGCCTTTAAATTTTTAGATCCCATCACTGCGCCCATACCTGTTCTGCCTGCAGCACTATCTGCACCAAACATAACATTTGCCATACTTACAAGTTTCTCTCCTGCGGTACCTATTACAGCAACTCTTGCATTTTCATTCTTACAATCTTCTTTTATTAATTTTATACTTCCCTCTACATCTGATCCCCATATATGTTTAGCATTTCTGATTTCAACATTATTTTCTTGAATATATATATATGCAGGTTCCTTTGCTTTCCCTAGAATAACAATTGAAACAATATCATCAATTGCCATATCTGCTCCAAAAAAACCTCCAGCATTTGAAGTACCCATAATATTTGTTATTGGTGACACAGCTGACACTTGAATTCTAGCTGATGATAAGGCTTTAGTTCCTGTCAACATACCCTTTGAAATAGCAATTACATTTTCTGAATCATAAGCATCAATGTTATTACCAATATATTTTAGTAATAAATAAGCATTTAACCCTCTTCCACCAATAAATTTATTCAATACATCATTTGTAATGATTTCTTTCTTTACTGAACAATTTGAAAGATTAATAATTAATATTTTGTTGGAAATATTCAAAATACAACCTCCTTAGTTTATTAATACAGCTATAAGCCTCAACCCTTACCACTCCTATCTTTACATTATCTACCAAGATTCCTAAACTATATGATATATTTATCAAATCAAAAAAAAATAAGCTGACTAAAACATTCTCCCCATTCTAAATGCATTTAATTTTAGCTTTTAATTTAAATCTATTTTTACATAAGCTTAATAAACTGTCAACTCGTTTATTAGAATTTTCATTAATGAAAATTCATTTTAAAAAAACCTCCAAGTTATTTTACCTTTACTTGAAGGTTTTTCATACACAAACTATTTCATATTCTCGAATAACTATTGAATCTCATCCTTAATATAATTATAGACTTTTAATGCATGTCCCTTTGCTCTCACATTTCTAAATTCTTTTTGTACTTTACCATCTTTATCAATGATAAATGTAGATCTTTGAACTCCCATCATTTTTTTACCGTACATATTTTTTTCTCTCCACACATCGTAAGCTTCATGTACCTTTTTATCTTCATCACTTAATATTATATACGGGAATTTATATTTTTCGCTGAAATTCTTATGGGATTTCAAGCCATCTCTACTTATACCAAATACTTCAAATCCAAGTTTTCTAATTTCGTCGTATATTTCTTTAAATTCACAGGACTCTGTAGTACAACCCTTTGTATTGTCCTTTGGATAAAAGAAAAGTACTAAGCCACTTTTTCCTTGATAATCTGATAATTTATATGTATTTTCATCATTTCCTAATAGCTCAAAATCTGGAGCCTTATCGCCTTTTTTAAAAAAATCTTTATTTGCCATTGTGCTTCCTCCTTAAATTTATATTTAAATATTACCCGATATAATATAAATTATGCATTTTCATCTATAGATTTTCCCACTGCGTAACCAGAAGAAAAAGCCCACTGTATATTGTAACCACCGGTATCTCCATCAATATCCATTACCTCTCCTGCGAAATACAAATTTTTAATAAATTTAGATTCCATGGTTTTTCTATTTATCTGACTTAAGTCTACTCCCCCAGCAGTTACCATGGCAAGGTGGTAGTCTCCAAGCTTATCAACAGCTAAATTCATCTCGGTTAAATTTTCAACCAATTTTTCTCTCTGCTCTTTTCTTATTTCTGCACATATTTTGTCTTTTTTTATTCCAGAAATTTCAATAATTTCTTCTCCAAGTCTATTAGGTATATTCAAATCTAATATAAAGGTCTTAATATACTTAGAGCCATAATTTTGAAGGATTTTTATAATCTCTTTTTTAAAAACTTCTTTGTTTTTATCTAGTAGAAAGTTTATTTTTATAATATCTTTAGGATTTACATATCGAGAAAAATCTAAAATTGCCGGTCCCGAAAGATTTATATGAGTAAAGAGCATATCTCCTGTGCTTTCATTAATTTTCTTATTATCTCTCCATAGACTTAATCCTACTTTTACTGATATACCAGATAAGTTTTTAAAAGAATAGTCCTTTATATAAATAGGAGTAAGGGCTGGTTTTGCTTTCACAATTTCATGTCCTAATTTTTCTGCTATAGTAAATCCTTCACCTGTCGAACCAGTATTTTGATAAGATTTACCACCAGTAGTTACTACAAGATATTTTGTTTCGTAAGTTTTGTCATCAGTTTTTACTATGAATTTTTCTATATTATTCTCATATTCTACATCTATAACCTTAGACTTATATTTAATTTCTACATTGTTTTTCTTTAATTCTTTTAATAAAATATTTAAAATATCTTCAGATTTTCGAGTTTTTGGAAATATCTTTCCTGATTCTTCAATTTCCATTTCTAAACCTCTTTTTCTGAAAAATTCAAGTAAATCTTCATTAGTAAATCCGTACAAGGAATTTCTTAAATACCTTTTTTTATCTCCATATTTATCTAAAAAATCACATATATTACCTGAATGAGTAATATTACACTGACCACCACCAGATATAAGGAGTTTTTTACCTGCTGATGAATTTTTTTCTAAAATTACAGCATCTATTTTTCTACCATCAATATTTATGCCAGTAAATAGCCCTGCTGGTCCTGCTCCTATTATCACTACATCTTTTTTTATCATAATATTTATTCCCTTTCTTTGATATATCTATCTTAACAGATAAATATTTAAATTCAAATAAAAAAGGAGCATGTCTAACTCTAAAAATATTTATAAACAATCACATAAATTAGTCCCCACTAATATAAATTATTATATTAGTGGGGACCTTTTTTATTAAATTAAAATTTTCTATTTCTGCCTCTACCGCCTGATTTTCTTCCTAATCCAAGTCCTCTTCTAGAAGATAATCTCTGTCCAAGTCTATTTGTATCATTTTCATCACTTTTATTATCAGGATTACATTTTCCTAGACCTCTTCCAGTCATAGGGCCTCTACCTTCAGGTCCTGTATTATCATTTCTTGGCATCTTTATGTACCTCCTTTTTTGGGTATATGCTACTTAACATCTTTATTATAACATTTTATGGGTATATGTCAATAATAATATTTTAAAATATTTCCACTGTGAAGAATTTATAACGAAATAAAAATAGAGCACTTTCGTGCCCTATTAAGACTCTTCACAAGATCCTTCAATAGATACTTAATACTTCTATTTTCAGGATGACATTGTTCTGAGTGACGTTCTATGTTTTATTCAGCTATACAAGATTGGTCTCTAAGTCCATTACCTCTTGGTCCGCCACTTCCTTGTCCTTGTCCAGCTTGTCCATTTCCTTTAGCGCCGTTTTGCTGTCCTTGACCTTCGCCTGATTTTTCTCCAAAACCTTCACCTTGGTTTCTTTGACCGTAGTTTTCACCTATATTCATACCTACTCCACTACAGTTTCCGTTTTCATAATCTTCTGCTAATACTGCTAGAGATTCTTCGGCTTGTTCCTGGGTAATTCTTCCAGATTCAACCATTTCATCAAGTTTTAGTCCATGTTGTTCTAACATTACATCGTAAAAATCATCTTCGTCTACTAAATCTTTTAATGTTTTTCCTTCTTCTCTTGCTGTATCATATTCTGTTTGGCTAATTCCAAATTCTTCCATTAATGCTTCTGAAAAGTTGAATTGATTTGGTCCGAAACCATTTCCATTTCCTAAACCTACACCATTTTCATTTGGTCCTACAGCGAAAGCTGTCACACTTCCTAAAATTACTACTACTAAAGCTATTGATAATATTTTTTTCATTTCGTTTCTCTCCTTTTTCTTTCTTAAGATATTTTTTATTTCTTTCTATGTACACATAATAACTCTTAGTTGTGAAGAAGTTATGAAGATAGAAAAAAACTTTAAAAAAAGAGCACATTTTCGTGCTCAGTTAAAATATCAATGTTATTTAATCTATGTATTCAGCTGACAGTACATAATCTGGCGAATATTGAAAAACATTCGAAAATAGAACTTCAAAACTCACTTCGTTCAAACATTTCGTTCTTACAATTTTCTCATTTGTTTTATATTCCCTACAGATTATTCCCAAGTCATCTTCATAACATAGATTTTAATATTCTACTTTGTTTAAAATTCAAAATAACAATATTATTTTTACTCTACCGTCGCATATTTTCCTAAGAAAAGTACTGTCCCTGTATCTTCCTCAGCTATGAAAAATACAAAGGGTCTGTCTGCTATAAAGTTTTTCTCTTCAGGCATAGCACTTTCTACCATTTCTACTACAGTTGCTGCAGCTGCTTCACTTCCCTGCTCGTTTACTTCAACTACTGCTTTATGAAGTACTCTACTTATAAATATACCATCTCTGATATTCGAAAAGTCTGCTTCTGATGAAAAAGCTGTTGGCATTCCCATATTTTTTAAGGATTTACTTATTTCTTTTATACCATATTCTAATTTAAATCTTGGTATTTGAATTAAGAAATCTTCTTGTTCATCTACGCTGTTTTTAATTTCATCTAGTTTTTCTTTATCTAATGTATCAATTAAGTCATTGATGCTAGCTTCTGTTGGTAGAACAAAATACATTGATACTTTTCCATTTCCATATGGAAGTTTGACTGTTTTGTAGTCTTCACCTTCACCGTATAGACTTTCCCTTTGGCTAGTCATCATTTTTACTTCCTGTTCATTTCCATTTATATCTGTAAATAAACCGTCGTAGGTTTTTTCTTCCTCAAATTCGTATTTCCATGTACCTTTAAAATAAACTGCATTAATAAGATACATTACTACATCTCCTGGTAGAGGTGCATTAAGCATCTTTTCTATTTTACCCTTTGTTGATTCCTCTATCCATCCGTTTATTGTGTCTACAGTTTTTGAATCTGCAAAATCTACTTCTTCTACTTTTGCATCAAATACATTGGTATTAGTAGATAAAAACTCTTCTTTTATTGCTTCTCCTTCTCGGTACCATATAGAGTTGCTGATATCTATTTCCACATCCTCATCTAAATTTGATAAATAAGGTATTAGGTTTTTATAAGTATTATTAACTTCTTCAATATCTATATCCCTATACCTTAAAGCTTTTTCCATTTCTTCTTTTGTTTGACCTACTGCTCCATTGTAAGTCATAGTAAGAGCTGTTGATATGCTAAATGGAGAAATAAAAACATTGTTTTCCAAATCTTTACCGTTTAGTTCTTTAAATATGTCTGCTGCAAATTCAGAGTTGCTGTTAGTAACATTTTCACTTATTTCCTCTTCATTAATTTCAACTTCTGCTTCCTGTTCTGTACAAGCTACTAGATTAAATACCAGTACAACTATCAAAATCACTGTAAAAATCTTTTTCATTTGAATCGCCTCCTATTTACTTAGACAAATTAGAGTGTAAATTTGTTCCATTAATTACACATTTTTAATATTTTTCTACTTCTACCAAGTTTGTATGCTGAGGATTTCCTTTAGCTAAAGCCGTAGGATGCTGTTTGGTGAGTACATTTATGTTGGCACCTTTATCCAATCCTTTTTTATCTGCTTTGTACCAGCCTCCCTGGGGCATTGCCGCTACACCTTTCATAATCTTATCAGTTACTCTTGCTTCTATGACAAGTTCTCCTCTATTATTAAAAACTTTTACCTTTTCTCCATCTTTGATATTTCTATCTTCTGCATCTTCTTTATTTATCCAGAGTCTATGTTTACCAAGGTCTCCCATAGTCTCTTCATTAAAGTTGTTAAATATAGAATTTACGCTTTTTTTGCTGTGCCATCCGAAAAGCTGGAGAGGATATTTTTGAGTTAACTCGTCTTCCGGTCCTTCCCAAGTTTTAACGTATTTAGGTATGGCTGGTATTTCAGAGTCTCTCATATCGTAAAGTCTTTTTGAAAATATCTCTATCTTTCCAGAAGGTGTTGGAAATTTGTTCTTATCAAAGTCTTTAATCTGCTTTTCAAAGGCTACATATGTCCTATCTCTTCCTTTTTCATATAATACCTCTTTCTTGAATTCTTCGTATGTTGGAAAGTCCTTATGTCTATTTCTAGTTTTATTTACTATATATTTAAGCCAATCTTCATAGTTTCTCCCTTGAGAAAATTCTTCTTCTACTCCTAACCTTCTAGACAGTTCAAGAATCCATTCATATCCCAGTTTTCTTTCATATTCCGCTTCTACTACTTTGTTTTGAAAAAAGGCAAAATCTTTAACTCCCCAAGATGTAACTATATCATCTCGCTCCAGAAAGTCATCACCTGGAAGAATTAAGTCTGAATACTCTGCGGATGATGTCATAAAATGCTCTGTTGTAAGGATAAATTCACATAAATTTTCATCCTTTAGTATTTCTATTGTTCTATTTATATCTGAGTGCTGGTTTATGAGGCAGTTTCCTGCAAAATTTCCTATAAATTTTATATTTCCTTTTTCTACTTCATCTATCCAAGTGAAAACAGGAATTTTTTCCTTTACTCTATTAGTATATGGTATACCTTCTACTGCAAATTCAGCATGATAGGCTGCTCCAGCTGCCCATCCTCCGTATTTCCCTACATTTCCAGTAATGGAGGCAAGTACTGTAGCTCCTCTTACCGCTTGCTCCCCGTTGGCATGTCTTTGTGACCCAAATCCTTGAATCAAGGCTGAAGGTTTCATAGTAGCGTATTCTCTTGCAAGTTTTACTATTTTTTCAGCTGCTATTCCCGTTATTTTTTCAGCCCATTTAGGAGTTTTTTCTACTCCATCGGATAGTCCTAGAATATATGATTTTAAAGAATTATCCTCTGCTATATCTTCCGGCATATGTTCTTCATCAAATCCCAGACAGTACTTGTCTACAAAGTCTTTATCGTATATATTCTCTTTTATCATTACATAGGTCATTGCATCAAAAAGTGCATTATCTGTAGTTGGTTTAATAGGAATCCACTCATCTGCTAAAGCTCTTACAGTATCAGAATTCCTTGGATCTATTACTACAATCTTTGCTCCTTTTTCTTTAGCCTTAAGGAGATAGTACATAGTATTGGTATCGAATACTGTTTCCGCTGGGTTGTGTCCTATTAATATTATTAATTTAGAATTAAGCCAGTTATCTCTACTACTTCCTGTGAGAGCAGTACCGTAGGTATATGGAGTAGCCTTGGCTATACAAGCTGTACTGTAGGAATTTTCGTAGTCCAGAAAACCTCCACTATAAGAACACATAAGTCTTCTAAAAAAATCTTTTTCATTCATTACTCCCATTTGGCCAGTGGAGTAATGTATGTATTTGGATTTGGACCCATATTTCTTAGTAATTCTCTCGATATTTTCCTTGATTATATTTAAAGCTTCATCCCAAGTTATTCTCTCAAATTTTCCTGAACCTCTTTTTCCAATCCTTTTTAAAGGATATTTAAGTCTGTCTGGATGGTAAAGTTTATTAAGGTTATTTCTTCCTCTAATACAGGCATTCAATTTATTGTATCCACTGCCTTTTTCCGACCTTATATTTACAGCTTTTCCATCTTCTACTTCTACTTTAAGTATGCACCTACCTCCACAATCGTAAGCACAGGTAGTTTTAACTATCTTTTTATCCATAATATCTCTCCATTTATAAATCTTTTTGTCATTATATCAAAAAAAACACTAAACTACATCTATTATATAAGATGCAGCTTAGTGAGAGATATTTATTTTAATTTATATTTCTAAAGCTGATTTTCCGTAAAATGCACATTCATAAATTTTTCTTACATCCTTAGGAGAAGATTCTCTAGGATTTGTTAATGTACATGGATCTTCAAAAGCGTTCTTACTCATCCTATCTATTACTTCTGCAAATTTTTCTTCTGATATTTCAACTTCGTCAACATCCTTTAAAGCTAATGGTATCTTAAGTTTCTTATTCAAATCTTTAAGAGATTCTGTCAGGTTTTCTATTCCTAATTTTTTCTCTAATTTTTCTACCTTATCTGTAGCTTTTCTGTTGTAATCTACAATATATGGCATAAGGATAGCATTTGCCAATCCGTGGGTAATTCCAAACTCTCCTCCTATTTTATGCGCTAAAGAGTGGACTAGCCCTAATGAAGAATTTGTAAAGGCCATTCCTGCAAGTGCTGATGCGTTGTGCATATCTTCACGGGCTTTAATATTGTCAGCTTCTTCATAAGCCGTCTGAAGCTGGTCAAATACTAATTCTATAGCTTCATATGCCAAAGGGTCTGTAAAGCTAGTTGCTGAAGTAGATACCCAAGCTTCTACAGCGTGAGCCATTACATCCATTCCTGTGTTAGCAGTAATATGAGCCGGCATTTTTGCTGGTATTTTAGCATCTAGTAGAGCTACATCTGGTGTCATTTCATAGGATACTAGTGGGTATTTTATATGATTATCAGTATCTGTAATAACAGAAAATGCTGTTATTTCAGAGGCTGTACCACTTGTTGAAGGTACTGCTATGAATTTAGCCTTAGTTCTTAATTTAGGAAATTTCCCTGCTACCAAATCTTCAAATTTAGTATCTGGATACTCGTAGTAAACCCACATGATTTTTGCTGCGTCTAAGGCAGATCCTCCACCTATAGCTATAATCCAATCAGGACCAAATTCCTGCATCTCTTTTCCACCTCTAATAACAGTTTCAATAGATGGATTTGGTTCTACACCATCAACTATAGACACTTCCATTCCTGCTTTTTCTAGTTGGGACCTTGCTTCATCTAAAAATCCAAATCTTTTCATTGAACTTCCACCTGTAACCAGTGTAGCTTTCTTTCCTTCAAGATCTGCTAAATATGAAAGAGCTCCCTCACCAAAAACAATATCTTTAGGTACTCTAAACCAATTTAAATTCATTATAATCCTCCTTTAATTTTTGTTAATATTTTAACATATTTATTGACTATCTATGCTCACTAATATATTATTTAACTAGTGATTAAGGTAATAATAGTATAGTTAATAAATTAAAACTAACGATTATTTGAATAAATAGCGATAATTTTAAAATTTATTGTTTTATTTTTAACAATCTTTTAATTTATATAGAAAGAAGGAGATATTATGATCCCAATGCTGGAAAGCGGTCTCGAAAATATTCACGGATTTGAAACAGATTATGTAAAACTATTGTATTACGATATCCCTCCTAATCATATAGGAAAGTATAAGTCCCATAGTTATCCAAGACTTTGTACTATTTTAGAAGGCGAAAAAAAAGTTACTGTAGATAACAAAAAATATATCTACGATAAAAATCAATCTTTAATGCTGCCTTCTCATAGTAACGTTCTAATGGAAATAAGCCAACCAACAAAAGCACTTGTTTTTGAATTGAATAATCAGCTTATAGACCAAGTAATTAAAAAATCTCAAGTAAATATTGAAGGAATTACAAATAAAAAGGCAACGGAATTAATTTTAAACAACCATAAATATGACATTGAAGAAGATTTAGAAAAATTAATAGAATTTGGAGTAGAAAAAAGACATAAAGATAAATTTTTAGTAGATATCTATGCGCAAAAATTAGTATATAATTTACTAAATATATCTTCTGCTTCTCAATGTTTAGTTAAAGGTAAAGATAATACAGCATTAAGGGCAGCAGAAATGATGAAAAACAATATAAAAGAAAACATAACTTTAAAGGATATTGCAAAAAAAATAAATATGAGTGAATCTAGCTTTTCACAGTATTTCAAAAAAGAAATGGGTTTAACTCCACAAAAATATCTAAATAATTTAAAGCTTGAAAAGTCATTAAATCTTTTGAAAAAAGATAGTGTTACAGAAGTATCCTTTGAATTAGGATATGACAGTCCATCACACTTTATTAGAATATTTAAAAATAAATATAAAACAACACCAAAACAATATCAATTAAAAGGACTTCCTCTGAAATCCTAAATAATTTTGATATTTATGCGGCAAGCATAAACAAAAAATATTTTTTATGAATCCTATGATACTTCCAAAATAGACAGTCTAATTAATTGAAATTCAG
>Ga0102931_1001368_pt1 | contig 12101 bp, 9 predicted proteins | sample SalPonR1_C_D1_MG_FD_79282 | JGI IMG/M metagenome (GOLD analysis project Ga0102931, IMG submission 79282) | Salt pond soil microbial communities from South San Francisco under conditions of wetland restoration - Salt Pond MetaG R1_C_D1_MG | ecosystem: Environmental > Aquatic > Marine > Intertidal... | reverse complement strand
CGGTATACATGATTTGATTTCTCTGGTGAATAGTTTGCAAATAAAAAAAGGGCACTGTTTGAGTAAACAATGCCCTTTTTCTTTGTGGCGGGGGCAGGATTCGAACCTGCGACCTTCGGGTTATGAGCCCGACGAGCTACCAGCTGCTCCACCCCGCGATATATAATTTTCAATAAATTGTTTTGCAATCGCGGTTCGTCCTGAACTTCCAGGCGATCGGGTTATGAGCCCGGCGATCCGTCAGCCGACGGATGCTCCACCCCGCGATATAAAACTAGCAATAGAAAATTGTTTCATTACAATAAAGCGATTCAAGTTTTCGCATTGAAATGTGTAATGAATCAGATTTAAAGATAAGGGTTATTGCACTCCGATGTCAAGAGTAATGTGAAATAAACTTCCACAAATAGACATCGAACGAGAGGCTTGTTTTCATTATCTTTTGGTAATAACTGAAATCTGGAATGCGTTTATTTTTCAAATGGTCACATCTCAAAAAGCAATTGAACTCGAGGACAAATATGGAGCTTACAACTATCATCCGCTGCCGGTAGTGCTTGCAAGGGGTGAAGGTGTGTTTTTGTGGGATCCGGAAGGAAACAGGTACTTTGATTTTCTTTCAGCATATTCAGCTGTAAACCAGGGTCATTGCCACCCGGATATTATAAACGCTCTCAAAAAACAGGCGGAGACACTTACCCTTACGTCTCGGGCATTCTACAATAACCGGCTCGGGGAATTTGAAGAGTATGTAGCCAATATGTTCGGTTTTGAAAAAGTTCTGCCCATGAATACCGGTGCAGAAGCGGTGGAAACGGCACTGAAGCTTTGCAGGAAATGGGCTTATCAGAAAAAAGGTATTCCTGAAAAAGAGGCCAAAATTATTACCTGCGAAAATAATTTTCACGGCCGAACCACAACTATTATTTCATTTTCGAGTGATCCAAATTCAAAAGAGGATTTTGGCCCGTTTACGCCCGGTTTTATAGAAATTCCGTTTAATGACCTGGAAGCTTTATCAAAAGCCCTGGAGGATGAATATGTAGCCGGATTTCTTGTAGAACCAATTCAGGGCGAGGCCGGAGTTATAGTACCGGATGACGATTATCTCGAGAAAGCACACGCACTTTGCAAGGAGAAAAATGTCCTTTTTATTACTGATGAGATACAAACCGGAATAGCACGAACAGGAAGCTTACTTGCGGTGTGCGGTGACTGTACTTGCGAAAATGAGTGTGAAAGGCAGCAGAATTATATTAAGCCGGATATTCTGACTCTCGGAAAAGCATTATCAGGGGGTGTTTACCCTGTTTCAGTTGTATTAGCGGATTCTGAAATTATGAATGTTCTGGAGCCGGGACAGCACGGTTCCACGTTTGGAGGAAACCCGCTGGGAACTGAAGTTGCAATTGCTGCCCTTGAAGTGGTAAAAAATGACAATTTAATTGGCCAAGCCAGAAAACTGGGCGAACTATTGCGTGAAGAACTGCGTAAATTAAGTAACAAAACAGACCTGATTTCAAAAGTGAGAGGCAGGGGTCTGTTAAATGCGATTGAAATCAATGATTCGCCTGATAGCTCAACTGCATGGGATCTTTGTGTTTCCTTTAAAGAAAATGGCCTTCTTGCTAAACCGACTCATGGCAATATCATTCGGTTTGCGCCACCTCTTGTTATTACAGAGGAACAGTTGATGGAGTGTGTGGGCATCATATCGGAAACTATTCTTGGTTTCAGCCATAAGAAGGATACAGTAAACAGTGAAATAAGAGGAGTTTAACTATGGATACAATCACAAAACGGCAGGGTGTTCAGCCTGAGGATGTGCATAAGGTTTTAAACAAACACATTCTTGCAGATGGATATGAGATGGTACTTGATCTTAAGAAGAGCAAAGGTGCGTATCTTCACGATGCCAGAACAGGAAAGGATTTTCTCGATTTTTTCACCTTTTTTGCATCAAATCCCCTGGGGATGAACCATCCAAGGCTCGCCGGTGACCCGGAATTTGTAGATAAATTGGGCCGTGTAGCAATTAACAAGCCCTCTAACTCAGATGTATATACGGAGGAGATTGCTGATTTTATGAAGACGTTTTCGAGAGTCGGTATTCCGGATTACATGCCCTATGCCTTTTTTATCTCGGGTGGCGCCCTGGCTGTAGAGAATGCGTTGAAAGTGGCTTTCGACTGGAAAGTTCAAAAGAATTTTAAGAAGGGATACAGGTCGGAAAAGGGCCATAAAGTTTTGCATCTGGATCGCGCTTTTCATGGCAGAAGCGGTTATACCATGTCTCTGACCAATACAGATCCGCAAAAAACAAAGTATTTCCCAAAATTTGATTGGCCGCGAATTATCAATCCGGCAATCACATTCCCTCTTACTGATAAAAACCTGGATCACGTAAAAGAGATGGAACAGCAGGCGATTGCGCAGGCGGAAAGATATTTTGAGATCTATAAGGATGATATCGCCTGTATTCTTATGGAGCCGATCCAGGGGGAGGGAGGCGATAACCATTTCAGGCCGGAGTTCCACCAGGCGCTGCGGGATCTCGCTGATGAGCACGAAGCTCTGTTGATCTACGATGAGGTACAGACCGGGGTTGGCCTGACAGGAAAATTCTGGGCTCATGAACATTTTGTAAAACCGGATATCCTTGCATTCGGTAAAAAGGCGCAGGTTTGCGGCATACTGGCAGGCGAACGGGTGGATGATATCGAAACCAACTGTTTTCATGTCTCTTCAAGAATCAACTCTACATGGGGAGGGAACCTGGTGGATATGGTTCGCTTTACACGAATTCTTGAGGTGATTGAAGAAGATAACCTTGTTGATCACGTTTCAGAAACGGGTGACTACCTGTTGGATAAAATCCGTGGTTTGTGTGAAAAACATGAATATCTGTCGAATCCACGCGGTCGTGGACTGTTTTGTGCCATGGATTTACCGGAGGCACATGCCCGGAATGCATTGGTCAAAGAGTGCCGTAAAAATGGATTACTGATTCTTGGCTGTGGTACCAGGACCATACGGTTTCGTCCGAACCTTGCCATCCAAAAAGAAGAACTTGATAAGGGAATTGCTATCATTGAAGAGAGCTATCGGAACGCATTGGAGGAGTGTCCGGTTGCAGGGGATGACACCTGAAGATCCATATAACTACTTGTGATATAATTTGAGATGAGTGACCAACAGAGCGGCGGCAGAATGCCCGTACAACTAATAGCTATTCCTCTTTTGGCAATCGTTGCCGTACTCTCGGCCATCTTTTTTCTCACGGAATCAGACCGGCTTCGAACCTACCCGCTTACTGAATATGATATTGAAATTCCGGAAGATAGCGCTTCGATTGCACACGGAAGGCGTCTGTTTACAATAAGGGGATGTGTTGAGTGTCACGGTCAAAACCTGGGCGGCAGAATTATCGAATCGGGGCTGATAACAGGAGTGATTGCAGCACCCAATCTTACTTCGGGTCGTGGCAGTGCTGTTTCAGGCTATTCAGATGTTGAACTGGTGCGTGTGATCCGTGAAGGAGTTAAGCCAAACGGCAAGTCGGTAATTATGATGCCGTCTCACAAATTTCAGGTGATTCACAAAAGAGACCTTGAAGCTCTCATTGCATATATCAAAAGTGCAGAGCCGGTGGACAGAAAACTGCCTGAAACCGAACTCAGTTTCCCGCTTCGGATTTATTATTTTATAAATCGGGAACTGGCGCTATTTCCCGCAAACAAGATTACAAGGCCGTCTGAGCTGCCGCAACTTGAAACAGACAGCAGAAGAGCTCGTGCTAAATATGTGGCATCTTCCTGTGTTGGCTGTCATGGATACAAACTGAAAGGAGGCAGAATCCCCGGAGTTCCGCCATACTGGCCGGAGGCACCTGATTTAACCAGCAGTGGTATTGCGGGTGAGTGGACAAAACAGGAATTCATCGACGCTATGGAAAAGGGGATCACACCCGAAGGCCGCCATATCGATGAACAGTTTATGCCCTGGCCCGCTTTCGGCAAGCTGACCGAAGAAGAATTCGATCTGCTTTGGGAGTATTTAAAATCTCTTTAAGGATTCTAAATTCTAAATTCTGAATTTTGAATTTATTTCACTGCTTCAAATAGTGTAAAATTGGTTTCATTATTGCGAAATCCAATATGATATTCTGAGACATGGGATATCGATCCCTCTTTGGGTAACTGAACTATTTTTTCGGGTGTTCCGTCTCTATTCAGGACAAGCCATTCTTGATGATTTCCTATGTTATTTAATTTCATCCAGAACCTGCCTTTTTGGTCGATGATCATATCTTCTGCCAAAGCCTTCTCAGCGGGCAGTATCTTTCGCAGGGTTCTCCATTGTTCAGGCCGGTAAAGTTCCTTTAATGAATCAATTTCAGAAGAAGAGACGCTCTCTTTCGGAAGCTGTATGTCGATTGTACGAAGGGTATCAAAAGTAATCACATCAAGTTCCGTTATGTGATTATCTTCAGACCAATAGACAAAGAGAGATTGTTTGTCAGGTGATGTATCATAAAGAAGATCTCCTGAAAAAGGCACTTGTGTTGCCCCGCGCATATTTCCGTCTACAAATAATCTTGCATATGCTTTTGCAGGGTATTCCGCTTTTTGTTCAAAAGATCCTGTTTCTAAATTCCAAAGAGCAAAAATAGTTTTGGGTTTCTCATTCTGAGCGCGTAAGAAAAGTCCTGAGGTGATTTTCAACAGAAGTAAACTGTCGGCCGATGTTGCGTAAACTTCTGTTACTCGCTGCATCTTATCAAGAATGGGCGGTTCAAACTCCTGAACAAGATCAAATTCATTAGACAATTTTATTATCCGCGATCTGACAACATCAAAAATGAAAAGGTTCCGTTCCTTGTCAAAAGCCATTGATACTGCTCTTTGTATTTCACCGGGACCCGATCCTTTCCTGCCAATAACTTCTATCAGATCACCATTTCTATTGAGTTTTAACACAAAAGGGCTATCCCAATCATTCAGAACAATATTTCCTTCAGAGTCAGACAGGCTTCTCGGTGCCAAGTATTGAAAATATACTGAATCGACATGATCGGCTTGGAAAATTTGTTCCGGAACGGACAATGGAATACTACTCAGATCAATTTGTGCAGAGTCCCTCTCATGAGGCGAACAAGAGAAGAGATACGAGCAAAGTGTAAATAAGAAGAAATTCCACATGTAAATAATTAAGAATTAAAAATTCATAATTCAAAATCAATCTTAATTCTCAATTCTTAATTCTTAATTTTCAATTTCCCTCAAACCATTTGATGCGATTCCGGCTGAATCGTAATCTCATTCAGAACCGACCCGTCTGATTGATTGGCAGCGTAGTAGACAGCTTTGGCCACTTCGTCCGTAGACAGCATTTTGTCTTTTTGAACTCGCATATCCACTTTTGGATTGTCCCAGAAGTCGGTATTCACACCACCAAGGTAGAGAAGTGAAAATTTTACACCGGAGCGTTTGTTTTCTTCAACAAGTGCTTTTGTGAAACCGGTAACGGCAAATTTTGAAGCCGAATAGACAGACGTATTTTTCATGATTGCTTTTCCCAAAATACCAGGAAACATAATGACACGTCCCTTTTTATTTGTGGCCATGTACCGGACCACCGTTTGTGTCACTAAAAATGTACCGAATACATTTACGTCAAACAGCTCTTTAGCATCTTTCGGATTGATATCAAGCAGCGGCTGAATCAAACCTGTCCCGAAAGCATTGACGAGGACATCTATCTGTCCAAGGTTCTCTTCAACTTCGCGGGCCATATTTGAAACCGATGCAAGGTCAGTGACGTCAATCTCAATCACAAAAGCTTCCCCGCCATTGTCGTTGATCTCTTTTGCTTTTTCTTCTGCTTTTGATTTATTTCGGGCTGCTAACACCACTTTGGCACCGGCTTTGGCAAAAAGATCTGCACAAGCACGGCCGATTCCGCCAGAGCCGCCAACAATTACTACAATTTGATCATCCATATATATACTTTTTTGATTTTCTTTAAAGTTTACCCAATCAATTGAAATGGGCTGGAAATCGTTCGGAGGGGATTTATTAATTCACGCAGAGGTGGCAGCGACGCCAAGGGAATTTGGATTATGTGAAAATATTGATTGTAGTTGTGCTCCTTCTCAGTTAATCACCTAATGCCCACTTACTTTTCATAGCATCAAACCCTTCGCGTCCCCGCGACCCTGCGTGAACTTTTCCTAAAACTATTCCATCAGCCCTTTCCAAAAAATTTATAAAAATATGACAGCAGGGTATTAGCCTGTCTCATTTATTTACGGTAAGTTTTTGAACACTTTGAATACTATGAATAGACCAAAAGTTTTCATTCCGATCATTTTTCTTTTCGCTGTCATTATTGTTGCGGGTTGGATCTTTTTCAGTAATGAAAATATGGGTGACTTGGAAAAAGCTTATCTTATACCACCGGTGGAGCAACAAACGAAAGAAAGAATTTGGAAGGAGATTGATTTTAAACAAATTGCAATTTCGGATAATTTATATTCAGTAACATCGATGCAATTTGGAGAAGATGGGCTGCTCTACTTTGGCGACAGGGAAGAGATGATTGTTCGATCTTTTGATCTTTCTGCAAACCCAGTTAACAGCTTCGGAAATGGAAAAGGCAATGGGCCCGGTGAATTTGCACGTTTTTTTGATGCCATTCACTTGGATAAGGAAAACAATATCTGGATTTATGATAGCTCAAACAGTAGGTTAACTATCATTAATTCCAGTACAAAATCTCAAGTTATCCATCAAACTGATGAGGTCTCTTTTTTCCTTATTCCTCTTGATTCCGGGAGTTATGCGTCCGACCATCATCAGTATGCAAGTACAGATATTTATACTGCCAATCATGAGAAAACAGGTAGCTTTGAAGCTCTTGTCCGGAATCCTGAATTATGGAATATTATATTTCAGGGAGCTGTTGCAATCCACAATGATTTCAGCGTTATAAAGACTTTTTATTTTACGAATAATATTGCAAGATTTTCATCAAACGGTGATTTGATCTATTTCCGAAAATCTGTAAATCATGTAGAAACAAATAAAATCGTTTCCGAATACCAAGTTTACGAGAATGGCGGACCGGGATATACTTTTGCTGATTTCAGTTCTTTTGAACAGTTAACTTCCGCAATCGGCCTCTCAGAAAATCATATACATCTTTTGATATCTGTTGATGAAGAATTCAACTTTGAAACTGAGGAATTTGAGTCAACCCTGTTATTTGATACCTACGATATCGATACGGGCGATTATCTCTACAGTTATAATACTCCCGAATCTGTCACCAATTTTGCTGTTTCTGAAACCCATCTGGCTGGAATTTCAGAAGAATACGGCCGGCTTATAATTTGGGAAACATTGGAAGGCTGGTGATATTACTACACTCAACTATTCAGCTAATGCCCACAGACTACTCATAGCATCAAACCCTTGGCGTCCCCGCGCCTCCGCGTGCCTGCACTAAACCTCCACCCGGTTCTCCATTGCATTTGGGATGGCACTTTCATAAACGGCTTTCATCTCTGAAATTTTAAGATCCAGGTACTCATCGATAATCAAACGGTCGCCGCCGGTTACCCCCAGTTCTTCAAATGGCAAATTGTTGGTTTTGCAGTGCTGCTCAAATTTCAGTGCTTTGCTTTGCTCAACTGCGACAAGCGCACCCGATTGTGCTTCGCTGTACAGTACTTCGTGTACTGAACCTTTCATCTCTTTGACACTAATTGCCGCGCCGATGCCTGAAAAAATAGCCATTTCTGCGGCAGCAACGGATAATCCGCCATCTGAAATATCATGTGCAGCGTTGATATACTGATTTTGAATGGCCTCAAGAAGAGTTTCCTGCAGGATCACTTCAAAATCCAGATCAAGATTTGGGGCATCACCGGTTGTCTGGTTGTAAATCACTTTCAGATATTCTGATCCTCCGAGTCCGTAGCGATTTGCACCGATATAATAGATGATATCACCCTGTTTTTTAAATCCGGGTGTCATTGTGTGCTTCTCCACATCTTCCACAAGTCCGAGCATTCCGATGACGGGAGTGGGGAAGATAGCACCTTTTGGATTTTCGTTATAGAAGCTCACATTTCCCCCGGTAACGGGAGTATTGAATACGCGGCAGGCATCGCCCATTCCGCCCAGCGCTTCTTTAAACGTCCAGTAGACATCCGGTTTGTAGGGATTTCCAAAATTGAGGCAGTTCGTAATGGCAAGTGGTTTGGCTCCGCTGCACACCACATTACGGGCCGCTTCGGCCACAGCAATTTGTCCGCCGCGCCTTGGATTCAGGTAGATGTACCTGCCGTTACAGTCTGTTTTCAAGGCCAGCCCTTTATTTGTACCTTTGATCCGGATCACTCCCGAATCTGATGCCCCCGGTCCGTTTACAGTGTTAGTGCGCACCATCGTGTCGTACTGTTCAAATACCCATCGTTTGGATGCGATATTCGGTGAACCAAGTAATTTTCCAAGTATTGAGCTGTGATTATCGGGATGTTCGAGCGATTTCAGATCGAAATTCTGCAGGGCGTCGAGGTAGGCCGGACGCTCAGCTTCACGCACATATTGGGGAGCACCTTCACCCAGGCAGAGCGAACCGGCAGGGATCTTTGCCTTGATTTCTCCTTCCTTCCAATAAGTGACTTCAAAGCCTTCCACAACTTTTCCGATGGTAACCGCATTCAGATCCCATTTTTTAAAAATGTCGATCACCTCCTGTTCCCGGCCTTTTTCGGCCACGATTAGCATTCGCTCCTGGCTCTCACTGAGCAGCAGTTCGTAAGCTGTCATGCCTTCTTCACGCATGGGTACCTTATCGAGATCGACTTCCATTCCCACACCGCCTTTGGCTGTCATTTCTGACGAAGAACATGCAATACCGGCCGCCCCCATATCCTGGATACCGACAATCGCTCCTGTTTTCAGGGCTTCGAGTGTAGCTTCCAGGAGTAGTTTTTCGGTAAACGGATCGCCGACCTGAACGCTTGGCCGTTTAGCTTCACTCTCTTCACTGATCTCTTCGGATGCAAACGTAGCACCGTGGATACCATCGCGACCAGTGCTTGAGCCTACGATAATAACCGGGTTATCAATTCCTGAAGCAATGGCAGAAGCTGTTTCACCGGCTTTTACTATTCCCACACTCATCGCGTTAACCAGGGGATTTCCTTCATAGGCATCATCAAAATAGATCTCTCCGCCAACAGTGGGCACACCAAAAGAGTTGCCATAATCTGAGATTCCCCTCACCACACCATCGAGCAGGTAGCGTACGCGCGGGTTATCCATATTTCCGAAACGCAGTGAATTGAGGCAGGCGACCGGGCGTGCACCCATGGTAAAAATATCGCGGTGAATTCCGCCTACACCCGTTGCCGCTCCCTGGTAGGGTTCAACTGCCGAGGGGTGATTGTGACTCTCAATTTTAAAGGCACAAGCCAGGCCATCGCCGATATCCACCAGTCCCGCATTCTCCTCGCCGGCCTCAACCAAAAGCTGATCACCTTCTCGCGGTAATTTTTTGATCTCAAGAATTGAATTTTTGTAGGAACAGTGTTCACTCCACATCACGGAGTAGACGCCCAGTTCAGTAAAGGTTGGTGTTCGTCCAAGGTGTTGTTTTATCGCTTCAAATTCCTCTTTATTCAGACCGTGATCGTTGGCCAGTTCGAGAGTTACCTGTGGTTCTTGTACTGTTCTGTCGGACATTTTGCGCGTTTGGATTTTCTGAGCATTAAATTCAGCAGAAAATACAAATTCCTGAGCTTCCAATGGAAAAGAAATTTTACCGATGTTGTTTTTACAATCCTTAATTGAATCATTTATCATTTTTGTTGGATGAGAATAGCTCTGAATAATTCACTGTAAAAAAATTCAAAAAAAAGTGTAAGGAATCGCCGGATTTTTGTTCATACAGTCAGGTGCATAAAATAAATGCCCTGACTATTCAACAAGGCGCTACTCCCGGGCACGCTCAATTATTGGATTTGGGGATTGAGCTGTGCCCGGATTTTTTTTGGTGGTTGGATTTGAGCCGTCGCAGGAACATACCCCTCACCTACCATAACCGCCTGGCGGCGTTATGGAAGGTATTTCCCCTCTCGAGAGGGGAGCTTTCTTAATTCAAGAATCATTGTTAAAGTATGATCTCACATCTCCTCATCCCAATACATGAGCCCTTGGGATTTCGCAAAAGCTTCAACAAGAGGAGGAGCTTTTTGAAACTCAAATCTTCGATAGGGCAGGGTCAAACATCCCCTCTCGAGAGGGGATATGTGAGGCGCAACACCCAGCGGGTGCTTGAGCCGAACGAGGGGTGTGTCCGCAAGCATAGCAGCAAATCCCACCAAAAACACAATTTAAAACTCAAAAAAAAGATGAGACGTCCAATCATCCCATACCACCCTCACCTGGTAGAAAAAGCAAGATTTCTGCGTAAGAACAGCACGAAAAGCGAAATTCTTTTATGGAAGTATTTGAAGGGAAAACAGATCTACGGTTTCGATTTTCATCGGCAGCGGCCGGTGGACCGGTATATCATCGATTTCTTTTGTTGTGAGCTGTACCTGGGGATTGAACTGGATGGATATTCTCATTTTACTGAAGAAGCTTCTCGTCGTGATTTAGTCAGGCAAGAATGTCTAAGTGATTTGGGGGTGCAGCTTCTCCGGTTTGATGACCGGGAGGTATTTCGCAATTTAGATAGTGTGTTGTGTACAATTGAGAATACGGTTTTGCAACTGAAGCCGAAAGGTTGAGATTTTCTTGATTGCAGGAACACACCCCTCACCCACCATAACCGCCTGGCGGCGTTATGGAAGGTATTTCCCCTCTCGAGAGGGGAGCTATTCTTAATTCAAGAATCATTGTTAAAGCACGATCTCACATCTCCTCATCCCGATACATGCGCCCTTGGGATTTCGCAAAAGCTTCAACAAGAGGAGGATCTTTTTTGAAACTCAAATCTTTGAGAGGGCAAGGTCAAAAATCCCCTCTCGAGAGGGGAAATGTGAGGCGTAACACCCAGCGGGTGCTTGCGCCGAACGAGGGGTGTGTCCGTCCAACTATTTATTATCCAAAAACTCAATCAAATCATCAAAATTATCAAACTCAAGGTCAGCAATTTTAGCTTCACCGTTTCTGCTGATTTTACCTGTGTACCAGGCGGTTTTCCAGCCGGCATTGTAGCCGCCGGTGATATCGGAGGAGTGGGAATCACCGATATAGAGTATCTGATCCCGTTCCACACCGGCCAGTTCGGTTGCGTGATCAAATACTTTCGGATGGGGTTTCAGCTCACCAACTTCTTCAGAAATAACGAGGTGACTGCAATATTTACGGATATTCAATTTCTCAAATTTCAGGTTTTGGGTCTCTCTGAATCCGTTTGTGATAATTCCGGTCTGATACTTTTGGCTGATCACTTCAAGAGCCTCTTTCGCTCCCTCAATCCAGTTCCAGTACTCCCGGTAATTTTGCATGTAACTGTCACCAATGTCATTACTGCGGACGGTATCCATTCCAAGTTCCGCCATCGAATCGTGAAACCGGGATCGCTGCAATTCAAAACGGTCAATTTCACCGGACTGATATTTGAGCCAAAGCTGATGATTGATGGCCTGATAGGTTTCCAGCCATTGGTTCATAGTAACCGTCTGCAGCTCCGGGTTGTTTTCATAAATAGTCTGCTGGGCCTTCTCTTCGGCCGAATTGTGATCAAGAAGCGTATTATCCAGATCGAAATAGATAAAAGATGGGTTCATTATTTTTTGATTTGAAAGATAAGGAGATGGGAGGGGAATATAAAATTGATGGAGATTTAAACATCATGAGGTTAATCTTGATATTATGCAATAAATTATTCGCCCCCAAATCCATTGCCGTCTGCTTGAGCTGCATCCATTGCCGTCTGCTTCAGCTGACGGAAAAGGATACTTCACAAAAATGGCTTTAGCCACAATTTCAACTGCATCATTTCATCATCGTTTTCGTATATTTGCACTGATTTAAAAAATAATGTAATAAGATTATGAATATTAAAATATGGATTGCTTT
>Ga0102931_1001353_pt1 | contig 12206 bp, 10 predicted proteins | sample SalPonR1_C_D1_MG_FD_79282 | JGI IMG/M metagenome (GOLD analysis project Ga0102931, IMG submission 79282) | Salt pond soil microbial communities from South San Francisco under conditions of wetland restoration - Salt Pond MetaG R1_C_D1_MG | ecosystem: Environmental > Aquatic > Marine > Intertidal... | reverse complement strand
TTTTCTGGCTCCACTATTTTAAAAAAATTGACCGCATCACCACAGGAAATATCGTCAACCGATCCGGCGAAGTTATTACACAGGGTGATGAAATTACAGGCGATTCTGATCAGTTTATTGAGGTTCAGTCTTCGAATGTTGGCACGATGGATGTACTTGGCGTTGAACTGGATAGTAACATTAAATGGAATCGTATTCTCGAAAGCGGGTTTACATTTACATACACGTGGGGTGAAACCGATCAGATTGATGGTGGGCGAGTACCCGTTGACAGAATTCCACCCGCAAACGGAATGCTCTTTGTTGATTACAGCGGACTTGAAAACTTTACGTTCCGGCCCCAAATTCGCTACGCATTTGCACACAGACGCATTTCACCGGATGAAATTGCAGACAACCGTGTATCTGAAAGCGGCACCGATGGTTTCGCAAATCTGCAGCTGGTATCCGCCTGGCATGGGCTCCAAAATGTTGATGTCCGGCTGATTGCTGATAATCTGTTAAACCGGCAGTACAGAGAACATGCGAGTTCACTCGACGGCCTGGCCAGAAATGTAACACTGTCTCTGAAATACAGTTTTTGAATAGGCAAACTGAGTATCAGCCTAAAAAACCGCTTCCGGCATTTATCACAGAAAAGAAGCATCAAAAATTTAAATTCCTCATCAACAACCGTATCTTATATCCGGAAGTTTAGAATAAACAATCTGCTAAAAAGAGTTTAAATAGATTTACACCCCGATGAGTTATCTCATTTTTGCGCTAAAAGAGAGAAAACTTCTTTCCTTTGGATTATCACTTACCTTCTTTTCAAGTTTTGGACAGACGTTTTTGATTTCTCTTTTTGTTCCCTATTTCCTGGCCTCGTTTGAACTGAGCAATGCTGCATTTGGTTCACTCTACTCGTTAGCTACCCTGTCGAGTGCGATTGCTCTGCCCTGGCTCGGTCAGTGGATTGACCGTATTCCGCTGCGCTGGTACAGTATGTCGGTTGCAACCGGCCTGATGCTTGCAACTGTTATGATGTCTGTTTCCTGGAATATGATGATACTCTTTGTAGCACTGCTTATGCTGAGGCTTGCCGGACAAGGTTTAAGCGGCCACACCGCTCAAACTACCATGGCACGCTTCTATGACACCGAGCGGGGCAAAGCTCTCAGTATCTCAAGCCTTGGCTACCCGATTGGTGAAGCGATCTTACCAATCCTGATTGCAGGATTACTTGCAGTAGTGCACTGGAGAACTGCGTGGGGATTTATCGCAATTGTTATTGGCGGAATTTTAATCCCAGCACTTTACTACCTGGCAGGAAAAAGAGCACCCGAAGCCGTTCAGGAAGACCAGGGAGCCGTTTTCAAAAATTCATCTGTTGAAAACTATAAGGAGATCATAAGTGATCACCGGTTTTTTTATTTCCTTCCGGCCGTTTTAACTCCCCCTTTTTGGATTACCGGCCTCTTTCTCTACCAGATAGCCGTTGCTGACGATTTGGGGTGGTCTGCCGCACTGATTGCCTCTGCTTTCATTGCTTTTGCAGTTTCAAGAATCGTTTTCTCACTTTTCACCGGTCCGCTTGTGGATCGTTTCACAGCCAAAAAGTTATTTCCGTACTACCTGTTTCCAATGATTATCGGCCTGATTACAGCAATCAGCTCTTCAGCAAACTGGACTGCTTTCTCGTATATGCTTTTCTTCGGGATCACCATGGGCGCCGGCGGAACCATCAAATCAGCTCTTTGGGCAGAAGTTTACGGAACCCGGATGATCGGTACAGTTCGAAGCCTGTTTTCATCTTTGATGGTACTCAGTACTGCTCTGAGCCCCTTCCTTATAGGCTGGCTGCTGGACTACAACATCAATATGAATTACATTTTTCTCGCAGCGATTATCTCTTCCATTCTCGCCGTGATACTAGCATTCCGGGTTTTTTCAGACGACGAGTAAAGTTTCAATGACGAACTGGCCGGAGTACTATCTGCATCACTTACACAGGCCTAACCCGTATTTCTCACAGAGATTTTATTGAATATTTCATAATCTATTGTAAGATAATAAATTGGGTCAATATTTGAGTCCTTTAAAAAATAACAGGTAGTTTTCGGCGAACTTTATCCCTCAGCTGCGTTGAAGCTAAAATGGCTTGCTCAACGTAAAAATGACAATTTTTTTACAATATTTACGGGTAAAACTCTGTGCCACTCCACGCGAACACCATGTGACTCCCCGGTAAAACATCGTTTAGTTTAAACTTGGCTGTTAATCTGCCATTAGTTAGTAGCAACAGCAAAAAAAACCATCAGGAATGATACTATTTTATTTTAAGTTGATAATTGATAAAGATATAAGCTTTAAATTACATCAAAAATTCTAATCCATTTACAACTGATATTATCATGAAAGCAGCTCAAATCACAAAAGCCGGAAACGATTTTGAACTTGTTGATCTTCCCCTGCCGGAACCGGGAGACAATGAAATTCTCATTAAAATTCAGGCATGCGGAATTTGCCACAGCGATGCATTTGTAAAAGAAGGACTTTTCCCCGGAATTGAATATCCGCGTGTGCCCGGTCATGAAGTTGTCGGTACTGTTGAAGAGACCGGTAAAAATGTGACCGAATGGAAAGAAGGTCAGCGGGTTGGCGTCGGGTGGCATGGCGGACATTGTTTTACCTGCGATGCGTGCCGTAAAGGAGATTTTATTAACTGCTCAAATGGTAAAATTTGTGGTATCAGTTACAACGGCGGTTATGCGGAATATATGACGGCTCCAAAAGAGGCCATTGCTGCCATACCGGATGAGCTCTCTTCCGAAGAAGCTGCACCGCTGCTCTGCGCAGGTATTACTACATTTAATGCCCTCCGAAACTCAGGGGCAAAACCGGGTGATCTCGTGGCGGTTCAGGGCATTGGCGGCCTGGGACATCTTGCCATTCAGTATGCAGTAAAGATGGGTTTTCGTACTGTTGCGATTTCCGGCAGTAATGACAAAGAAGATCTGGCAAAGGAACTTGGTGCTCATATCTTTATTAATGCAGGGAAGCATGATCCGGCTGACGAACTGCAGCAATTGGGCGGTGCACGTGTAATTCTTGCAACAGCACCAAACAGTGAAGCTATCAGTGCTCTTACCGGCGGACTTGGCCTGGAGGGCAACCTCCTTATTGTGGCTGCTTCGGGCGAAGCTGTGGAAGTTTCACCATTGTCACTAATTATGGGCAGAAAGAGAGTGTCCGGCTGGCCAAGCGGAACAGCTAAAGATTCGGAAGATACACTGCAATTCAGTGCACTCACCGGTGCCAAAACAATGATTGAGACTTATCCTCTTGAACAGGTAAACGAAGCCTATAATCACATGATAAACAATAAAGCACGCTTCCGAACAGTTCTGACAATGGACAATCATGAATAAGAAATATGGCTATGAAAATTATAATCACCCTAATACTCACTTTATTATTCTCCACTGATATGAATGACCCTCAAAATGGAAAAACTTACGAGGAAGCAACATTTGGTGCCGGCTGTTTTTGGTGCACAGAAGCTATCTACGATATGGTAGACGGAATTGTAGAGGCAGAAGCAGGATTCTCGGGTGGTGAAGTAAAAAATCCTTCTTACCGTGAAGTTGTTTCCGGAAAGACCGGCCATGCCGAAGTCGCACGAATCAAATATGATCCTGAAGTGATCTCATATGAAGAACTGCTTGAAATTTTCTGGCATACCCATAATCCCACCACCCTGAACAGGCAGGGAGCTGATATAGGAACACAGTATCGCTCTGTCATCTTCTATCACAATGATGAACAGAAGCGGATTGCTGAGAGATCGCTCGAAAAAACAGATAATTCCGACCTGTGGGATGATCCCATCGTTACGGAGATCTCGCCGTTAGAAAATTACTACAAAGCTGAAAACTATCATCAGAATTACTACAAAAATAACCCGAATGCGGGATATTGCCAGGTTGTAATTGCTCCAAAGATTAAAAAATTCAAGCGGGAGTTTTCGCATTTACTGAAGGAAGAAGCTTCCTAAAGAGGGATTGCTTAAAACCTGGTTTCATCACTCTCCGGGCTTAGCTTCAATCAATATTTTTGGATAGCTTCAGTAATCAAAACCAAATTGGGTCTTCCTTATACTCTCTCATAGGGTCTTTCCAAATCATATTTTTAGGATAAAATGTAGATAATTTTATGTTATTATTGGGTGTGCACATTTTATCTAACTCTAAAAGAAAATATTATGATCGGACCAACTTTAAAACCAGTATATCTTTCAGTTGTTTTTTCCTCTCTCTTGCTGATGGTTTTTGTGAGTGAACTCAATGCCCAGGAACGGGGCAATCAACAAGCAAGAACCAGTCCTAACGCCTCCGTCAGTCAAACAATTGGTACAACTGTAGTGGAGCTGACATATGGCCGTCCATCAGTGAATGAACGTCAAATTTTTGGCTCTCTTGTACCTCTTGGACAGGTCTGGAGAACAGGTGCAAATGAAGCTACATCAATTACGTTTTCGGATGATGTGCTTCTGGAAGGCAATCCGGTGGAAGCCGGTACCTACTCTTTGTACACAGAACCGGGGGAGGACGAGTGGACTATTATTATCAATAATAATATAAACTGGGGAACCCGCTATGATGAATCAGCAGATGTGTTGAGGTTTTCAGTCACTCCGGTGAAAGCCTCGTTTGTAGAGCAGATGATGATCTATTTTGAAGATGTCACCTCATCTACAGCTAACCTTGTGATCCACTGGGATGTGGTGAAAGTTCCAATCGAAATTCAGGTGGATTAAACCGGGTTTTACTGATCAGAAAATTAAATGACTCCTGCTGCAGGAACCAAATCGTGTCTTATAAATATGTCTCGTGAAATTGAGCTCAAATGTCTTTATGATTGTAAATATGCGTGAATTCTTCTGTTTATGGTTAGCTCTTTTTTTCTCATCCATATTTTTTATCCACGGATGTTCGGAACAAGAAATAACTACAGGCTTTACGTCTGATACAGATGCGAATGATGTACGGCAGCATATAGAATACATTGCTTCGGATGATATGAAAGGCCGTCTTGCGGGAACCCCTGAAGAAGCTCGTGCAGCGGCTTATTTAGCCGATCATTTTGACCGGTTTGGATTAACCCCTGCATCCGAAGATGGAAGATTTTACCAGTTCTTTACGCTGGAAGGGCCGATGGTCCAGGCGATGCAAATAGAGGATCACGCATCCCGCAATGTAATCGCGTATGTCCGCGGTACTGAAACTCCACAGCGCTGGATAATCATCGGCGCACATTACGATGGACAGGGTGAAGGAGGTTTTATTTCGATGGACGGAGACAATGGTAAAAAGATTCATAACAGTGCTGACGACAACGCATCAGGCACGGCAGGTCTCCTGGAACTTGCACACTATTTTTCTGAAAATCCGGGTCAGAAGAGCATTCTCTTTATCGCTTTTTCCGGTGAAGAGCTGGGACTACTTGGATCGCGTTATTTCGTTGAAAATCCTGTTATTGATCTGGATTCTGCAGATGCAATGATAAACCTTGATATGATTGGAAGACTAAATGAAAACACGCTTTCAATTATGGGAACCGGTTCATCTGATATATGGCTCGATTTAATGAATGAAATTGGTGTCATTGATTCCCTGGAAATTCAAACCGTTGATTCAGGAACCGGGGCCAGTGACCATGCCCCTTTTTATGAGTCAGAAATTCCGGTTTTGCACTATTTTACCGGTACTCATGAAAACTATCACCGGGCATCCGACACCGCGGACAAAATCAATTACGAGGGCACTGTTCAGGTTATTAATCATGTCAAAAACCTGGTTCAAAATTTATCATCAGTTGATTCTGAGGATATAACTTTTACGGAAACAGAACGTGTTGAACGGCCTGTAATGCGCTCAGATGGTGTTCGGCTGGGTGTAGTCCCCGATTATTCGTGGTCCGGCAATGGAATGAAGATAACGGGTGTACAAGCTGAAACTCCCGCCAAAATAGCCGGTCTCGAAGCAGGAGATGTAATTATCAGGATAGCCGGCGAGGATGTGAGTGATATATATGAGTACATGCAGGAGTTAAATAAATTTAAACCCGGAGAGCAAACCATTATTGAAGTGCTCCGGGAAGGAAAAGAGATTCAGTTCACCGTCACCTTTTGATTCGATTTAATAAAGAACCCATTAAAAATTATCATGCAGTCACATCTTCCAAATCATTTTAATCCATATTTGCGATGGTTATTGTCACTCACCCTGATGATTTCTCTGATCTCCTGTCACTCAGACACAGCTGAACTGCCCGATCTGCCGGAGGGCGCCCAGGCTGTCTCTTTTCTCGGTGATACTCTTGCGAAGCCGGAAATTCATCCGGATCAGCTGCAAGAGTTTGACCGCGAATTCAAAGAAGCTACCGAAAAGTACCGAATTGATCCCGAAGATCCGGAATCTATTATATGGCTCGGACGACGAAGTGCATACCTTGCCGAATACCGGGACGCTGTACGTATTTTTACGGAAGGAATCTACAAGCATCCGGAAAATCCGGCAATGTACCGGCACAGGGGACATCGTTACATCACGCTGCGGATGCCGGATCGTGCAATTGAAGATCTCACCACTGCAGCGGAACTGATTCGAAATACAAATGATGTAGTTGAGCAGGACGGATTGCCCAACCCGATGAACATGCCTCGAACCACACTCCATTTTAATATCTGGTACCACCTGGGGCTTGCCCATTATATAAAGGGCGAATTCAAAGAGGCGTCTGATGCCTATGAAGAGAGCCTGAATGTTTCCGATAATGATGATATGCTTGTGGCTACGGTATACTGGTACTACATGGCATTACGCCGTACAGGCCTGGATGAAAAAGCAGGAGAGCTCCTGGAGTTAATCAGCCCGGAAATGGAAATCCTTGAAAACAGCTCTTATCACGAATTGCTTATGGTTTTTAAAGGCGTATTTACGCCCGACCAGCTGCTCGCTACATCCGGTGATGCTCTTCAAAATTCAACATTCGGCTACGGGATTGGCAACTGGCACTATATTAACGGCCGGCAAAATCGTGCCTTCAGCATCTGGCGAAATGTGATTCAAACAGGCAACTGGCCAGCTTTTGGTTACATAGCTTCTGAAGCTGAACTTGCCGGGTTTTAAACGATAATGATTTTAGCACTGATAAATTTCCATGGCCGTTAGTGTAGCATGATATATAATATGTCAGATAAGTGAAGCAAAACTGAAAAGTGAAAGGTGAAAAGTTGTCAATTGATTTTTCACTTTTGCGTTTTCAGTTTTTACAATTCAAAATAATTCCGTCCTTTCATCCTTGACACGACACTAGTTAACCATCATATATACAGCTTTCAGCATCATTTGATACATAGTAGCTTTTGAAATTTTCTGCTTCAGGATCCATGCATCCTTCCAGGTTTAAAAGGCGGACGGATCTGATATCAGTCGGGTGACTCTCACTTTGAAGAGCAATATAACCGCTGTTTAGTAACTTACCGTCCTCTTTTACATCAGGATCATATCCGCTAACCACCCCGCCGCCAATTTGAGGTTTTGAATACTCCAACACCACTTCATCATCCAGAATATGCTGAATTAATGAATCACCATAAACAAGCAGTTCGGCTGTAACCCACTGATCACCATGATAAGTTCCGGAAGACGAACTGATGCAGTGTTCTTCAATCAGCTTTCCATCCAGCACCACGTGAGTTCCGGGCGTACAGAGATTACCATTTGTTCGTTCATTTTCACCGTCACCACCCAATAACTGGTATTCAAGTGAGATAGGAAAATCCTGGTCAATCCCCATGCTTGCAGCCGACTGTGAGTGAAACATAATACCGTTATTTCGCCATGCCCACTCTTCAGCGTCAGACTGTTGTTCACCAACAATTCGATATTCCACCCGGAGCTGGTAGAATGAAAAAGGATCTTCGTAAAATATGTGACCGAAGCGATTTTCAAACCGGTCATATTCATCGTATCTCACTTTCATCAACCCATCTTCAACTCTGAACGTGTTGCCGAAATTCTCATTCAGTTCATAACCGCGAATCTTGAGGTCCCAGCCATCCAGGTTTTCGCCGTTAAAGAGTTCGATCCACTCTTTCTTTTCAGATGAAGATATTGTGGATTCACTTTTTTGACATGCTGAAAAAGTAATCAACCACACAAGCAGGATCGATAGAAATTGGTAAATTGGCATGCACTTTATTTAAAAAAACAGATTCTCAATTCTCAAAGCGGTAAATTATCATGCTTCCTTTTCGGTACGGAATCAACTTTATTCTGGCAGAGTTCAAACGCCTTAATCAACTTGCTTCGTGTTTCATGAGGTAGAATCACATCATCGATAAAGCCTCGGGAGGCAGCCCGGTAGGGATGTGCAAACTCTTTGCTGTAACTCTCTTCCAGCTCTTTCTGTTTTGCTTCGGGATCATCAGCTTTCTGTATCTCTTTTCGGAAGATGATCTCAACAGCTCCTTTGGTTCCCATTACGGCAATTTCTGCTGTAGGCCATGCTACGTTGTAATCCGCACGGATATGTTTGGAATTCATCACGTCATAAGCTCCGCCATAGGCTTTCCGGGTAATTACTGTCATTTTGGGAACGGTAGCTTCACAAAATGCATACAGAAGTTTTGCCCCGTGTTTAATAATGCCACCCCACTCCTGGTCTGTTCCCGGCAGAAAACCCGGAACATCTTCAAAAACAACCAGGGGAATATTAAATGCATCACAAAAACGCACAAAACGTGCTCCTTTGATAGATGAATCGATATCGAGAACTCCTGCCAGAGACAGCGGCTGATTGGCAACAATTCCAACCGTTCGCCCATCGAGCCGGGCAAAACCCACAACAATATTATCTGCATAGTGTTCATGAACTTCATAGAAGGAGTCCTTATCCATCACTCCTTCAATCACTTCAATCATATCATAGGGTTTATTCGGATTCAGCGGCACTAAATCATCCAATTTGGACTCTTTAGCAGAGTCAGGTTTAACAGGTTTCTGCGCCGGTACTTTTTCTTCACAATTCTGAGGAATATATGTCATCAGTGTCCGGATATCCTGAAGGCAAAGTGCATCATTCTCAGATGCAAAATGAGCCACACCTGATTTGGTTCCATGGGCAAGTGCTCCTCCAAGGTCTTCGCTTGTAACCTCTTCATGAGTTACCGTCTTGACCACGTTTGGGCCGGTTACAAACATGTAACTGGTTCCTTTAACCATATAGACAAAATCGGTAAGTGCAGGACTATAAACAGCGCCGCCGGCACAGGGCCCCATCACTGCCGATATCTGCGGAACCACACCCGATGCCATTGAATTTCTCCAAAAAACTTCTGCATAGCCACCGAGAGAAGAGACACCCTCCTGGATTCTTGCGCCCCCCGAATCATTCAATCCAATGACCGGAACCCCGTTTTTCATGGCAAGATCCATGATTTTACATATTTTTTCGGCATGTGTTTCACTAAGAGAACCCCCAAATACCGTAAAATCCTGGCTGAATACGTAGACGGGCCGCCCGTTAATTTTTCCATAGCCGGTTACTACACCATCTCCTAAAAACTTTTGCTTATCGAGACCAAAATTACTGCTGCGGTGAGTTACAAATGCGTCAATCTCTTCAAAAGAGTCTTTATCCAGCAGTAAATCAATACGTTCACGGGCAGTTAGTTTACCCTTATCGTGTTGTTTTTCAATTCTTTTTTTGCCGCCTCCTTCTTTTGATTTTACCCTTAACTCTTTTAAATAATCAACTTTATTATCTTCAGCCATTTCCTGTGGTTTGTGATGATTTATATTCTCTGAAAAATGAATGCAGGCTATCTGTAAAATCGACTGCTTCATCGCTATACATGTCGATCATGTGTTTGGAAAATACATCTTTTTCAAGATATCTGGAAGCATTTTTCCAATTATCAAACTCTGAAATTTCATTAATAGCAGTTATATATGCTTCTTCAGAATCATTAAAAATTTCACGTATAAACCGCAATTTATCTGATGACAACCAACTAAGCAATTGGTCAGCAGCACTTTCCTCATCTTCAGAATCGTAGAGTTTTGCCAGGTCTAAAATCTGAACTTTTTTTGCCTCCCTTTTTTCGCTCTCTTCTGCATCCCCGGGCAATTCTTCCGGACTTTTTTCCTGAACTTTGTCAATATCGATATCGCCCGAGAACTCTTCTATTTCCAAGAATTTTTTCCACATCGGAGCATCCTGATCCGGATTTTCAATGTCATGATCTGATTCTGTCTCTTTTTCATTCAAATCTTCAACCGGTGCATCTTCAAACCTGTCTTCAGGAATTTCTGCCATATCGTGCTCTTCCATTACAAAAATTGAGTTCAATGACTCTGCATCTTCAACCGATTCTTCCTCTTCTTCAATTTCTTTTTCTTCAAAAGCCGTTTCATCAAGAATAAAAAGCTTGTGGAGTGGTTTTTCATCCTCCGGATCAGAATCATTTTTCTGCGTAGTCTGATTTTCTTCAAGGGATAATCCCGATTCCGTTTCAGGATTATCTTCAGTTATTTCTGATGAAAGATCAGCTTCACTTTTTTCTTCCTCATCTTTCTGAAGAAATTCAGTATGAATGAATTCATCATCTCTTTCTCTCTTTTTTTCATCGGGTAGCTCTTCCGATGCTGTTTTGCGTGGTATAGCAGCTGAATCATCCCTGTCATCATCCTGGTACTCTTCACCTTCTCCGGACATCTCTTCGTTTGAAAACTCATCATCCTCGGGTGCATAATAGCTCCTTCGTTTGTGAAACGTACTCAGTATTGCATCATCTTTATCGCTCTTTCCAGCTTTTTTGTCGAACAATTTACTCTCACTCTTGCCGGGTGTATCTAAGCCCAATTCACTATCAAAAGAACCTATCTCAGGTCCGCCCGGATAAAGCTCTTTTTTAGGGCCGCCGGATGCAGATTTGTCACCTCTTTGTTCAGAGCCTGCCGATTTTTTATCGCCTTCATCGCCAAAGAGTTTATTTTGAGAATCCTCGTACCCTTCCAAATCCAGGAGATCGGGTGCTGAAAGCACTTCAATCATCTCGGTTTTGCTGATCTGGGAATTTAACAGATCAAATTTACGCGCAATTCTGTTTCTCCCTTTATCCTCAAAAAACAATCTGAGCAGATTAGTATCCACACTATTTCCAAGCAACTCAAAAAGAGGACTCAGCAGCTGAGTCCAATTCAGAGGATGATACTGTTCAACCAGTTTCTCATCAACCTTATCAATAATATTTTCGCACTGTTCATATGTGAGAGCCTGAAGATTGCGGCGTTTCATATAACGCAGAACGGCCGAGCTTAAATGCTTGTAAACAGTAACAGCTTTGACTCTTTTTTCAATTGTTTTAAGATCAAGAGCCCGGTCTGGTCCGAATATCGCTTCAGGAATATTATGGCGCGGCTGAATTAATATTTCTACTGTATCAGCTACAGCCGTTTCAAATACACTTTGTGCATAAATTTTAGGCATTCGTGATTCAGCCAGGATTGCATCAATGAATTTTTCCCATGCATCGCGTACTGTCTCATTATTCATATCTGCCCATTCCGTGTAGGGAGGCACGACCGAGTCATCAAGATTTCTCATCATTTCAACTTGGATTCGCTCTACAATGAATTCCGGGATTTCAAGATCCCTCAATTGATCGGGCGTAAAAAAATCCTTTCGTTCGGGTAATTTATTTACCAGCTGCTGGGTGATATGCCTTACTATTCGCTCCATACTCAGATGATCCTTTTAATTTTATGGTCCATTTTTCCAAAACACAAAATAGTCCATTACCTGTTTGATAATTATCTGTAACGATTCTCATTGATAATTATTTAAATTCTGTTTGATATTATCAATAGACGCAAATTTACAAAGACGCTTTTATTTCAGCTTTGTCTGAAGTAACTTTCAAACATGCCACATTTAGAGGTTAAAAACCTGAAAAAACGATTTGCAGGTAATGTAGTTTTTAAAGACTTAAATGTAAACACCGAATCTTCCGTACTTGGAATTGGCGGAGAAAACGGATCGGGCAAAACAACCCTGCTAAAATGTCTGTGCGGTTTACTAAAACCAAGCTCAGGTACTGTTCAATGGAATATTAATGGGAAATCATTGAAAAGTGACCAAATCACCACAGAAGTTGG
>Ga0102931_1001350_pt1 | contig 12233 bp, 9 predicted proteins | sample SalPonR1_C_D1_MG_FD_79282 | JGI IMG/M metagenome (GOLD analysis project Ga0102931, IMG submission 79282) | Salt pond soil microbial communities from South San Francisco under conditions of wetland restoration - Salt Pond MetaG R1_C_D1_MG | ecosystem: Environmental > Aquatic > Marine > Intertidal... | reverse complement strand
CCTGGTCCCCCTTCCATGTGGGTTGGCGGACGCCACTACTAGTATGAACGCAGTGCAGCAAAGCTGTATAAGGGAGAACCGCAGCGGAAATGGGGATTGGCCTTATTTTGGAAATGGGGATTGGCCCCATTTCCAAAATAAGGCCAATCCCCATTTCACCCCTTGTCCGTCACCTCGGCGCGGAAACGCGGCAGCGCAGTGGGGTGGTGCTGCTGCAGATAGGTGACCAGGCCCTCGCGCGCGTGGCAGCGCAGCCGCCAGGCGGCGCCTGAGTCGCGCGCGCTCACCAGGGCGCGGATCTCCAGCGTGGTTTGGCGGGACTCGTAGGCGACGATCTCGGCGACCCGGCCGTCCCAGTCCTCGTGGTCCTTCACCAGTTCCTTGAGCTTTTCGCGCAGCGCGTCGATCGGCACGCTGTAGTCGACGTGCAAGTACACCGTGCCGAGGATTTCCGAGGTCTGGCGCGTCCAGTTGGTGAAGGGCTTTTCCAGGAAATAGCCGATGGGCAGCACCAGCCGGCGCTCGTCCCAGATTTTCACCACCACGTAGGTCAGCGTGATCTCCTCGATGCGGCCCCACTCGTTCTCGACGACCACCACGTCGTCCAGCCGGATGGGCTGCGTCATCGCGATCTGGAAGCCCGCGATCAGGTTGCCCAGCGTGCGCTGGGCGGCGAAGCCGATCACCAGGCTGGCGATACCGGCCGAAGCCAGCAGCCCGCTGCCGAACTGCCGGAAGCCGTCGAACTGCAGCAGGATGGCGCTGCCCGCGAGAACCCAGATGACCAGCGCCAGCACGCGGCGCAGGATGCGGAACTGGGTGTGAAACTTGCGCGCGCGCAGGTTGTCCGCGACATCCATCTGCATGCGGCGCACCAGCACGTCCTCCAGGACCCGCGTCAGCCCGCTGAGCAGCATGCCGATGCCGAAGATCAGCAGCGTGACCAGCAGGGGGCGCGACCAGGCCTGGCTGGCGATGCGTTCCGCCAGCGGCAGGGCGAGGTAGACGCCCAGCAGCGGCAGGAACCAGCCGAGCGTGCGCATGTGGTGGGCGCGCAATGCGTCGGCGAGCGTCGGGTTGCGGCGCTGCAGGCCATGGCTCATGAAAAGCCTGATGACCAGCAGGGCGAGAAGGCCGGCGAACACGCCGATGGCGAGCAGCCCGAGGCTCTCCGCCCAGGGTCGCAGGGCGGCCCAGAGCGTCGATAGCATGTCGTTGGAATCGTTCATGGATCGAAAAATACTAGCAGTCCTGGCCCGCGCTTGCGCCCGCAGAGAATTCTATGTGGCCTCGAGAATGTTTATTATCCGCTTGCACAATAGTCCATTACTGACATAAGCAAAGAAAAGGAAATATCACGGATGAGCAAATTAGCTGAGATTGAAGGTATCGGGGCGGCTTGCGCGGCCAAGCTGGAAACCGCGGGCGTCAGGAACCAGGCCGAGCTGCTCGCGGCCGGCGCCACGCCCAAGGGTCGCAAGGAGCTGGCAGAGAAGTGCGAGCTCAGCGGCAAGCTGATTCTGAAGTGGATCAACCGGGCCGACCTCGCGCGCGTCAAGGGGATCGGCGAGGAGTACGCGGACCTGCTGGAGCACGCGGGCGTGGACAGCGTGCCGGAGCTGGCGCAGCGCAGGGCCGATAACCTTTACCAGAAGATGGTCGAGGTGAACGAGGCCAAGAAGCTGGTGCGGGGGATGCCGGGCGAGAGCACGGTCGCGAAGTGGGTGGAGGAGGCCAAGGGGCTGCCGCGGGCCGTCAGCTACTAGTTGGCACCGCGTTTTCGGGTGGCTATTACGGCCTGCCCAAGCAAAAACGGCAGCCTCCCGGCTGCCGTTTTTGCTTGGATCCTGGTGGGCGATGCTGGGATTGAACCAGCGACCTCTCCCGTGTGAGGGGAGCGCTCTCCCGCTGAGCTAATCGCCCGTGCAAGGCGCGAAATTCTAGAGGGCGGCGGGTTGCGCGTCAATTCTCAGGGGTGGCGCGGCGCGGAAATGGGGATTGGCCCCATTTTCAAAAAAATGGGGCCAATCCCCATTTACCGCATGCCGATCTCCGAGACGTACAACACGGCGTCGACGGCGCCGCCCTCGTAGGTGCCCACCCAGATGGCATAGTCGCCGCTGGCGGGATCGACGAGTTCCAGCCCGGGGTTGAAGCCCCGCGACAGCGCATCGTCGTTGCAGTGCCACAAGCCGCGCGGCCCCCGCACCGCCAGCGTGGTGTCGGCGCCGGCTTCGGCGTAGAGGTACAGGGGATGCGGCCCGGCCTCGTAGCTCAGCACCAGGTCCGGGCGCGCCGCATTCACCAGCCCGACGCAGCCCGCGCCCACCAGCGCCTCGAGGTCGTCTTCCCCGCCGGCCACCACCTGGGTGACCCGCGGGTCCGGCCGGAAATCCGGCGCAAGGCGCAGCCGCCCGTAGAGCGGCGTGGCCGCCGGGTCCATCGCCTCGGCACGCGGCCGCTCCGCGCGCGGCGCTTCGGGCGCGCCTCGGCCGTCGCCCGGTGCCGGCTCGCCGCCACTTGCCGCCGGCCTCTCGGCCGTCATCTCCGCCAGTTGCTCGGCGAAGCGCGCCAGCAACAGCACGATGAAGCCGTCCACCCGCATCACCTCGCTGCCGCCGACGAACAGCACCCCGTCGCGGATTTCCGCGGAGGCCGTCACCGCGTCCTCGCCGATCTCGAGGAAAGGAAAGGCCGCCAGGCCCGACATCAGCTCGCGATAGGCGGCATCGGCCGCGGCCTCGCGTTCCGCCGCGCTGGCCAGCGGGCCGGCCGCCGCCAGCCCTGCCGCGTAACGCAGCGCCGCCTTGCGCACGCGCAGGTCGGCCTCCATGCGCAGCGCCCGGGCCAGCCCTTCCAGTGTCTCGGTGGACAGCGGCGGCGCATCGGCGAAATACACCCGCAGGTGACCGAGCACGTCGTTTTCATCCACCAGCCCGAGCCGCAGCGGCTCCATGAGCAGCCGCGGGTCGCCGGCGATCAGGTCGTCGAACAGCGGCGCCAGCGCGGTGACTTCGCGCGCCACCTGCCGGTCGTCCGTCAGCCCGGAGATACGCTCCGCCTGCTCGGCGATCCGGGCCAGCGCGTCCATCTCCAGGTTGCGCAGCGACACCACGGCTTCGCCGCCGAGCAGCCGGTGATCGTTGAAACTGCTCTCGCCCGCCGAGACGGTGCTGCGCGAGTGCAGCATGCCGTCCTCGATCCAGGTGTCGGAACCGGCGGCCAGGCCGGTGGCCTCGACACTGTTGTGCGGCAGCGAGAAGGCCAGCCGGTCGATGCCGTTGCGGCTGCTGCTGGTCCAGATCCACGGCCGCGCTTCTTCGGCCTCGGCCTCCACCCGCAGGCCCTCCAGCTGGAAGGCCGCGCCCGCGACGCCGTCGCGCACCGCGAGCGTCAGCTCGTCCAGCTCCAGCCCCAGCACGAGGCGGTCGAGCCGCGGCGTGACCTGCAGGCGGGCGTCGGCGCCGGAGAACTCGACCCTTAGCTCGCCCTCGATGTCCGGCGAGACCACCTGGCCGCGGTATTCGATTACCGACAGCCGGCCCGCCAGCTTGCCGCCGAGGGTCATCACCACGGCGAGGTCCACGGCCGGCGCCTGGCCGGGGTATTGCGGCAGCATCGGTCGCAGCTGCTCGGGCAGGGCGATGTGGCCGCGCGAGGCGGCCAGCCCGAAGCCGCCGCCGACCCAGGGCCCATGGTGAAAGCGCAGCGTGCCCGCCACCTGCAGGCCTTCGCGCGGAATCAGTCCGCTGTCGCGCAGCGCGTCGGCGCGCGCGTCGTCCGCCACCGGCTCGATCACCAGGTCGTAATGCAGCGTGCCCTCGCGGAAGCCGCGCTCGTAATCGAAGCGGGTGACGCGCACGTCGGGCCGCGCCGCCAGCGCTTCCGCCAGCACCGCCATCTCCCGCTCGACGCGGTGCCCGGCGTACAGGTTCGCCGCGACGAAGGCGACGGCCAGCACGATGAGCGCAAGGGGCAATAATTTTGTCTTGTTCATGGCGTCTTCTTCATGGACATGTCCCGTGGACCGGAGCCGGGCGTGGCGACCAGTCGCCGATGATACGCATGCCCGCGCTCAGGCGTCGCCGGGCGGCGTCAGCTTGAGCTCCGCGACCAGCGGCAGGTGGTCGGAGGCCACGCGCGCCAGCTCCGAGCCGGGCACCTGGATGGCGCGCACCTCGGTGCCCGGCGTGACGTAGACATGGTCGATGCGAAAGCCCGGTGCGCGGCTGGCATAGGTGCTGCGCGGCCGATGCCCCCGCGCGAGCAGCTGCGCGTCCTCGAAATGCTCTTCCAGCCGCCGGCAGACCGGCGAGGAGGGCAGCGCGTTCAAATCGCCGCAGAAGATCACCGGCGGGCGACAGCGCGCGTCGCCCAGCCAGTCCTCGCCGAGCAGGGCATCGATCTGCGCCAGCCGTTCGCGGCGCAACAGCCCGAGGTGCGTGTTCACGATCTGCACCTCCTGCCCCTCCACTTCGACCGCCACCCACAGCGCGCCGCGCGGCTCCAGCCGGGGCCTGCCCTCCAGGCCGGGCAGGGCGTCGGCCTTCACCACCCGCATCGGCAGGTGCGTCAGGATGGCGTCGCCGTAGCGCTCTTCTTCCAGGTGCAGCGCCGGGTGGAAGTGGAACTCCATCTCCAGGTAATGCGCGATCAGCTCCGCCTGGTCCTTGCTGCCGGTGCGCTCGCGGCCGACATCCAGCTCCTGCAGCGCCACCACGTCGGGCCGGGCTCGCGCGATCACGCGCGCGATACGCTCCGGGTCGAGCTTGCCGTCCATGCCCACGCAGCTGTGCACGTTGTAGGTCATCACCCGCAGCGTGCGGGACGCCGCCGGGGCGCGCGGCGGCATGCCCCGCACGCGCTTGCCCGCCCGGCCCAGCTCGTTGAGCGCCGCCGCGCGCAGCGTTTCGGGACGCAGGCAGGCCGGCGCGACATCGTGCCGGCCCTGGCCCTGCTGCTGGCCCTGTTCCTGGCGACCGGTCCCGCCGTTGTCCTGGTCCCGGCCGTCCTCCGCCCCGGGCAGCGGCGCGTCTGCGGGCAGCAGCGCGAAGCCGTGTATTTCTTCCGGGTGCGCGCCGGCGTGCGCGCCATTCTCCTCGGCGAAGGTGATGGCGCGCATGCCGGCCCGCCACCCCAGCAACACCAGGTCGCCGGCGTCGGCATGCTCGCACAGCGCGACCAGGTCCTCGCCGGCCGCGTCCAGGAAGGGATGCGCCGCGCCCAGCAGCTTCGCCCGGTCGTCCGGCAGCCAGTACTCGCCCTCGGCCGTGAAGACGCGCACCACGCCCGGCTCGCGCACCGCCAGCGCCGCCGGCACGCGGTGTTTCTCCACCAGCTCGCGCGCGACGAAGGCGCGCTCCTCGCGGGGCAGCTGGCGCGGAAAGTAGATGTGCCCGACGGGCCCGAGCGCCGCCACCGCGGGATGTTCCGCGGCGTGCTCCCCGGCCGACTCGTCGGCGGGCGTGGCAGTCTCGATCCCCAGGCGCGCAAACAGCTTCTGCGTCTTGCGCCCGCCCAGCAGCCGGATGCGCTGCGTCTGTTCGCCGCCGTCGCCGGGGCGCACCTCCATGCCGTGGCGGCCCAGCCTGGCGAAAGCCTCTTCCACGGCATTCTCGAGCGAATAGCCGGTCACCGCCGAGTAGGGCCGCACAGCCACCTGGCCGTGGTCCGAGTAGACCCAGACTTCGTAGTGGCGCAGGTCGGAGCGGCTGGCGGCGCGCCACACCCGCGCGACGGCGTCGTCGATGCCCTTGAGCGTCCAGTGGGCGAACAGCGAGCCCGGGCCGCGGCGATGGGATTGCTCGTCGTAGCCGAGAAAGTTCATGTGGATCACCGGCAACCCGCGGCTGATGTCGATCTTGCCGCCGATGACGCAGAACTCGCGCAGCAGGATGGATATGCCCGCGCGCGTGGGGACGAACTTCAGCTCCTTGATGAAATCCTGGCCGCTGCGCAGGCCGCGGAAGAAATCCACCACCGCGATGGCCAGCTCGAGCAGCACCAGCACGCCCACGCGCAGGAAGCTGTAGAGATTCGCGATGAGAAAAGCGAGCAGCACGAAGGGATTGGCGGCGCGCAGGGCCGGGCCCCAGCCCATCGACGCCGCGCAGAAATGAATTTCCTCGGCGCCGCCGTGGTAGTTGTCGGAATAGGCGCTGCCGTCCTTGAGCAGCGGCTCGCCCAGCTCTTCGCGCTCGGCCTGCGCGGCCAGCCGCGCCTCCACGCGCTCGGCCGTGTCGGCTTCGTACATGCGGACCTGCTGGCCGGTCTGGTGATCGCGGAAGGCGAAGGCGGGCACGGCGCGTTTCACGCCGTAGAACAACTCGCCCTGCACGGCGGGCGTGGTGGAGGGCAGGCCCGAGTAATGGCTGTGCAGCCGGTAATGCTCGCGCTCCAGGAGGCGCCGCATGAAAGGCAGCTCGCCGCTCTTAAGGGCGCGCTCGAATTGCGGCCGCGACAGCCCGTCGATCTGGATCATCACCAGCCCCGGGCGCGTCGCGGGCCCTTCCGAGACCGGCAGGCGCAGCAGGCGCGACAGCAGGGCGCTGCGGCTGATCGCCCGGCGCCAGCGCCGCAGCAGGATTTCGATGTTGCCCACCATGGCTCAGGCCACTCGCGACTGTCGGCTCAGCTGGTGGCTCAGCTGCCCGCTCAACTGTCGGCCCAGCTGTCCACTCAGCTGTCCACTCAGCTGGCGGCACGTTTGTGTGAACATCAGCGGGGCTCGCGCGGGATGCGTTCGCCGCCCAGCGCGGCGTCGCCCGCGCCGGCCAGGTTCATGAACAGCGCCCATTCCGTGCGCAGGGCGCCCAGCACCTCTTCCCAGCGGGTCTGCGCGGGGCCGGTCTCGCTTGCCGAGCGGGCCCGCACGGCCCGGTAGCAGGCCAGCGCGGTGGCGGCGCAGCGCTCCATGGAATAGGCCTCGGCAGTCTCCAGCGCGGCCTGCCGGAGCGCCGCGGAAGCCTCCTCGTCGAGCGTCGCGGCCCAGCGCAGCGCGGCAGCGAATGCCTGCGGCGTCTCCTCGCGCAGCAGCCGGCCGTTTTCGCGGTCGTTCACCACCTCGCGCACGCCCGAGGCGTCCAGCGCGATCACCGGCAGGCCGGCCGCCATCGCCTCGGTCAGCACCATGCCCTGGGTCTCGCTCTTCGAGGCGAAGGCGAACAGGTCCATGGCGTGCAGCGCGTCGGCGAGCGCCCGGCCCTGCAGCGTGCCGGCGAAGTGCAGGCGCGACTCGATGCCGGTCGCGGCGAAGATCGCGCGCATCTCGTCTTCCGAGGGGCCGCTGCCGATCACCAGGAAATGCGCCTGCGGCTGCTCGCCGATGAACTGCGCTACCGCCTCGGCGAGGAAGGGCAGGTTCTTCTCCGGCGCCAGCCGGCCGAGGTGGCCGATGACCAGCGCCTCCGGCGGGATGCCGGCGTCCCTGCGGAAGCCCGCGCCGTCGCCCTCGGCGAAGCGCTCGGTGTACACGCCAGTGGGGATTACCTCGACCGGCGTGGTGACGCCGCGCTCGCGGACCAGGTCGCGGAGGCTTTCGCTGGGGGCGAATACCTGGTCGCACAGGTTGGCGTAGCGTGTCGCCAGCTCGATGGTGAAGCGCTTCAACGCGGGCGAGTCGCCGGGCACATAGTGGGTGTACTGCTCGTAGAGCGTGTGATGCGTGAACACCAGCGGCAGTCCGCGGTGACGCGCGACCCGCACTGCGGTGGAGCCGAGCAGGAAGGGATGCTGGGAGTGCACGATGTCGGGCCCGAAGTCGTCGATGGCCTCGGTGAGCGGCGGGTGCGCGGGCAGCACCACCGAGAAGTCGCTGGCGTTGAACTCCTGGATGGCCGGCACGCGCAGCACGCCGCGTTCCGCCTCGGGCGTGTCCGGGAACTCTGGCGCCACCACCAGCACCCGGTGGCCGCGCTTGCGGTACTCGTCGGCAAAAGCCTCCACCGAGCGCGCCACGCCGCCGACGTGGGGGGTGTAGGTATTGGTCACCAGCAGGATGTTCATTGTCCGGCGTCCTCGCTTGAACCGTCTGCGGCGTCGAGCACCACGGAATCCGCGCCGGGTTCGGCGCGCGCCGGCTTGAAGCCCGGCAGCCGCACGTCGATGGGCGGCGGCGTCGCCTGGTGCCGCGCGTGCCAGTCGGCCTGCCAGCGCACCCGCGCCTGCCCGCGGCCCTGCGGCAAAACTTCGACGGAGACCGTGCCGAAAGTCGTCGGCGCCGGGCCGAAGCGGATGGGTGCGCCCTCGGCCAGCCAGCGCTGCGGGACGCCGCCGCACAGCACCAGCCGCTCGCCTTCCTCGCGCACGAAGCAGTTGCGCAGCATCAGCACCCACTCCGCGGCCGCCCACACGTGGTGGCCGTCGCCCATGCAGCCGCCGCCGGTGTGCGGATGGATGGCTTCCGGCCATTGTCCGGTGGGCGAGGCCAGCGCGGCCACTGTGTCCATCAGCGCGAGGTAGCGCGGGTCGCCGGCGCGCAGCAGCACCTGGGCGACGTGCAGCGTGAGATACGCGTTCAATCCCGAGTGGATCATGTCCTGGTAGAAGGCGCCGTTGACGAAGCACTTCTCAAGCAGGAACTCGACCGTGTCCAGCAGCCGCGGATCGTCGGGCGCGCACAGCTGCGCCGGGTAACCGATAGCCAGCGAGCCGATCGCGCCCGCGTCCATGCGGCGGTAGGGCGAGGCCGGCATGGCGGGCCTGCGCAGCCGCTTCGCGCCGCCGGCCAGGCTGCGCTCGATGGCGTCCATGAAGGCCTTGCCGTCCGCCGCGAAGCCCTCGCTTTGTTTCGGGTCGCTGTCGGCCAGCATTTCCGCTGCCGCGCGCAGGCCGGCGACGCCCCAGAAATCGTCCCAGTAGTAGTAATCGTTGGGGCCCAGGTGCTCGGCGCTGAAGCCGGCCGGCAGCAGCCCGGCGTGGGGCGCGTCCAGGGCGTCGTCCAGCCGCTTGCGCATGATCCAGCGCGCGCCGCGACGGACGGGCTCGTGCCAGGCCTTGTCGGGCGGCCGGCCGGTGAGCTCGCTGAAGCGCTTGAGGATCCACAGCACCTCGCCGTTGGCGTCCCACTCCCCTTCCTGGGAGCGGAAATACCCCAGCGCGGTCTGCCGGCCGGGGAACTGCGCCAGCGCCCGCTCGGCCCGGTCGGTGTAGCCGGCGCACAAGAGCGCGTGGATGATGAAGGCGGCGTCGCGGAACCAGAAGCGTTTATAGGTGTAAGGGCCCGGATAGACGTCGTGGGGCGAATGCAGCACCAGCGAAGTGAGCGCCGCGTCGTAGAGGAAGCGGTACTGCGCCTCGGGGCATTCCAGCCGGCAGCGATCACGCCGCACGGCCGACCAGTCGAATGCGGCCTGCGGATCTTTTTCCGGCACGGGCGCTTCGGGCGCCGCGGCGTCGTGCCGGGGCGCCTCCGGCAGCATCGCTTCTGAGGACAGGGCCCCCAGCGGGATGCTGACGATCAGCTCGCCGTGCTCGCCGGCTTGCAGCGGGAACATCGCGGCGGCCGTGACCATGCCCACGTCGCAGCGGCCACTGGCCTGGTCCTCGCGGTCCTGCAGGTGGATGTGCACGTCGCCGTGGCGGTAGTCGGACACGTGGTGGCGGCTGGCAGGACGATCGAAGGCCACGGTGTGCTCGCCGTCCACCAGCCAGCCGTCGCGCCGCTCGTTCAGCTGCAGCTCGTGGATGAAAGCCACGCCCTCGGGGTTTTGCGGGCGCAGGGCCAGCACCAGGTGGCCCTCGGTGTCGGCCTGCCCGCGCAGGCGCAGCTTGCAGACCGGCTGGCCGTCTTCCAGCGTCACCCAGGCGCTGCTCGCCAGCGACAGGCCGTGGGCCGCGCTCTCCGTGTCGATGCGCACGCCGTCGTCCAGGGCCTGGCGCTGCCGGCAGGCGGCCTCGCGCGAGGGCAGCAGGCAGCGACCGTCCGCGGCCAGCAGCCAGCCGTCCAGCGACCAGCCGTCCAGGAAGGGCGTGAGCAGGCCGCGCGGATCGACGATGGGCAGGTCTTCGCAATCGGGCAGCCCGACCGCCGTCCAGTTGCGGTGACTCAGGTTCACGTGGGTGATGGAGAAGGCCCGCGGGATGAAGGAGACGTCGCGCGGGTCGAACTGGCGCTCGATCCAGTAGGGCCACACCCAGTCCAGGTTGTGCTGCACCACGCGGCTGTTGATCAGGCCGCGCGCATGGAACACCACGCCGGCGCGCAGCAGCTCGATGGGCTCGCCCACCTCCGAGGGCTGGGCGAAGCTGTGCAGCCGCGCCAGCAGCGCGATCGGGTCGATGAAGCCCTGGCGGCGCGCGACGCGGCGGATGACGAAGCGCCAGGGCAGCCATTTCATCCAGCTCATGATTGCGCCTCCTCGCTCGTGTTCTCAGCGTCGTCGTCTTTCATGTAAGGCTCGAGCGCGCGTTGCGCGAGGCGATTCAGGTAGACCACGGCGATCACGGTGGCGACAAAGCCGCCACCGTACAACGCCCACTCCAGCGGCGTGCGGCCCAGGTCGCGCACGCCCATGGTGGAAATGTCCGCGGCGATGGAACCGAGATAGACGCTGTGGATGGAGAAGGGGATGAAGCCAATCAGCGAGCCGAGCGCGTAGTCGCGCAGGTAAATCGGCGTCAGGCCGAAGAAATAGTTGGCCAGCTTGCTGGGGAAAAACGGAATCAGCCGAGTGAGCAGCACGATCTTCCAGCCGTGCGGGGTCATCTCCTCGCCCACGGCGCGCAGCCGGGCCCGCGACAGCATGAAGCGCCGCGCGCGGGCGCCGAAGAAATAGCGCGCGATCAAGAAGGAGAGTACCGCGCCCAGGGTGGTGCCCAGCACCACGTAGATCGAGCCGGCGACCACGCCGAACACGAAGCCGGCGCCGGCCGTCAGCGGCAGCCCCGGCAGCACCAGCACCACGGCGGCGGCCATGATGAGGATGAAGAACAGCGGCGCCCACAGGCCCTGCATCTCCACCCAGCGTAAAAGGTCCACGATGCGCTCGTGCCCGCCGGTGCGCACCAGCACCCCGAGCAGCACGGCGACGATGACAACCCCGGCCACGATGCCCGCCAGGGGCGATCGCCGCAGCCGGCCGAAAAAAGTCTGCGCGCGTTTTTCGCTCATGTTTGCCCGCTGCCGTCCGCGCCTGCGGCGACCGGCGGGATGGCTCCCCTTCGGTTGTTTCTACACCCTCAGGTTAGCAGCCGGGGCGGAAAATGGCGGGACTAAGGGTCGGGCCTGCGGGGCCGGGAGGACGTGCAGGGGTTCAGATCGCCGCCAGGTGTTGCGCGCTCGCGCCCTGCACCGCCTGCAGCGGCACGCGCCGGTCAAAGGTGACGAAGCGGGCTTCGTGCCGCACCGCGAGCGCGAGCAGGTAGACGTCGGTCACCTGGCGCGAGCCGAGCACGCCGTCCCAGTTCAGGGCGTCGTCGTCCACCAGGCTGATCGAGTCCGGCCAGAAGCTGTGCCAGCGGGTGGCGGTGGCGATCCTGAGCCTTTGGGCGACGGCGCCGGCCGGCAAGGAACCCGGATACGCGGGTTGCGACATCACGCGGATGCAGCCGTTCTGGGTGAGCGGGCAGGAGGCCCAGCCCGCATCGATGTTGGCGGACAGCCAGGCATGCGCGGCGAGGTGGTGGACGTGATCGCGGTCGAGCAGCGCGATCAGCACGTTGACGTCCAGCAGGCCGCGCATCAGGAGCCGTCTTCATCCCGCAGGCGATTGACCAGTTCTTCGCTCACGACCGTGCCGCGCGAGCTGAAGGGTTGAAAGCCGTAATGCGCCTCGGGCTCGCCTACCGTGGCGGCACCACCGGCGGCCGGCCGGGTCATGGCCTGGCGCAGCAGCTGCGAAATGAGCTTTCCGGCGGTTTTCTTCTCGCGCCGCGCGCGTTCCTTCGCTGCCATGAGGACGTCGTCGTCGATGTCCAGGGTGGTCCGCACACTGAGCCTCCATGTGATGCGTTGATGCTAAAACACCAGATGTAGTCCCGCAAGAAGAGGGCGCCGCAATCGGTGACCGCCGCTCAAGTAACTCGGCGCGCCTGCCGATAGCAGCTTATCTGGCAACCCCCGACCGAAATGGGGATTGGCCCCATTTTGCGCCGAAAATAGGGAGTGGCCCCATTTTGGAGGACGGACAGCAACCCGCGGCGCTGCAGGAGCTAGAGCCTCGCATCCGGGCCGAGCAGAACCGCGAGCTGTTCCAGCGCCTCGGCGGCATCCTCATCAGCAGCCTGGCGGGCGT
>Ga0102931_1001349_pt1 | contig 12233 bp, 9 predicted proteins | sample SalPonR1_C_D1_MG_FD_79282 | JGI IMG/M metagenome (GOLD analysis project Ga0102931, IMG submission 79282) | Salt pond soil microbial communities from South San Francisco under conditions of wetland restoration - Salt Pond MetaG R1_C_D1_MG | ecosystem: Environmental > Aquatic > Marine > Intertidal... | reverse complement strand
GTCCGAAATTCTAATATGACAGATTGTTTATTTCTTCAAAAGTACCAGCAATGGTGCAATAAGGAGCAGCGCGATCGGGGTGAGGAAGCCAAGGGCACAGCCGCCGGAACTGCCGCCTGTATTAGATCCTTCTTCCTGAAGATTGATCCCAAGGGTAGCATCTGGTGAGGAGAAGTTAATATTGATATTGCCATTAAGATTCCCAATAGTTAAATAATCTTCCGAAGCCAAAGGCATAAACCCAAAACTTGTTGCGGAACCTACATTTGTAGAATTCGCTACATTCAACGGGAAAAATGGAAAAGAAACCATGAAATCCTGAGGATCGCTCAATCCATTCAGATCATCCACAAGCAAATTAAAGGTTTCTACTGGAGTATCAAAAGATTTTGAAATTCTAATTTCATTTTGAGACCAGTTTTGTAGAATCACTATAATTGTCAAATCTTCTTCATCTTCTGTGTAGGTAAAACTCAAATTGCCACTTAAATCAGAAATATCCCTAACTCCCAGAATTCTGCTTTCCGGGCCAAAATCTTCCCTGTCTGTTTCCCTTGCAATTACAGCAATTGTATAAGTTGGGGTTTCATCGACTCTTAATGCTCCAACCCCAAAACCATACTCGTCACTACTTATCGTTGCAAGTATCTGTTTGAATACAAATCTACTACTTCCAATATCAGAAAAATCCCATGAAATATCAAGACTTGTTGGTACAGAGGAAAAACCATGATCATCAAAACTTACATTCTGGTTCAATGAATCAACATCAAAACCGAAAAAGTCCTCTGAATATACATCATAGGTAATATCGACAGAATCAATGTTAAAGACGTCAAAAGAACCTGAAATATTCCCAGAATTTTCTATTGTTCTGATAAACATACCGTCAACATCTGAAAATGTCTCCCAATCAAAATCCCCACTTTGGCGTAAATCCAATGATACAACATCCCCAGAACAACATGCCGAAATACCAAAATCAAACCCCCCAACAAGAATATCAGAAGTCCCATTCAGTGATCCTGGATCGATCGGATTTGGACCAGCGGCAAAACCTGGTACTGAGGCAAACAGCATAAACGCTACTAACATCATTACGGCGTATCTCTTCATAGTAAAACCTCCTAATTATTTTGTACTTTCCTTCTCCTTCTCTTCTATGCAAATGAAGAATATTAAATAATGAGGGAAATTTAAATCATTATAATGTATATCAAAATTAGCGTAAATCAATCTTCGGTTTTATCTGACTCTATTATCTTTAGCCTGTTTAAGGCATAGTCAGACTTGTCAGCGCAGCGAGAGTACCGTCTTGTACAGATAAAACGACTTGATAAAAGACCATCCAGTTATCAGCACCCTCTATTAGGAAAGGTTTCAACAAAGTCTCTCCTCTCCGCTGCCCTGAAAACATTCACAAATTCTATTTTTTTACTCCGTATAGATCTACATCTGGCTTATCTTCCTTTAATATGTTAAATCGAAGAAACAATGCGAAAATAACCAATATTTCAACCCTTTTTAATATATTCTGATTTAATTAACTTCCATTACCCCTATTGGTATTTCTCTTTTTTGCAATAGTAAGATAGGCTTATATTACAAATAGTTAGAATCTACTTACTTATATGATCTAAACATGAAAACCATTCTAAAACCTATTTGTAAACAATTTTGAGAGTTTTAGAGACGGAGGGATAACAGATGAAGAAAGGAATGGTATTAGTATCAGCTTTTGTGATCGTAGCGTTTTTGGCGGCATTCCCGGTGGTTTCTTACGGGACTACATACGAAGATCTGGTCAGAACTTACATCGAAAAGGAAGAACTCCGTGAACAGCCTGGAACTGAAATAATTGATCTGAAATCGGCAAAAGCAGACGTGGAGGAACTTTGGGAAAGTCTTGTAAATGAAAAAGACCCTCTGGGAAAAATCAGGATCAGCAGCAGGATCATCAAAGTTATCGCAGATGGGAATATTTCAGAATGGGACATGATAAGGGGCTTTACCGGTTCTGAGGGATATTCAAAGTCTATTATGGTTTTTCAGGCATCATTAATACGGATCGCTTCTCTCATCGAACTTGACAACGAGAAGGATGCCTGGCTCGCCAACAGATATGCAAGGGACCTTTTCAAGGTATCAGGAACATATAAGGTGATATATTACATTTCAAAAGATGGATTCCTTGATGCTGGAAGCATGCTTCATGTAGCAGGGGGCCAGGATTGGGTAGACAAAAGGGGCGGAAAAGCGTGGAAAATCAAAAACGAAGACATCCTCCCTTTTAATATGGCGACTTTGAAAAAGGTACGGGGAAGGATCACAACACCCGATGCGTTCTCAAAAGATATGATATTCCTCGATAAATCGGGCAGACCCGTGAGAGGCGGTGCAAGTTATGCCTGGGAATGGAGATCAGGAAAAGTTTACAGGATCTGGGACAGGGAATCCAGCAATCGAGGATCATTCAGCTCAGGAACATCAATAGCTGCATTTCCAGGTGAGATCTCCGATAATCCAAGCCCTGGCGGAGGTACTGGGAACGATCCAGGAGATAGTGATAATAACTCCGGGAATAACGGCAACGATAATAACGACGATGAAAATAACGGCGGAGACAACAATGGAAATAATGACAACTCCGGCGGTGGCAATGACGGAAACAATGGAAACGATGGCGGTCCCGGCAACGGTAACGGCAACAACGGCAATCCGGGCAATGGAGGCGGCAACACCGGCGGTTCCGGACCTGGCTCCGGTAATGGCGGAGAAAACAATGGAAATAACGACAACTCCGGCGGTGGCAATGACGGCAATAACGGAAACGATGGCGGCAGTAATGGAAATGGTGGTGGGAGCAGGTCTGGACTTGGTGACGGAACCAATCCTGGTGGAGGATCCGACAACAACAATGCAGGAGGATCCGCAGGCGGAACTGGAACTGAAAATCCGGGGGAAAACTGATACATCAGAGTTATTACGGAAACACTTCTCATAAGTTAAAAAACAGATACGATAAATGCACCAGATTAAAAAAGGGCCGGTTTTACCGGTCCTTTTTTATGAAATCAGATACCTCGCTGTTTGACCTTCAAGGTCCTGAGCCTTTTTATGGCTGCCGCGACCTCAAAAGTACAAGGCCTTGCGTGATCTCCGACAGGCCTTTTGCCAAAGGGGGATATTTCATCCAGGCCATGAGAATCAATTATCTCTTCCAGTATTTGAACAATTTCCGCAATAGTTGCATTTCCATCGATGATCCCCTTTTTACAGCATAATGGATCATGTCCCCTATAACCCTTGTCTGACTGTTATCCACTATCTGCTCCACTGAATACAGCCTGATATTTTCATGGCCGAACTGGATTTTTTCATTTCCCTGGCCTTTATCTTCACCTTTTGCCCCTTCCGGGGGTCCGGACTCTCCGCTCCGGTGCATCCTTACGGAAACCATTGACGGGGAAGCAAAGGGATCACCCTGGACATAGTGGAAGATAAGATCAAACTCACCAAAATGGAAGGTTTTTCCCTGAAGGTCCTTATATGCTTTGTAGCCTTTACCGTCTATCCTGGATAATATTCCTGAGAGTTCTCTCAAAACCTGACATCTCTCCTTTCATGGAACATTGATGCCTTTCGAAAAGAGGATAATCATATAAATGCATTTTGAAAAAATTTTCAGGAATAAAAAACCGTAAACAGAAAGAATGGATCAGGAGAAGTTTTCTATCATTTTCTGCAATTTCTCCAACTTTACCGGCTTTGAGATGAAATCATCCATACCTGCATCAAGACACCTCTTTTTATCTCCACTCATTGCATATGCTGTCATGGCTATGATGGGAACTTTAAGATCATAATTTCCTTCCTTTAACCTGATCTGTCTTGTGGACTCTATACCGTCCATTTCCGGCATTTGAACATCCATCAATATAATGTCATAAATTCCCGGTTCAAATTTTTCAAGCGCTTCCCTGCCATTCAAGGCTGTATCGAACTCACAGCCCAATCGTTTGAACATGGCTATCCCCAGTTTCTGATTCATTTCATTGTCCTCTACCAGCATTATTCTAACTTTATTCTTCCCGGGATGAGATCCAATAGATTCCCTGATGTAATCCCTGTCTTCTTTTATCTTATTTTTTGATGTCTCTTTTCCGAAAGCTTTAGCAACAGAATTTAAAAAGGCTACTTCCCGTAAAGGTTTAAACAGACATGCTGAAACCTTGATATCCCTTCTAAGCTCCTGGATCTCACTGATAGAAGAAGGATTAATTATCATGATAACAGGCGGGCCCCCTCCGGGTATATGTGAAAGCTCGGAAGCAAGGGATATCCCGCTCTGATCTGGAAGTACCTCGTCAATTACGATCAGATGATAAGGGATTCCCATTACTCCCATCTGCATTTCCTTGATCATTTCTTCTCCACTTTCAACAAATCTGCATGAGGCTCCCCATCTTCCGAGAATATTAGTTATGCGTTCCCTGATCTCCACTGAACCCACTGCAAGTAGTATTTTCTTACCTTCTATGTAACCTACGCCTTCAGGCTGCTCAAGAAAGACGGCCATTTCAAAAAATGCAGTAAAGGTGAAAATACTTCCCTTACCTGGCTGGCTGTCTACCTTGATCTTTCCGCCCATCATTTCTACAAGCAACTTCGATATGGCAAGACCAAGACCTGTACCTTTATATTTCTTTGTCATTGAGGAATCACCCTGCCAGAAACTGTCAAAAAGGTGTGACTTGTTCTCCTCTGATATTCCTATACCCGTATCACTTACTTCGAAGATCAAACCGGTTTTTCCGTCTCTCTGTAGACCTTTCTTTACACTTATCAAAATCCTGCCATGATCCGTGAACTTCACGGAATTGCTGGCAAGATTAAGGATAATCTGTGAAAGTCTGCGGGGGTCTCCTATTAATGACTCCGGAACATCCTTTTCGATATTACATGATATCTCAAGACCTTTTTCATGTGCTGCTGTAGAAAGAGTTCCAACCACTCCCTCAACGACCCTTCGGACCTCAAAAGCCTCCATATCAAGATCGAGTTTCTCTGCCTCTATCTTTGACAGATCAAGAATGTCGTTGATTATGCTCATCAGAGCTTCTGCCGAAGACTGGGCAACACTGAGGAACTCCCTCTGTTCAGGTTCAAGATCTGTGTCCATAACAAGCCTCGTCATACCCATTATTGCATTCATTGGAGTTCTTATTTCATGGCTCATATTGGCAAGAAAAGATGTTTTTGCCCTGTTTGCAGCTTCTGCATCCTCCCTCGCCAGATCAAGCTGTTTTTCCTTTTCACGTTGTTCAGTAATATCCAGAACAAGTCCAACTATTCCACCGGGCTGGCCTGAACTTTCATAAAAAACTGCCCTGTTTATCAAAAGATTCCTGTAACCACCTTCATGAGCAGCTAATATTTCGAGGGTACCATTTTCATTGCTCTTTAGAAATTTACTATCGCTGTCACGCATCTTTTCCGGCAAAGATGTCGGGAAGATCCTGTATAGATCCACACCTTTAAGATCTTCACCTTCTTTCTCGCATAAAGTGGCAAAATTATTGTTATGCTGAACTATCAGACCATTAAGATCTATAAAATATACAGCATTTGGCAATTTTTCCAGAAGGTTCTCGAAAAAAAGCACCTGATATTCCAGCGCCTGCTCTATTTTTTTACGCTCTGAAACCTCATTTTCCAACTGGATATTTTTCTCCTTGATCTCCTCTTCTTTTTTTGCCAGATCATCAAACCTTGAATACACGGCAGTTTTATATATTGACTGCTTAACAAAGAGGAACACCCCTGCGAGAATAACACTAAAGGCAAAAGATAGCGTTAACGCAAAAACAACAGGAGATACTGAACCTGATATTTCTTTTACTTTGTGAACTGAAACAACATAAAGCGGCATTTCCGGGATGGAAGTCTTGAAATATATGGGTTCTGCACTTTTTAAAAAAAGATCCTTTCTTGAAGAGAGCATTACAGATCTGTCTTCCTCAAAAGAACTATCCCGGGTTTCTATAGAATCAAGGATCTCCGGTTCAATAGTATTTTCGGGGACACTGGAAAAGATGACTTTACTTTCCCCGTCCATTATAAAAAGATCCTTTGTTTTGTACCTTTCCGATATTCCGGCAATTACATTCTGGACTTCATCAAGGGTAACTCCTCCCATCACATATCCGACTGTGGAATCGTTAAAATGGACAGGGAAAGTAGCTAATAAGGAGGGACTTCCAGCAAAAGTCTGGGAAGATAATTTATTTAGCTCGGGAGAGCTTTTCTGCCTCAGGCTCAATGGGCCAATAGAAGGACTGGGTGGAAAACTTGAGAGTAAAACAGCGCCTTCCTGATCAAATACTGCAACCCCGGAAAACTTTTTTAAGTCGATAACCGGATCTTCGGCAGATACTATACCGAGCTTATCAAAAAGAGATCGAACGGAGGGAAATGCATCTTCTCCCGAAGATAATTTATTCTGATCTGCCAGAAAAAGTCCCAGTGAAATTTCCTCTGAAACGGATCTTAAAGTCCTGAAACTATCTGAGAGGGTAGTTGAAATAACTGATGCGATCAACTGGTCTTCATGCTGGATCTTTTCTATACGGCTATCCAGAAGATCCATTCGGGACCTGTAATTTACAAAAAGGAGAAAAAAGATCAAACAAGCAGTAAGAATTACGGACAGGAAGGTTGCTAAATGAAGATATCTACCCTTCTCCGGTAAAAACAGTTTCATTTGAATCGATCCTCCTGAAAAATAAAAATGTCACCCGGGAAGGAATCACTGCGTCTGATTGAAAATGCTCTTCTTTCCAGAATTAGCTACTTTTCCTGCAAAATCGGATGAATAAAGATCGAGTACCTCTTTCCTCAACCCCAGAAAAGCATAAACAACAACTGGAGAGAATTGGGTTCCACTGCATCTTTTGATCTCCTCGAAACCATCATTATATGCTATGGGCTGCTTGTAGGGACGTGAGGAAACAATGGCATCATAACTGTCAGCAACAGAAACAATCTGTCCTGAAAGAGGAATATTCTCCTTTGCAAGCCCCTGGGGGTATCCAGTTCCGTCCCATCTTTCATGGTGGGAAAGGCATATCTCTGCTGCCATTTTCATTACCTTATCCGAACTGTCTTTGAGGATTTCCCAGCCAAGTGTAGTATGTGTCTTCATTGTCTTCCATTCTTCATGAGTCAATCTTCCGTTCTTCAAAAGGATGGAATCAGGGATCCCGGTTTTTCCCACATCATGCAGCACTCCTGAGGAGGCTATCGTGTCCTGGTAGTCTTCAGGAAGACCAATTCTTTCAGCTATCATCCTTGAGAGCATGCCTACCCTGAGGGTATGCTCATATGTCTCTACATCTCTAAGATTGGTCAGTCTATCAAGTTTTGCGATCAGTTCTGAATGGAGTTTGCTGTTCTGATTTCTTATAAAGTCAAGAGACTTCGTATATCTGAGCATTTTCTCTTTCTGCTCTCTGCGCATTATCTCCCTGTTCTCAAAAAAACTTTTTGCCTGAAGTGCCTGATTTATCCTGCCATGAAGATCATTTGCTCTGACAGGTTTTACAAGGAAATCATCCGCTCCGGCCTTTGCCGAATTTTTCATGGATTGAGAGTCGGTCAGAGATGTCAGCATTATTACTATGGGAGGTTGTTCCAGACTTTTCAATAATCTTGTTGCTTCAATGCCATCAAGATCGGGGAGAAGGATATCCATGAGAACAATATCGATATTCTCAATTCCTCTGTCGAAATAATTACGAAATTGTTCGCCAGAGGATACAGAAATTATCTTATGCTCTAAAGGATCAAGACACTTTTCTACCCATTTCCTGATTAAAGGATCGTCGTCAACTATCATTATATTCGCCATGTGACAATGCCTCCGATCTCCAATGAATCTCATTGATATTTAATTGTTCCATATTTATATTATATAAATCAAAAACCTTGAACCCGATGGGCTAAAGCCCATCCTACAAAAAACTAATGTATCTCATTTTTATTTAATTATTACATAAGTATATTATAAATCAAAACCTTTATGGTTTTCAGCGATCATATCTTTAAGATCCCTTAGGACTTTATCCATTTCTTCTTCAAAAGAACAAAATGACTCCCTGAGACCCTGTATGTCTTCCCCACGACCAGCTTTACCCATATCCCTGAGCAGAGAAATGGAAAGAGGTGAACCTATAGCTGGCAGACTTCCCTCAATTGAATGAACAACTCTTCTGGCTTCAAGAAGATCTGAAGAATCTACGGCTTCTTTAAGATGGGACTGCTCCAGAGGAAAATGCTCAAGAAATATCGAAATGAACTCACTTGCAAGTTCCGGATCTCCTCCGCTTATTTCCTTCAGGTTTTCATTCATTATCATCTGTTAGTCCTCCTGTACAAGAATGCTGCCCGATTTTTTACCGGGCAGCATTCTTGTATCAATATATATGCAACCCGGCTGTCATGACCTTTTGGGTTTTAGACCCGCAGTTTTGCGTCTCCTTCTTTCGAAGAATTTGCCCTTATTCAAGCTGACATTCAAGTATCAAACATTAATATTTCCAATACCACATAAAATGTATCATTTACCGATGTAAAGTAAATGGGACTCAATCATGAAACCAGATGGTCCTTATTTACTATCTTTACCGGGACCCTGTACCCAGATCGATCAGTGCGAACCACTCTAACCTCCGGCAAGTAGTGGAAGAAAAAGGACACTGTCACCATCTTTGAGCAATTTCTCTTCTCTTTTTAAAAAACGAACATCCTTACCGTTCAAGAAAAGCCTCACTCCCGGAACAAAACTGCCATCTTCTGCCAGTAGTTCATTTGAAAATCCACCCTGGGTCTGTTCATCGAGTATTTGAAGCAGATCTTCAAGACAACTTCCGTTCTTCAGGCACATAGAGCTTTCCCTCGAGCCTATAAGCCTTTCAAAAACCATGACACTCCTGATATTTACCCTTACTCCACACATATCAAACGGGAATATCCTCCACAGCCAGATCGAGTTTCAATTCCAGGAGCTTTTCCCGGGTCGGTACTCCATCTGACGTCCAGCCCCGAGCCTCATAATATTCATCGAGCATAAGGTCAAGATCTTTACGTGGAATATAATGACCCTTCGATAAACCACTCTTCAATGGTTCTTCCATGATCTTCCTGGGAAGATAGTCATCAACTCTCCTGAACCCTTCCCTTACATTGAACATCCGAGCCAGGTTGTTCAATCTCTCTCCAAGTTTCCAGACATCCTCCTCACTGAAATCCCAACCTGTAACCACGGTCAGTAAGCGTGCCACCATTCCGTGAGCTATTGTCACGAGAGGACCGTGAACAGGAAACATACAAAGAGTTGTAATATCAAAGGCTCCGCAGAAATCCTGATTCCATTTCGTTAGTTTTCCCTTTCCAGCTATATCAAGTCGCTCTACAGGCTTGGGAAGAGGAACGCCGAAGACTTCCTGAAAAGCGTAACCGCGGTTATGATCGGCACCTGTATAGCTTGTTGCAAAGTTCAGTCCCATAGCCTTGAGTCCTCTAACATCATAGGCAGGAAGTTCAAGACCCTTTACCTCGATGGAATATAGATCTGCTCCTTTGCCCAACCTCTGCGCAGCTTTCCTTGTACCATCTGCGAACAGATCAGCAAAACCTTCCCGGTATGCCATCATCCGGAGAAAAGCAAGACTTGCTTCTTCATTGCCAAAACGCAGATCCAGGCCATTAGTTTCCTTCAAAACACCTTTTTCTACCATTTCCATTGCCATGGATGTGGTCACCCCGGCTGAGATGGTGTCCATCCCGAGCCTGTCACACAATCTATCTGCTGCAATAATAAAATCAGGGTTATCGATACCTTCGGAAGATCCGAGTGAGTAAAGGGTTTCATATTCAGGACCTTCAGAGGATATACCTGCATACCTGCTCCCCTTGCTCATTCTCACCCAGCTGCAGCCTATAGGGCACCCATAACATGGGTTCTGCCTGACATTATAATTTGAAACAGCTTCACTCCCGATCGAATTGAGCCATGACGTATCTGCAGGATCCTTCCAGTTATTTACAGGAAAAACTCCAAGCTCCACTGTTGATTCCACTGTAGCTGTAGTACCGTATTTTGACAGTATGCCGTAGGTACCAATATCTTCCTTGAAATATTTCATTACTTCGATAACAGCGGTCCTGAGAGCCTTGCCATCAGCAACCGGAACATCCTTCGTTCCTCTCACTGCAATAGCCTTGAGATTTTTACTTCCCATTACTGCACCAACACCTTTTCTTCCGGCAGCACGGGCTTCATTCATTATGCAGGAAATAAGGATCTGATTTTCTCCGGCAGGACCTATGCATGAAATTCTGAAATTCTGATCTTTAAGCTCTTCCTTGAGATATACCTGTGTATCCTGAGTATCAAGCCCCCAGTATTTTTCAGCGTTACGTATAGAAACCCTGTCATCATTCACGGAAATATATACGGGCTCTTCGGATCTTCCCTCAATTACTATTGCATCATATCCAGCCCATTTCATCTCAACAGGGAAAAAACCTCCGGACAGGGAACTGCCCAGACCCCCGGTAAGCGGTGATTTCGTACTTATGTTAAGTCGGCTGGCACAGGGTATCCTGGTTCCGGTAAAAGGACCAACGGTATAAACAAGTTTATTTTCCGGACCAAGCGGATCAGTTCCCGCAGGAAGCTCTTCATAAAGGATCCTTGCTGCAAGTGCGGAGCCTCCGACATAGTCCCTCAATATTTCCGGATCTATTTCTTCGACATGATGTTTTCGCTCTGTAAGATCAATTCTCAAAAGTCTGCCGAAAAAACCTCCCTGAAAGGTCATGAACATTCCTCCTCTGTATGATTTGATAAATCACTTGACTGATATTGAAGATAACTTTAGATACAAAATACTTATATTTAATTGTAGTACATTGGGAAATCCGCTCTTAAAGGACCGGGAGTAAGTCTAATGTCTGTGGAACTCTGACTTTGCCCGCGATGAGGGTTCTTAAAGTTGATCAATAGTATTATTTTTCATATTGGCCGATCTACAGATCAAGGATATTACAATTAACAGCCATAATTTCCACAAAGATCTGCTGATCTATCTCTTATTATCGAAAAATGGGGAAAGTTCTACAAATGCAATTACAAGAAGAACAACCGCTAAAAGATAAGTGCCTGCAGAAGCTGTATTTCCTCCTGCACATACATTTGAAAAGATAAAAATAGAAGTAACACCCAGGATAAAAGAAACAAAAAGGCTGCCTGCCAGATGCAGATATTTCTTGTGAAAATATATACCGCATCCTGAGAGAAAAAAGGAGAGTGCCGTGAATGCTGCAATTTTTGACCCTGCCCCACTGGAATTAGAAAAAAGAGAAGCTGACAGCATGAATATTCCGCCAGTTATATTAAAATAGAGATAGAAGCCATTTTTCAATTTTTTTCAGCTCTCAAGATCAGGAAGAACTATTCCGACTTTTGCCTTCCTGTTCTTTTTATGCTCATACATCCTTGAATCAGCTATGTCGATCACTCTCGCAAGATCTCTTGAATCAAATGGATATTCTCCTATCCCGAAATCTGCTTCCAGTTCTATGCCATCAATTGACAGCGACATATCTGCCACTGCGTTACATATCCTTCCAAGTATTTTTTGTGCATCTTTTTTGTTCGTCCCTGGAAGAAAGATAATGAATTCATCTCCTCCATAACGTGCAACATCGTCATTAACGCGAAGGTTTTCCCTTATGAGACAGGCAACTTTTGACAATACTGAATCACCTTTAGTATGGCCCAGATTATCATTAATTTCCTTAAAGTTACCGAGATCTATTATAGCAAGACTTGCCCTTGATTTCCCTCTATCAAGTTCTCCCTGAAGTTTACTTATTTTTTCAAGAAAAAATCTCCTGTTCCAAAGTGTTGTAAGTGGGTCGACAAGCGCCTCCGTTTTTCTCTTTTCATATCCCCATGCTACAGAAAAGCTTGCGATAAAAAGCGCTATGGATACGAAAATAAAGATCCCTGCATTTGAAAGAATAACTGGAAACATTCTTTTACTGATATAAGAACCTGGAACAAATGAAACCAGTTTCCAGGGTGGTTTGCCCGGCCCCTTGAATACGGGGGCTATATTGTTAAGATCCGTATTAAAAGCATCTTCGATAATTGGGAAAACCGAGAT
>Ga0102931_1001346_pt1 | contig 12238 bp, 9 predicted proteins | sample SalPonR1_C_D1_MG_FD_79282 | JGI IMG/M metagenome (GOLD analysis project Ga0102931, IMG submission 79282) | Salt pond soil microbial communities from South San Francisco under conditions of wetland restoration - Salt Pond MetaG R1_C_D1_MG | ecosystem: Environmental > Aquatic > Marine > Intertidal... | reverse complement strand
TGAAGTTGAAAGCCGGTACAGTGGTTTCAGGGGAAGAGTGGGAGCCCTTTATAAAATAACCCCGTTTTTAAATATTGGTGCAAGCTATACGCTTCCTTCAAAAATTTCTGTGGATGAAAACTACAATGCCGAGATACGAACATCATTTGATAATGGCGAAGGTTTTAATGACGGTCTTGAAGGGCAGTTTTCCTACAGTGTCAGCTACCCGTCGCGCATCGGTTTAGGAGTGGCAATTGATGATATTGAGGGATTATCAGTTTCCCTTTCTACAGATTACACGAACTATTCGAATGTTGAGATAGATTTTGAGACCAGTGAACTGTTCGAAGATGAGATAGCCGAAAATGAATTCATTTCGAATGAGTTTGCCGAGGTTTGGAATTTTAAAGGCGGCGTGTCTTATGAAGTGAACGAGTTCGCCCGCGTGAGGGCCGGCTATGGATTTTTGCCGTCACGATTTAAGGGCGGCTTAGATGACAAAAGTCTCTATTCTGCGGGGGTTGGATTCAGCGTAGGCCAGGGAACGTCTATCGAACTGGGGGCACTTTACATGAGATGGGAAGAGGAGTCGTCTGTTTATACCTACACACAATACGACTACTCACCGCTACCTGACGAAGCTCCTCTTATTGAAGGTACAAGATCTGAGGATGCATTCAGAACGGCTGACCTTTTCCAGCTTATGGGTACTGTGAGGTTTGCATTCAACTAATCAGATAATCAGAGCTGAAACCTGCCGGGTATCGTAAATTTTTATACCCCGCCGTCAGAAAGTGCCAGGCGGGGTTCGGCAAACGGATCGAAAAATTAACCTACTGTTCCTTTTTTTCAGGACGAACACTAAGAACTGCCGTTTCTACGTGCCGCACAACATTTGCTGTTGTACTACCCATCATCAAATAGTTAATGCCGGTTTTCCCTACTGTAGACATGATAATGAGATTGTAGGGCGTGCTTTTTGTGTACTTTAGTATCGCCTCGTGTGGCGAGTCATCAGAGACCAGCGTGTAACTGCTTACCTTGTCGCCCAGTTCGTGGAAGTGTTCCTTCTCAATCAGGTTCATGCGCTGCTCACGGATTTTCTTGATTGATGGATCTGTCTCATCATCTTCAAACTGATCAAAACTAAGGATGTGCAGTATATCTACCGAGCCGCCGGTTTTTTTTGCGAGTTCTAGAGCTTTGGGATAAGCAGCAACTGCATTTTCCGAGAAATCGGTAGTAACCAGAATGTTTTTGAAATCTCCGACATCCGATTCATTTTCAACAACCATGACCGGAATTTTGGACATTCTGAGTACTTTTTCTGCAACCGACCCCAGCAGAAAACGTGAAAATCCGGTTCTTCCGTGCGTGCTCATAATAATGATGTCGTGTTCTTCAGAAACCTCAACAACACTCTGTGCCGGGTTTCCAATATGAACAAGAACATCACCTTTAAATTTTTTGTCGATATGCTCGTCAGAAATGGCATTTAGTTTTTTTCTGATGGATTCTTCAATCTCTTCGTAGTCCTGATAAATCTTGCTGCTCATACCAATTGCATAGGGTTCATCAAGCTCCGTGATGGGGATGTGAGAGTGCATCAGGGATATGCTGCCATCAAAAATTGAGGCATATTTGTTAGCGACTTTAATCGCTTTTAAACTCAGGTCAGAAAAATCGGTTGGGACGAGTATTTTCATGGCAATCACAGGTTTAGGTTATTTTTAGCAATGTAATGAAAATCTGTGAACCTCTCATAAATTCTGTGAGAGAGTGTGAATGAAAAGATGATTTTCCGGTCTTGTTAGTATCTGTCCTTGCGAGAGCGTTTTTTTAAAAAATAGTGTACGAGGGGAGGGGCTACAAAAATAAAAAGAAACAGATTTCCGGTATAAACATAAATCAATGCGGCAATCAGCAGACAAATCAGTACAATAATTGCCGATATATACCACACATTCTGATTTGTTGTCATAACCTCTAATCAGTTACCCTGAATTGAAAATGAGATGAAAACAACAGGAATCAGGCCCGGACTTTTTGGCTGCTGATTCCTGCTTTAGACGGTCCGTTACTATTTACTATTACCCTGTAACCTGGGGATCAGGTCCGTATCTACCCAACCTCTGATCTCAAAACATCTATGGGAGATTTTTTGAAGATATGCCGGCTGCCGGTCCACCCGATAACGGTAGCCGCTAAAATAATGACAAATGATAATACCAGCATTGCGGTCACATCCGGCACAAATGCAAGATCAAAATAGAAATACGCAAGGCTCCAGCTTGCAGCAAAAGCCAGGAGCAAACCTGTTAATGTAGCCAGCAAACCGAGCAGTACATATTCAATTGTTTGAATCCGGGTTATTTGGGATTTAACAGCGCCTAGCGTCCTTAGCAGCACTGACTCCCGCGTACGTTGTTTTCGGCTGATAGAGATGGAGCTGGCAAGAACGATCAGGCCCGTAATGATGCTGAAAAGAGCCATGAACTGAATTGCCATCGATATTTTATCGAGAAATTCCTGTACGCTTTGCAGTGCAATGCTCAAATCGATAGCCGAAATATTCGGATAGTCACTCACAATTTCCTGCTGAATTGTATACGCCTGCTCATCAGATTCAGTACGAACAATTGTTGCATAAAACTGGGGCGCATTTTCGAGTACGTTGGTTGGGAAAACAATAAAGAAGTTCGGTTGCGGACGCTGAAAGTCTACCTCGCGAAAACTGGCGACCACTGTATTTACGTTTACTCCCTGAACATTAAAGCTGAGTGAATCACCCAGCTCAAGGCGGAGATCTTCCCTTATATTTTCCGCCAACGATATGGGCACCACTGAATTGATACCATCTGCCTCGCCTATCCATTCACCTTCGAGGAGGGTTTCGGATTCTACAAGCGAATCACGATAGGTTACCCTGTATTCGCGCCGAAGCGCCCAGCCGCTCAGATCAACTGTTGTGTCAGATCGTACCTCGCCCACAGATCTTCCTTTCAAGCCGTTAAGGCGCATGGAAATGATAGGCACATTTTGCATGATGGTGCCGCCTTCATCTCTTATAATATCATTCACACCACTGTTTTGATCGGACTGAATATCATAAAGAACAATATTTGGCAGATCTTCATTAGACTGCAGGCTTATACGTTCAAGAAGCATCTCCTGGCTAAGGTACAATGTACCAATGAGCAGCATCCCCATACCAAGTGTTGTGAGCAGCATTGGTGTTTGATTGTTGGGCCTGAAAAGGTTGGCCGTGCCCTGCCGCCAGACATAGGAGAATGATTTAAGACGAAGTCCTTTAACGGTTTTCATCAACAAAAGAGCTGTACCCCAGAGTAATGCAACAGACGCAATAAGCCCGCCGCTGAAAAATAGTGCTGCAACCAGGCTTTCAGTTGTGTAGGTGATGAGTGTCAGTACAACGATCAAAAGAATTAAAAGCGTGCTGTACTTGGCTGCCGGCGACAGGTTTTTCAGAGGCGAAAACTCTGTAGACTTGAGTGTGAGCATGGGTGAAATGCTGCTTATGCCAATCAGGGGAAGAATTGAAAAGCCTACACTTATTGTTAGTCCCAGGAAAAGTCCCAGCAAAATAGCCGGCACTGAAATAGATTGGACAATATTAAATGGCAAAAATTCCGTAAACAATAGCGGGAGATAAGACTGCAGTACCAATCCAATGACGGTTCCTATAGCTGCGCCCGTCAGACCCATCATGCCGATTTGCAGCGTAAAGGCACTTATAATTTGCTGTGAACTCATGCCCAAACACCGTAAAGTTGCCACAGCGTTGGTCTTTCTGCGAATATATACGTAAACAGCACTGGCAACACCAAGACCGCCAAGAAGTAGCGCGATGAAAGCGATGAGTCCTAAAAACTTACTCAGGTTGTTGACAATTGCATCGTAATCCTCTTTCTCTTCTGCAACGGTTTCTGTACGAACATTGTGCTCTCTTCCAAGCGGTCTGAATTCAGATGCCAGCCTGTCTGCTGATGATGGATCATCGAGCATCAGGTATTCTTTGTATTCCACACGACTGCCGCGCTGCAGTAATCCTGATTCATCGAGCAGATCGGCCGACATGTAAACTCTTGGTCCCACAAGGGAAAAAGCCGCTGATTCACCGGGAACACTTCTAAGCTCGCCGGAGACAGGAAGGGTAAGCTGTCCGATTTGAACGCTGTCACCAACGTTAATATTGAACTGACGCATCGTAGACTGTTCAAGAAGTACAGAATTTGTGCTTTGATATTGCTCAGCAGCCTCTGCAGGTACAGTTTCAATTGATCCATAAAATGGGAATGGACCGTCTACGGCGCGTATTTGTGACAGCCGGGTATCGCCGGTGGAGAGGAACTGAACCATAGAGTTAAATTCCACGAGACTTGCGTCACTGCCTCCGATAGAATCGATAAACGCCCAGACAGGCTCCGGATAGGTTTGAGAGGCCTGAAATTCGAGATCGGCCCCTAATAGCTCTTTGGACTGATCATCTACCGTCAGAAGCACATCATTTCGGAATGATAGGATAGCAACAAGTGCAGCAACCCCTGCAATTACGGCCGAGGTATAAAGCAACAGGCTTTTCCACTGGGGTTTGGCATCACGATACGCAAGACGCCATGTGAAGGGCGAGAGAAAGGTTTTAAGAAAATTCATTCGGCAACCGTTGCTTCAACCGGACTTGGAACATTATTGCTGGGGGAAGAGTCGGAGAGAATACGTCCGTTTTTCAACTCAATAGTACGATCACATTTTTGGGCAAGCGTCTTATCGTGTGTTACGATCACAAGCGTTGTTCCCTGTTTTTCGTTGAGATCGAACAGCAGCTGTTCAATTTGTGCTCCTGTTTCGCCATCAAGATTACCTGTGGGCTCATCGGCAAAAAGAATATCCGGGTTGTGAATAAATGCCCTTGCGAGCCCAACACGCTGCTGTTCGCCGCCCGAAAGCTGGTTGGGATAGTGATCGAGCCTGTCCTCTAATCCAACTTCTGTTAACAGGCCAACTGCCTTTTGTTCCACTTCCCGATAGGGAGTGCCGCGCAATTCAATCGGAACCATAACGTTCTCGAGAGCTGTAAGTGTAGATATCAGCTGGAAGGATTGAAACACAAAACCAATCTGACGGTTGCGAACGGAGGATAGATCTGATTCATCCATCGCTGATATATTCTGTCCTTTCAGAACCACAGAACCTTCCGAAGGCTGATCCAGTCCTGCACAGAGTCCTAATAATGTGGTCTTTCCACTGCCGGAAGGTCCCACAATAGCGCATGAGGTGCCGCTCTCAATATTGAACGATATATGTTTAAGAACCGTAAGTTCTTTGGAGCCGCTGGTAAAAGTTTTTCTTAATTGGTTAACTTCTAAAATAAAATTATTCATTTGAACGATCTGTTATGTGGAACAACTTTGTAACATATCGATTTATCTACATCATTCCGACACATTTCAAGTTTTAAGAACTCTATGAAACGCAAAAAATTAGCAAAGGTTACCCTTATATGCGCTTTTTTAATAGGATTTAACACCCTTCTGGTATTTGGGCAGAAAAATATTTTAATGTTCGGCGACAGTATTACCGCGGGCTATGGCCTGTCGGAGGAGCAGGCTTACCCGGCACTGATTCAGGATAAAATCGATTCGCTTGGCCTGGATCATAATGTCATCAATGCCGGACTCAGCGGGGAGACCACTGCCGGTGGTGCACGGCGGGTTGACTGGATTCTTCAGCAGGAGATTGACATTTTCCTGCTTGGACTTGGAGGAAATGACGGGCTGAGGGGAATTGACCCCGACAATACGAAAAAGAATCTTATTACAATCATAGAAAAAGTCCGGGAAAAAGATCCGGATATCGATATAATTCTTGCAGGAATGGAGGCACCGCCTAATCTTGGCCAGCAATATACTTCAGAATTTCGATCGGTCTTCAGTGAGGTGGCAGCCGAAAAAGATGTTATTTTTATGCCGTTTTTGCTTGAGGACGTAGCCGGCGTAAAGGAGCTTAATCAACCCGATGGGATTCATCCGACAGGCGAGGGACAGCAAATCATCGCAAACCACATCTGGACATACATTGAGCCGCTTCTCTAAAAAAAATGGCTCAAGTGCAGATGTGCCGCATTGAGGGCATCATATTAATAATTTGAATCTTTCATCAAAAAGCGGATTTGAATATTTTTTTGAACCGTAATAGTTTGAGAAAAATCTCCAAGTGACGGCCCGTAATCTGCTGATCTAAGCTGGGCAGTTTCAAAGGTAACTGGCTGCCGGTACCCTCTGTCGGATGAATGATCGATCCACAATACCTGGTCGATTGATTTTCCGGCCGCATCTGCAAGAAGTTCTGCATCAGCGCGAGCATTAGAAACTGCCTGCCTGAGGGCCTGCCGGTTTGCCCGCTCTATCTGCGTTGAAGCCAGTGAACCGGAAAAGTTATCGAACTCATTTGAAATAAGTTCTACCTGCAATTCACTCAGCTGCTCAAAATCTTCGAGCTCCAGGCGTATTCTTTGATTAGTGGCTGTATGTACCGCACCATCGCGCTGTCTTTCTGGCCGAATCGAAATAGGTTCATACCTGATCTTATCATCCGAAAAGTCCATCTCAGTCAATAAGTTTGCAAGATACGCTTCCCTCTCTTTGTGGAGTTCAAACGCACGTTCGGCATCAGGATTCGAAACCCCGATTGTAATAGAGAGAATTGCGATATCGGCAGGCACTACAGCTTCCCCGGTAGATGAGATTGTAATATAATTACCTGCGAGACCATCGGAAGTTGAAATAGCCTGGGTATGTGCTGTTCCAATTGCGGTGAAAAACAGAAGTATTGTAAGCAGTGTAGATCTCATAATGGATGTAGTTTGTGATTATATTCAGTGTCTCGGGTCGTTTTTAAAGTGGCGACAACCCAAAGTGATAACTAGTTAGGTAATTTTTTGTTTCGCATAATCTTATGAATTTATTTGATTTAGTTTGTGGAAATCGGCATTCTCAATTGGAAGCGCTTGCTTTAGATGTCAAACAGCTTTTTCTTTAGGCGAATTACACACGCTAAATTGGTTCAGTAACATAATCGTTAATTCAATTATTAACATAAATCAGTGATCATGGATGTAAAATCAAAACTGTGGATTCTTCTGTTGTTTATCTGCGGAGGATCTTTTCTTATAACCCCAAACAGTGTAGCATATATGCACGCACCTGATGAAGCAGACTTAAATGTAACGGTTTCAGGTGCCGTTTATGACGCTGATTCAGGTGAGCCCCTGGTCGGAGTAAATGTAACGGTTGAGGGACGTGTTATTGGTACATCTACTAACAATGATGGCGAATTTAGTTTAACTGTGAATGAAGATCCGCCGATTATCCTGAATATCTCCATCATCGGGTATGTGAGCAGACAAATCGAGATTACAGAGGAGAATGTGACGGATCTCAGAATTGAGATCAGCGAACAGACGATTATGGGTTCGGATGTAGTGGTTTCAGCCTCAAGAGTTGAAGAACGTATCATTGATGCGCCAATCAGTATTGAAAAAATTGATGCCATTGGAATTCAACAGGCAGCGGCTCCAACATTCTATGATGCTATCGCAAATCTGAAGGGAGTTGATTTTAGTGCACAGAGCCTTACGTTTAAATCCGTAAACATGCGCGGATTCTCATCTAATGGTAACCTTAGATTTGTTCAGCAGATTGATGGTATTGATAACCAGGCTCCGGGACTGAATTTCCCGGTGGGTAACGTGGTGGGTATCTCAGATCTTGATCTGGAAAGTGCTGAGCTGATTCCCGGTGTCGCATCGGCGCTGTATGGACCGAATGCAATTAACGGTATACTATTGATGAATAGTAAAAGTCCGTTTGAGTATCCCGGTTTTTCGGCAATGGTGAAAACGGGAGTGAATCATGTTGAAGAGATTGATGATGATATGTCTTTGTATCAGGATTATTCGGCTCGTTTTGCCAAATCATTTAATGACCGGGTAGCTTTCAAACTCACAGCATCATATTTACGGGCTCAGGATTTTGTTGCAACTGACCGAAGAGATACCGGCCCTGCTACATTCGGTGCAATCGAACGTGGTGCTACAACGCGCGGTGATAACAGAGTTTACAGCGGCTTGAACGTTTATGGACAGCCTCTGTTGACGATTGGAAATATTGCTGATGGTCTTATCGCTGGTGGCGGGCCACAGGGAGCTCAAATTGCCGCAATCCGTACGCTGCTGCCCGATGGTGAGGCAGGAGCTTTTACACCCGATGGATTTGTTGAGAATTCATTTATTGATAATACTACCGAGAGCCTCAAATTGGGGTCTGCGCTTCATTACCGTCTTTCGAATAACTATGAATTAATAGGTCAGTTTAATTGGGGGAGCGGAAGCAGCGTCTACACCGCTAACGACCGGTTTATACTTGACAACTTTACGATCTGGACCGCGAAACTTGAACTCCAGAATCCAAATTTTTTCCTGAGGGCGTATACAACACAGGAAAATTCGGGTGACACCTACGCGGCCAATACGGTTGCATCCCGCATCAACGAGCGGACATTTATCCCGGCTTATTTTCAGGCATTTGTCGGAGCGAGAACCCAGGGAGCAACTATAGAAGAAGCTCACGGCGCGGCGCGGGCGGCAGGAAGAGCAGCTCAGCCGCAGCCAGGTTCTGCAGATTTCAAGGAGCTATTTGACGAAATTCGTGATATCCCCATTTCTGAGGGCGGAGCCAAGTTCCTGGATCAAACGGGCATGTGGCATGCAGAAGGACAATATAATTTCAGTGAGTACATCGACCCAAATTCAGTTGAGCTGATTGCCGGAGCCAATGTGCGCCGCTACTCACTGAATTCCGAAGGAACCTTGTTTGCACTTGATGAAAACGGGGAAGAGTTTCAGCTTGATGAATTCGGAACCTATGTTCAGGCGTCAAAATCTGTTTTCGATGACCGTGTGGATCTTCAGGGATCACTCCGCTACGACAAGCACCAGGATTTTGACGGCCAATTCTCACCACGGTTCTCTGCCGTATTTTCAATCACAGACAATCAGAATATCCGGGCATCTTTTCAGCGCGGTTTCCGAATCCCATCAACCCAAAACCAACTGATTGATCTTGATGTGGTTTCGAGGCGTTTGCTTGGAAATAACGAGGTTATTATTGATCGTTATCTAATAGAAGAGAATGTGACCTACCGGTCTGAAAGTGTAGATGCTGCACGTGAGGCTCTTGTTGAGGGTGCATCTGCAGCACAGGCTCGTGACCTGCTCCAGGCGGTTGAGCTTGAACCTTTCAGAACTGAGAAAGTGAGTACGTTTGAGGTTGGCTATAAGGGACTTATAAACAACAGGCTGTTTATAGATGCATACTACTACTACAATATCTATAACGACTTTATCGCAGAAATAGAGATGATTCAGGGAGTTCCTAACGGATTACGCGAGGATCCGGGCGATTTCGACTCTACAACTGATGACGGAAAAGATGCAATCATAAATCAGACGGTGCAGACACAGCCCTTTGGTATTAATATCAATGCTGATGGTAATGTAAGATCTCACGGGTTTGCACTGGGAGCTGAATACAGCCTGCTGGGCGGGTATAACCTCGGAGGTAATCTTTCTTACAATGAACTTATTACCCAACAGGATCTGCTGGATCAGGGCTTTCGTGCGAGTTTTAACACGCCTAAATGGAGATACAACGTGAGTCTCGGAAACCGGCGCGTAACACGAAATTTCGGATTTAATGTAACCTATCGCTGGCAGGATGCTTACCTGTGGGAGTCTACATTTGGAGAGGGCGTGATGCCAGCGTTTGGCACAATGGATGCCCAAATCAACTTTAGACTTCCAGCTTATAACTCCATCCTGAAGTTTGGAGGAAGCAACGTACTGAATAACAGATACGAAACATCCATTGGAAACCCGACTATGGGAGCTATCTACTACGTGTCGCTCACCTTCGATCAAATTCTGAATTAAACCAAAGGGACTATCACATGACATCTTTATCTAAATCGATTTTACTTCTGGTAATTCTTGCTGTGGCGTTTGTAGGCTGCGATGGCGAATACGACTCCCTCGTTGATGCAAACCTCGATAGAAATCCAATACCGGATACCGACATTGAGGTGTCGGCGGGCGATGCGGATTTTTCAAACTACGTTGCCATCGGAAATTCTCTGACGGCCGGGTTTATGGATGGGGCACTTTATAATAACGGGCAGGATTTGTCACTCGCGGCCCAACTTTCGGGACAGTTTGAATTCACCGGTGCTCCGGCAACCTTCAATCAGCCCGACATAAATTCTGTAAACGGGTTTAATACGCTTGCGAACTCAGGAAACGGGCCAATCCTGGGACGCTTCAAACTGGACACCAGTATTCCCGGACCGTCACCAACCATTAATGGTGATCCGATTGAACCGTATATGGGTTCTGCGTCCGCCCTTAATAATTTTGGGGTTCCCGGAATTCAGTTAGGCCAGCTTCTCACGCCGGAGACCGGCAATCCGTCGAGTCCTGCTTTTAATCCGTTTTATGCCCGCTTTGCCTCATCAGCCGGTACATCAACTATACTGGGAGATGCAATCAGCTCAGATCCTACATTTTTCACGCTCTGGATCGGCAATAATGACGTGCTGGGATATGCGTCGAGCGGAGCGACCAGACCTGAAATACTGACATCACAATCGAATTTTCAGGCCCAGTTTTCGGCAACTATCACCAGGTTGATGACAGAAACTACGGCAAGCGGTGTAGTGGCTAACATCCCGCCGATCCTTGCAACGCCGGTATTTCGCGCGGTTCCCTATAATGCAATCGAACTCAGTGCTGAAGAAGCAGAAGCTTTGAATACCAATTTCACCACTCTGAATGCAGTTTTTGATGGTATGGCTGATAACACATTTCTATTTGGTGATTTTACTCAGGAAGACGCCGATAGAAGAAAAGTATCCTACCAGGCCGGTAATAATCCTATCCTGATTATAGATCCTGCTTTGGACGATCTTAGTGATGAATTTGATCAGCTTGAAACATTTGAACAAATTACCCCCGAACAGAGGGCAGCACTTCAGCCGTATGTTCAGTCTCGTCAAATGGTAGTAGATCCACAAACAGGGCCGGAGCTCGTTCTGCTTTCAGCAGGCTCAGTTCTGGGAACACCGGCTGTACCCGGCGATCCAAATACACCAATCGGAGTTGCTATTCCTCTCGGAGCTCAGTACACGCTCACTTCTGCAAGTATAGTGGAAATTGAAACTGCCAGAGCCACATTCAATGCCATAATCGAAGGAACAGTTACTGCTGCCGGAGACAGGCTTGCACTGTACGACACCAATGCACTAGGCGGAGCGTTTGCAGATATTTTCGGGCTGGATGGAACTGATCCCGGAATTATGGTCGATGGTGTTTTCCTGAATCCTGATTTTAGCCCGAACGGAGTATTTTCTACAGATGGAGTTCACCCAAATGCCAGGGGAAATGCAATACTTGCTAATGAATTTTTGCGTGTGATTGAGGCTGAATTCAACGCTGCTATTCCCAAGATAGACGTAACGGCACTTCCGTCCGTCTCTTTATGTGCAGGCGACTGTGTAAGTCAGCAGGACGGTAGCTGACGGGCTCTTGATCAACATTTAGAACAAACACTGCTTAAAAAAAAGGCGATGAGTTGTAAAACCCATCGCCTTTTTATCAGGTGATAATTGCGGAAGCCGTTACATATCCACCATATAGTCTACATAATAGCGTTTATCAGCTACCGATTCTATGAAACTGATTGCTTTTTGATGATGAGCATTTCGTGTATACATCTGGAAATCAAGTTCAGTTTCAAAGTCACATATTAATACTACATCCAGAGCCTCGTCACTGTCAGGGTTTGTCTGAATACCAACTTCTACAGCTTTAATTTCATCAATGTTGGTCCGCAGACCTTCGAGAATGAGCTTCAGTTTCTGGGCATTCTTTTCTCTTGTAGCGCCTTCAGCTTCCTCTTTCAGTTTCCACATTACGATATGACGTATCATGTTTGTTTCCTCGTCGTTAATTTTGGATTGGGTTTATCCTTGCGTGGCGAATGCCAGATCTGCTTCATTCACATTTTCAGAAGCATCCCGAAGCACCTCTTGTGAGAATGATCCTGCAGCCCAAAGATAATAGCGGGCATTGTCGGGTTGATTTTCTAATATCCAATCGTACACCGAAATATAGCCAAGTGCAACC
>Ga0102931_1001343_pt1 | contig 12242 bp, 11 predicted proteins | sample SalPonR1_C_D1_MG_FD_79282 | JGI IMG/M metagenome (GOLD analysis project Ga0102931, IMG submission 79282) | Salt pond soil microbial communities from South San Francisco under conditions of wetland restoration - Salt Pond MetaG R1_C_D1_MG | ecosystem: Environmental > Aquatic > Marine > Intertidal... | reverse complement strand
TTGCCGATTGCGCCGCGGCCGATCATCACTCCGTCTACACCGGTTTCATCAAACATCTTTTTAGCGAGTTCAGGTGAGGTTACATCCCCATTTCCAATGATTGGAATTTCAAGTCCCGGTGTATTTTTGAGCTCTTTCAGGTATTCCCACCGGGCATCGCCTTTATATTTTTGATTTCGTGTTCGTGCGTGCACAGTCAGAGCTTTAACACCGAGATTCTGCAGCATCAATCCTACTTCACTGATCCGAATGGTTCGGTCGTCCCAGCCGAGACGTGTCTTAACAGTTACGGGAAAATCACCCGCGGCATCAACAACCGTTCCGGCCATTCTCTCCATCATTGCCAAATCTTTCAGGCAGGCTGAGCCGGCTCCTTTTTTAACGATTTTGTAAACCGGGCATCCGAAGTTGATATCCACAATATCGGGATTGCTGGCTACGGCAACTTTTGTAGCCCCTTCCATCGCTTCTTCGCGTCCGCCAAAAATCTGTACTCCGAAGGGGCGTTCTGATTCCTCAAATTGCATCTTGTGCATGGCGATATCGGAATCGCGAATGATCGCCTCGGAACTGATAAATTCAGTGTAAACGACCGAGGCCCCTTTCTGTTTACAGATTTGTCGGAATGGAGAATCAGTTACGTCCTCCATCGGGGCGAGTAGCAGTGGTTTTTGTCCTAAATTAATGTGTTGAATCTTCATATCGTAAATTTCTTGAACTGACAAAAATAACAGTTTTTTTGACAGACTGCTAAATCCTTTGATTTTTACCAATCAAAGCGCTTCCAATATCAGATATGGAGCTCTGTGAATAGCCAATTGTCGAATTAACATGTATATTAATGATGTCGAAACAAATTTTTAACTAATACAGGAGCAATAATATAATGGCACTTGAAAAATCAAGTATAGAAGAATTATTGGGGAACGATGCTGACTCCTTACTCAGTCATGTTTGTAAAACCATACCTAAAGAAAAACTTCATATTCCATCATCAACATACGTAGATGATGTTTGGTATCATTCAGACAGAGGTAATCGTGTTCTTCAAAATCTACAAAGAATTTTAAATAACGGTAGACTCGGCGGAACCGGATACGTATCCATTCTTCCTGTAGACCAAGGTATTGAGCACAGTGCCGGTGCATCCTTTGCCAAAAACCCGGCTTATTTTGATCCGGAAAATATTGTTGAATTAGCTATTGAAGGTGGATGTAACGCAGTTGCATCAACATTTGGTGTTTTAGGTGCGGTATCCAGAAAGTATGCTCATAAAATTCCATTTTTGGTGAAGATCAACCATAATGAGTTGTTAACCTATCCAAACAAGTACGATCAAATTATGTTTGGCTCTGTTGAGAAAGCGTACGACATGGGTGCTGCTGCAGTAGGAGCAACGATCTATTTTGGATCTGAAGAATCATCACGACAGATTATTGAAGTTGCCAAGGCTTTTGAGAAAGCTCACGAGCTTGGAATGGCAACTGTACTCTGGTGTTACACCCGAAACTCTGCTTTTAAAGTAGACGGAACAGACTACCACGCATCAGCCGACTTAACTGGACAAGCAAATCATCTCGGTGTAACGATTGAAGCTGATATCGTAAAACAAAAACTGCCTACAAATAATGGCGGATATCTTGCCCTCAACTCAGGAGATTCTTCATACGGTAAACTCGATCAAAGAATCTATGATGAGTTGACAACGGATCACCCAATTGATTTGACTCGATACCAGGTAGCTAATGGCTACATGGGTCGTGCCGGATTAATTAACTCAGGTGGAGCATCCGGTAAAGATGACTTTGCACAAGCTGTTAAAACAGCAGTTGTAAACAAACGAGCCGGTGGAATGGGACTGATCAGTGGTCGAAAAGCTTTTCAGCGTCCAATGGAAGAAGGAATTAAACTGTTGAACTACATTCAAGATGTATATCTCAACGAAGAGATAACGATCGCCTGATTAACTTTTCTTTCATTTCAAAAAAATGCCGGTCTTAAAAACCCGGCATTTTTTTTATTCTCTACCCTACCATTTCAGTATATTTCAGGGTTTTGAACACATAAATCAATTATTTGTCGAAACCTGTTCAACATAGCCCAAGCAGCGGACCTCTGATTTCAATCAAGTATTTAGCGATTTCTATCGCTTTGAGTGTAATCAGTATGGGAATCGTAATTTATCTGACCTATACCCCGGGTGTTTTGGAACATCTGAAGCCCAAAAGATTACCTGGATTGGGAATCGCTATCGCAGTAACACTGCTGAAAGTGTATTTTAGTGCAGCCAAAATCAGATATCTGGCAGATAAGGTTATTGGTAAGATGGCTGCTGTTCGAATTGCTCTCACCTGGGATTTTGCCTCCGCTGTTACCCCTTCTACAATCGGTGGTGCACCTGTGGCAACATTTGCAATGACACGGGAGGGAATTCAGCTTGGCCAGTCATCAGCTATTATGCTTTACAGTGTGTTATTAGATCAATTTTGGTATGCACTGGCCGTGCCGATTCTGCTGATTTCAGGAATCTACTTCCAGGTTTTACCGGAGGAGATTGGGTTGGTTGGAAATGTTTCTATGGCTTTAATCTACACGGCACTTTTGTTGTATGGAGCTTTACTTGCCTATGGCTTGTTGATTAATCCAGCAGCAATTAAAAAGGTCATTCGGGTAATTTTTAAGCTGCCATTTTTAAGAAAATATGCTGATAAGGTCAACGAAGAGGCTGATAACCTTGAAAGTTATTCAAAATTACTGAAAAAGAAACCGTATACATTTGTTCTTAAAGCGTTCTATCTCTCAACCATGACATGGCTTTGTAAAGTTGCTCTGCCCGTAATTGTTGTTCTGAGTTTACTGCCGGCAGATGAAATCTTATTGGTTTTACGAAGCCTTGCCATGAACCTGGCATTTCTTGTCATCCCCACGCCTGGTGGATCAGGTGGAGTTGAGGGACTTTTTGCGATATTCCTTGGCCCGTTAATTGATCGAAAAGCATTTATAGGTTTAGCTGTATTTACATGGAGAATCATTACCTATTATTCCAGCATTGGGCTTGGCATTTTTGCGATGATTTGGTATGTAAATGATTCCGTAGAGCAAAGACTTTCAGAAACAGATGAACCCATTCCCGTCGAAGAATTAGAAGATCATGGCTAAGGAAAAGATTCATTTTGAATGCAGAAATTGTAACCATGTTTCTCCCAAATGGCTGGGAGTTTGTCCAAAATGTGGCGAATGGAATACCTTTACAGAAAAACGGGAGAAAAAAAAGAGCTCAAAAAAACATAAAGTTGAGATTTCCGAATCGGACAATTCTGAAGTTGTTAGGCTGTCTGACGTGGGAACAGAACACCAGGAGAGGTTGTCAAGCAATCTAGATGAGTTTGACCGTGTTCTTGGCGGTGGTTTTGTAGATGGATCGTTTACACTTTTGGGTGGAGATCCCGGTATCGGTAAAAGTACATTGATGCTTCAAACCGCAAAAAATAGTCCGAATTTGAAAATTCTTTATATCGCGGGCGAGGAATCGGGAGCTCAAATCAAACAACGGGCAGCCAGAATAGGTTTAACAGGGGAGAATCTTTACATCAGTTCAAATACAGATGTGCAGTCGGTCATTCACTCTGCTCGAAAATTGAAACCAGATCTTTTGGTTATTGACTCGATTCAAACGCTTTTCAGCGATGAACTGACAAGTCTCCCCGGAAGTATTCGTCAGATTCGAGAGTGCTCAGCTCTACTTCAGCAGATTGCAAAAAAAGAGAATATTACGACTTTGATGATTGGTCATGTGACGAAAGAAGGAGACATTGCCGGTCCCAGAATTTTGGAACATATGGTTGATACCGTTCTTCATTTTGAAGGGGACAAAAATCATTTTTATCGATTGTTGAGATGCATAAAAAACCGTTTCGGTCCGGCGCAGGAGGTTGGCGTTTTTGAAATGAATGAAGGTGGGCTTCAGGAGGTTACGAATCCATCCGAACTATTTTTGACTGACTCGGATCTGGAGGTCAGCGGTAATGCCATAGCTTGTGTGATGGAAGGAACACGACCTATTCTAGTTGAGGTCCAGGCATTGGTTTCATCCAGCAATTATGGAACTCCCCAGCGAACGGCCAGCGGATTTGACCAAAGACGATTATCACTTTTGATTGCTGTACTTGAAAAAAGAGCCGGACTTCATTTTGGTGACCAGGATGTGTACCTGAATGTAGCCGGAGGATTGAAGATCACCGATCCTGCAGCTGATCTCGCCGTAATTTCGGCACTCTCATCCAGCCTGAAAGATCAGGTAGTTGATAAAAATACTGTTTATATAGGTGAGGTTGGATTAGGTGGGGAGATAAGGAATGTATCAAATGTTGCGCAACGTATACGAGAGGCAGGCAAGATGGGTATTCAGACAGCTCTGCTACCCAAGAGCGGAACCGCGGTACAGAATAATATTAAGATCAACACCGCGGCTACTATCTCAGAATTTGTTTAATCTCTTTTAGTAGTTTTCTCTTTGACGTCTTCGCTCTTCACGAATACTTTTTTTCAGAGCTTCTCTCCGCTCTTCAGAAGGCTTTGTAAACTGCTGACGTTCTTTGTATTCATTAAGTATTCGAGAACGCGTAACCATCTTTTTAAAGCGGTTAATTGCGCGGTCTATACTTTCATTGTCTTTTACGTTAACTCCGATCATATCTAATGTTTAGTTTTATAAAAATTGACAGACTCCTAATATAAAAATACTTTTCAGAAAAAAATAGTTTCACAGTTAAAAAAGATACTATTTATTAGCCTTGAATTGCGGGTTGAATTCAGAAAACAGCTTTTTTCATCTTTAATTATTTAGGATATTAGAAGCCATTCTAAAATGGCATTCATTCACCGAAAACGGGGAAAATTTTTTACCAATTATTACTAAGCAGGCTACATGGAGTATGTAAGAACATTCAGAGAGATGCTTATCACACCTGGGAAAGTTGTGGACAGCTTTGTTCTTGAAGAGAAATCAAATTACATGCATCCGTTTTCTTTTGGATTGATTGGGGTTATCATTGTAATAGCTCTATATTCATTGGTTCTTGGGTACAGAACCCCGATACTTGCCGAATTCGTGAGCAAAGAGATTGATCAGTACCAGCAACTCACATACTGGATACAATATGCAGATTTAAAGCTATCTACTTTTTTATTACCACTCCTAATGTTCCTTCTGTTAATACCCTCCTTATCTATTCCGGGATTATTCTTCTTCCGTGAAAATATAGAGGGTTTCTATTATAACTTGATTCTCAGTGCTTATGTAGTTGGAACATCGGTAGTCGCATTATTGGCATTAGTACCAATTTGGTTTGTATCTCCATCCACTTTGTTCAATTCAATCATAAATACATACATGCCACTGGTGTTAGTAGGCATTGTAATACTCAGAATTTATGAGAGGTATTTTTTGATGGAGGGGATAAAAAGCTGGATACAGATATTATCTTCCTACACACTTGGGTGTATTCTTTTTCTTATGCTGGAAAGCTTTTCGATTTCAATTATCGGTTATTTTATTTTTGCCGTAAACCGATTTATTGATCTCTGGATGACTATTTAAACTCTGTTTGAATAACCCAGATTACCAAGTATGGAAATACTTAATCCTATACCAACTTCAAAGCCAGAAGCTGAGTAGAAAAACGACCAATCCCGCTCTTTAAGAATAGTTGTGGGAAAGTCGAGTTCAGGATCGTACACCTCCTCCACAGATGTAACGACCGTCTTTTCTCCGTTGATGATTCGATAACCTATTTGTGCAAAAAAAGAGACTGAATTGGTTCCCATCCATTCCCATTCGACGTAAGGTTTAAATTCGTTTCCAAATCCCTGAAAACGAACATCCCCAACCTGGGGACCAATAGCATTAAGGTCATCAACCAGTCTATTTTCCAGCTCAATTTTGCTCAGGTTTATCCCAACTTTAAAATCATGCGCATTCCGTTCGGCAAAGAGGTAGGTAAAGCTTATTCCGAATGAGGCACGTGCCGTATCTCCATATTTTGCATAGGCGTTCAAACCAAACTCTATAGGAGCGATATCATAATCGGAAAGCACTAACCGGATGCCAAGCGGCCGCACATGGTCATCAGAAGCTTCCTGAACAGTAAATTGTGGCATGTAGATAGAGTGGAGGCCGAATCGTACATAATTTTCTTGAGCTTGTGTAGATCCCGAAAGAATTGAAAAACATGCTAAAGTCAATAATAAATGCTTCATGAATAGGTGTTTTTATGAAAGAATGGCTAAACGGGTTTAGAATAGTTTGGGTAAAAAGGTTGATTGTTTAAACTCTGTTGAGAATAAATTTAGATGGTAGCGAGTAATTCAGTGCACCCATGCCAAAAAGAGAGTAATCATATCTTGCCGGGTCCTTTGGATTGAGAATTTTCAATGTCTCCGTCAGTTGTTTAACCGTTTTCCAGTCGTTGCTTTTTCGCGACACCAATCCATATTTCTTTGCCTGCCGGGCTACATGCACATCAAAAGGAATCAGCAGTTCTGAAGGAGAGATAAAATCCCACATTCCAACATCAACGGGACTTTCTTTTCGAATCATCCACCGAAGGAACATGTACAAACGCTTACACGTACTCCCTTTCTCAGGATTGGAAATATGTTTCCGCGTCCGGGGAGCGAGATCATCACATCCATCAAAAAAATTGTGATGAAATAGTGCCATCAGGGGTCTACGTTCTTCCTTAGCTTGTTGATTACACTTCAACCAAAAAGATTCAAAGTCCTCAAACCGGACATATATATTTTTCAGGCCAAGTAGAATTCCGTGAATGTCAATCGGTTTAAACGTACGGTGTTTAAAATTATCAAGCCTGCCAAACTCCGCTTGATTGTAACTCATTACAAATCTATAAGGATCGTGCTGCATACGAGTTAGCAAATCTTCAACTTTTGCAATAACAATATCCCGTCGTCCCCAGGCCATCGTGGCAGCCAGGAATCCTGCAATTTCCCGGTCTTTTTTTTGATGGAAAGCGTGAAGAAATTGGACAGGGTCTTCAGAAATATAATCAGCAGTTTCAACCTGGTCATTAATTTCGTCCAGATAGGGTTTCATATCCCAAAGTCCCTGAGGAGTACGTTGGCGTAACGGCTTTGATAGCATTAGTTATCCAGGTAATGAGATAGGTCGTCTTTATCGAGATTCTTCAATCCTTTAATAAGGGTTTTATTGGCTTTTGGGAATGGGAATTCATCAATATCATCCAGGGAAACCCATTTAATCTGCTGGCTTGATTTGGGTTCAGGATCTCCGTTTTTAATTCGGCACCAAAATGCATGCATTGTAATTTTAAAATGGGAGTAAGCGTGCCTCAGATCCTGGAATTTTGAGTAGACTTCAACGTCAATTCCCAGTTCTTCCTTCAATTCGCGAGCCGTTGTTTCCTGCAGTGTTTCATCCTTTTCTTGTTTTCCGCCGGGGAATTCCCATAATCCACCAAGCATGCTGTCGTTAGGCCGAAGGGCAATCAACAGTTGGTTGTTATTATTAAGAATCAAGCCAACAGCAATTTGATGATGAGGTACCCTTTTAGCTGGAGATTTGTATGGAATCACATCTGTTTGAGCACTTTTCGCTGCAATACAATCAACGGAAAGAGGACACTCATTACAGCTTGGGTTCTGTGGCGTACAGACCATTGCGCCAAGTTCCATCACAGCTTGGTTAAAATCACCGGGTGATTCTTCCGGAATCAGGTCATCTGCCAGTTCCTGAATTCGATTTTTGGTGGCTGATTTTCGAATATCATCACGAATTCCATAATAACGGGACAGAACGCGGATTACATTTCCATCAACCACAGCATACTGTTTTTGAAACGCAATGCTGAGAAGCGCTGATGCCGTGTACGGTCCAATCCCTTTCAAAGAGGTAATTTCATCCCATGTAGAGGGCACATTCCCTTCAAACTTATCTACAACAGTTTTGGATGCATGATGCAGATTTCGACCGCGGCTGTAGTATCCAAGTCCTTCCCAACTTTTTAACACATCCTGTTGATCGGCTTCTGCAAGATCATATACGGTTGGAAATCGCTCAAGGAATCTTTTATAATAGGGAATAACTGTATCAACCCGTGTTTGCTGGAGCATTATTTCCGAAATCCAGATTTTATAGGGATCATCAGTATTTCGCCAAGGCAGATCTCTTTTATTTTTCTGGTACCACGCTACAATCTTATCTGAAAAACTTCTCACTGGTCAAATAGATCTTCTTCTTCACCTGTTTGTGCTGAAAGTTCAACCACATTTATCGTGTAATCCTGCGAAGCTGCAGCACCGTATTGATCTGTAGCTATAACTCTAAAAGTATGTTCGCCAACTTGTCTTTCATCAGGATTCCATCTGAACCGGCCGGTTGTTTCATTTATTTGTGCACCGTCCGGCATATCCACACCCAAATATCGAATTAATGATTGGTTGATGCCGTCCGGGTCAATAGCCGAAATTCCCAATTCAAACTCCTCGCCTACAGGTATTGAGATAGGTCGGGATGGGGTAAATCGAGGGGGTGAATTAAATGGGCGAAGATTGATGACGAACTGGGTACTGTCTGTTTTCCCATCTGCCAGGGATGCTGTAATCGTAACCGTATGCCGTCCGGATTGAGTGGCTGTAGGTTGCCAGTAAAATGAATTTCCACGTATTTGTGCATTATTAAATGAGGCAATGTAGCTGAGGGAAATATTATCACTGCTGATATCTCCTTCAAACTCTATCGGTAAAAGCAGCGGACGAGGAAATGGCAGTACTACATTCTCAATTTCACTGAGTGCAAAAGAGTCAGAAACGGGTGTGTCACTTTCCATCTCTTGCTGATCGGCCCGCTCTATGATCGTAAAAATCTTATTGTACTCAGAAATCCAGAAAGTGTCTTCCGTTACAGTAAAATAATTGCCAGAACGATCTCCCGGTTTCCACTGGTTGAAATTTCCACTTCTGTCATCAATCCAAATATCTGCTGTAACCGTTCTAATGATTGTTCGGTCGTTCCATATTGAGATTTTATCGACGGCATTCGCTACGTTTGCAATTTGTTCTGTGTTGCCATCGGAATTAACAAGGTATATGTTCCCGTCATTATCACTTCCCATCAATTCTCCTTTTATCAGGAATAGTTTAGTCAGTGTTTGATCAATATTTACCTCTTCGCTCAGCGTTGCGTTCCCTTCGCGAATGGTATAGATGCCGATCGTATTATCCCCGCGGAGGACAAAAACAGTCTGCCCGTTATCAGATGTCAAGTCAATTGTTTGGTTATCCCGGATAATTTCTACACCAGAGTCAACGCTTTCCGGTGTTTCGAGACTAATCCGACCCAAACCGGAATTTCCAAGTGCGATATAAAGATCATTGCCTATTCTCACTACAGCACGGGGTACATCAGGCAGAACAGTTGAAGAATATACACCCAGAACAGAGGTCGGTTCAACGACTGTAAGTCGACGAGTATTTCCATAGAGGTAAGCAAAACGAATGTCGCTCTCAATAATATGACCGCGTTGTTGCATGCCTGTAGAGGAGTAAAGCCATTGCAAAGAATCACTGTATGCACGAAATACAACCAGACCTTCGCTTTCGGAGAGAGCGTAAAGATGTGTCTCTGAACTTTGAAGATTTACAATATTCGGGATCTCAATTTGCCGAGCAAGATCTTTAACCAGCTGAGCATGTATGTAACTGCCTGAAGTAAAGCAGAATAGGATAATAAATGTTAGAAATGATTTAAAAATTTTGTTCATAAATATCATAGCCAGTTATGTTTTTTGTACCATCGTAATGTCCTGGAAATGCCTTCTTCCAGCGTATATTGCGGCTGATAGTTGAGCTCATTTTTAGCTTTTTGGTGATCGCAAATCCATTCCAGAACGAATTCGTCTGCTTTTTCCCTGTTTATAACGGGGTATGAACCAAAAAATGTTGATGTTGTTTCAACAACTCCTGCAATTTTTTTTATCCATGTTGGTTTGAAGTGAATAGGCAGACTTTTTTTCCCAAGAACTGTCTGAACGATATCATTAACCTTCTTCAGACTGGTGGTATTTTTACCGGAAACAAAATAGGTATGAACCCCATTTTCTTCCTGCATCATTGCTTTGAAAATAGCCTGGACTAAATCCTTCACATACATGATAGAGATCTCTGGTTTATCTCCTTCACCAACCATTGGTGCCAAACCATAACTCATCATTTTAAAAAGCGTAAAGATTTGATCTTCGCGCGGGCCGTAAACGGCCGGAGGCCTTAAAATGGTAACCGACAAATCTGAATCGGCCACATTGTGGATCATCTCCTCCATCTTCTTTTTGGATTTGCCATACATGCTGATCGGTTTCATAGGATCTTTTTCCGTCAATGGTTTGCCATTACTAGGACCTGAAGCACCAAGTGAAGATAAAACCACCATTTTCTTTACACCCGACCGGTTGGCAAGACGTACAAGATGCTCAGTTGCATCAACATTTGCATGATCAAACTCTTTTTGTGTGGGAGCCTTTACAATTGCTGCCAGGTGGATTATAACATCTACATCTTCAAGTGCTTTTTCTATACTTTGAATGGAGTGAAGATCTCCATCTATCTTTTGATATGACTTACCTTCTAACCATTTTTCCTTATTTCGTACAAGGCACTTGATGTTACTTACATGATCATTTTCGGACAAATGATCAAAAACATGACTTCCTATAAAACCGGTTGCGCCGGTAATAAATACATTCATTTAATTCGTATATTCACATTCTTTGAACAGAAATCGCTAACCATCGGTTAAGATACAAATATGCCGATTGCATTTGAAACGATTTGACGGCATGAGAGTAGCAATTTTTACGGGTAATTATAACCATATAAAAGATGGAGTTTCCATCACTCTGAACCGGTTGGTTGATTATCTGCAGAAGAACGAGGTTGAGGTTCTTATTTTTGGGCCTACAGTACCAAACCCGGCCATCGATCATGTTGGCAGATTGGTCCCTATTCCCTCAATGAAGATGCCCGGAAGACCTGAATATCGGTTTACAATATGGTTTCCCCAAAAAGCAAAGAATGTACTTGAAATTTTTCAACCAGACATTCTTCATCTTGCGACACCGGATATCTTAGGAATAAAAGCCTTGCTCTGGGGTCAAGAGAATGGATTACCCGTTGTATCGTCTTATCACACTCATTTTTCGAGTTATTTAAAATATTACAAACTTTCTGCAATTGAGTCGTTTTTTTGGAATTATCTAAAATGGTTTTACGGTAAGTGCAGGCAGGTATATGTGCCTTCCGGGTCGATGGCGGAAATCTTAAAAAAGAATAACATCAAAACGAATTTAAAACTTTGGGAGCGTGGAATTGACAGGGAGCTTTTTAACCCAAGCAAAAGAGACATGGAATGGAGACGGAAACTTGGATTTAAAGATGAAGATATCGTCATTACTTTTGTATCGAGACTGGTTTGGGAGAAAAACTTGAAACTTTTTGCTACGGTAGTCCAGAGGTTGAAAAACAAATATACATCTGTTAAAGCAATGGTAGTTGGAGAAGGTCCTGCGCGTTATGAGATGATGGAGATGCTTCCAAAGGCAGAATTTACAGGATTTCTTGAAGGAGAAAATCTTGCCAGGGCCTATGCTTCGAGTGATATTTTCTTTTTTCCATCAGATACGGAAACATTTGGAAATGTGACCCTGGAAGCTATGGCATGTGGTTTACCGGCGGTTGTAGCTGATGCAACCGGAAGCAAATCTTTAGTGGATCATGGTGAAAATGGCTTCCGTGCTCCGGTTGAAAGATCTGATAAATTCTTTACCTTAATCGAGAGATTGATTCTTGATGCGAGTTTGCGAGATAAAATGTCAAAAGCCTCCCTGGAAAAGTCTAAAGAATATAGATGGGATTCTATAAACGGTAAACTTTTAGGTTACTATAAAGAGGTATTAGATACTTAAAACCAAAAGCGTGAAAATACTTTACATTTCACATCTGCATCCCCCAAAAAACAAGCCCCTGAAAAGTATCGGCGGCATGCAAAGTGTAAGTATGCAGCTCGTGGATTCTCTCCAAAAGAGCAAAGATATCGAAATTGAAAGTATCATTATGCGTGCTTCCTGGAAATTTATCAGGCTTAAAACCTTTTTTTTCCTGATGAGCTTGGTTTGGAGAATTCCAACCAAAATAGAAAAAACAAAACCGGA
>Ga0102931_1001329_pt1 | contig 12287 bp, 6 predicted proteins | sample SalPonR1_C_D1_MG_FD_79282 | JGI IMG/M metagenome (GOLD analysis project Ga0102931, IMG submission 79282) | Salt pond soil microbial communities from South San Francisco under conditions of wetland restoration - Salt Pond MetaG R1_C_D1_MG | ecosystem: Environmental > Aquatic > Marine > Intertidal... | reverse complement strand
TTCCGGCCACCTGGGTTGCGCGAAAGTTGGGTGTTGCCAAACCCGTACCCAACGGTCTTCTTATTCTCGGCGCGAAGGATTGGTCGATTTCAATAGCAAAAAAACTGAAAGAGGAAGGGATCAAAGTTTTGATGGCCGACTCTAACCGAAACAATGCATCACAAGCAAAATCCGAAGGTTTAGATGCATTTCACGGGAATGTTTTATCTGAATTTGTGTTGGATGACATCAATCTGGACGGTATCGGCAAAATGGTGGCATTCACTCCAAATGATGAAGTCAACTCACTGGCTACACTTCGGTTTAGTGAAATACTGGGACGATCTAATGTTTTTCAAATTCCGAGTAGCAATAAACACAATGAAGAAGACGAAGAAGTATCTGACCATCTGAGCGGCCGAATTCTTTTCAATCGTGACTTCAATTACCAATATTTATCCAATCGTATCCGTTCTGAAGATGATCTGCAGACGGTTGAACTAACAGCTGATTATACATTTGAAGATTTTAAAAATGTAGATGATGAAGTTGGAAGAAACATTCCACTCTTTCATATTACCTCAAGTAATGAATTGCATCCTTTTACGATCGACTACCCGAATAATCCCACGAAAGGTGACAAATTGATATATATTCGATCGAAAATAACCAACGGATCCGTTAACCTAACATCTTAATTCTTTTCTGTTTAAGTATGACCATTACTTCGAATAATGCGGCCACCCATCTGTTTACTGATACGGGAGGTACATTTACCGATACCATTGCTGCGGACACATCCGGAAAGATTATCAATCGTGTAAAAGTGCTGAGCAACAGTACCCTGCGGGGTTTTGGAAAACGAACAGACCGTTCCTCTCTCGAAATTTATCTCCATGAAAATATCAATCCTTCCGATCATTTTTTTGAGGGGTATAAACTTCGGATGACGGGTACTGCTGATCAATCATTTGAAATCATCAGTTCAACAGGAAATCATGTAATACTCGAACCGGATCTGCCCGATAATCTGACAACAGACAGATCTATTCCCATTGAAATTCAAAGCCCGGAGGAAGCCCCCGTTTTAGCTGCACGACTCATCAAAAATACATCCCTGAAGCAATCCCTTCCGGCACTTCAACTGCGATTGTCAACTACAAAAGGAACCAATGCACTTTTAGAGCGCCAGGGTGCATCTACCCTCTTTTTGATTACGGAGGGATTCAAAGATCTGCTTCGGATAAAAAATCAGCAGCGACCGGATCTGTTTTCTCTGAATATTCAAAAACCGGAACCCTATGCCGGGTCAATTATAGAAGTTCCGGAACGCCTGGATGCAAATGGCAATATTGTAAAGGAGTTAGATCTTGAAAAATTGGAAAAACGGTTAGAGTCGATTTCTGAAAGATTTGATGCCGCAGGAATCTGCCTGATGCACAGTTACCTGAACCCCAAGCATGAGAACAAAGTAGCTGAACTTCTGCGGGAAATGGGATTCAAATTCATCTCCTGCTCATCTAATTTAAGTTCCACAATTAAGATTATACCAAGAGCTGTTACAACCGATATCAACTGTTACCTAACGCCGGTTATGCAGAATTACCTCGATCGAATTTCTTCCGTTGTGAAGGATGCATCTTTGCGTGTAATGGACAGCGCCGGCAGCTTGATTGACGTGGATCACTACAAACCCAAAGACGGACTGCTGAGCGGACCGGCCGGCGGAGTGATCGGTGCAGCTGCTATTGGTGAGCGAAACGGATTTTCTAAAATCATCTCATTTGATATGGGCGGCACCAGTACAGATGTCTCCCGATATGACGGCCGGATGGATTACATTTTTGAACACACCGTAGGGGATGCCACATTATCGTCTCCGGCCATCGAGATTGAAACCGTTGCGGCCGGTGGTGGATCTATTTGTGACTTTGACGGAAAAAGCCTGACCGTTGGACCTGAAAGTGCCGGAGCTGATCCCGGGCCTGCATGCTATGGCCAGGGAGGGCCTCTTACTATAACTGATGTGAATTTACTGACCGGCCGACTTGATCCATCCAATTTCCACATTACGATTGATCCAGAAGCCTCAGAGAAAGCGTTCGAGAAGTTGATCGATAAAATGATCAAATCTGATGCTTCAAAAGAGATTGGCCGTAACAAAATCCTCGAAGGATTCCTGGATATCGCCAATGAACGAATGGCCCAGGCGATTCATAAAATTTCTATTCAAAAAGGGTTTGATCCGGCTGATTATACGATGGTTGCATTTGGAGGTGCCGGTGCCCAGCACGCACTATCTGTAGCGGCCAAATTGAACATCAAAAAAGTATTAGTCCCCTCAGATGCAGGTTTACTGAGCGCATATGGGTTACAGCAAGCGAGACTTGAAGAGATCACATCCAAACAGGTTTTAAAACCTCTTGATGACGTTTCAGATTCTCTTTCTGATTGGTTTGAAGAATTAACTCGAAAAGCGGCAGAAAACCTAAAAGAGCAGGGACTTTCGGAAGATAAAATTGTGATCGGCCGACAGATTCTGTTCATGCGTCTTCAAGGCCAAGATACATCACTGGAAATTGATGGATCGAATCTTGAAGATTTGAGAATACGATTTCAAAACAGATACAAAGAGCAATATGGCCACTGGGTGGAAAACCGGGAAATAGAGATTGAAGCCATCCGGGTGATCGGCTCGGAAAAAAGATCTAACGATTTCGAGAAAGATATATCAGCTACAGATGAAAATCAGGCAGATGCATCGCCCTCAAAAAAATCAACTATGATTTGCAATGGAGAGGCTCAGCATACAGATCTGTATATGAGAGACTCTCTCAAACACGGAATGAATCTGAAGGGACCCGCACTCATTTTGGACCCACACAGTACCACGGTGATTGAACCGAATTGGAAGGGCGTTTATCAATCAGATGGAACCTGGAAGTTTGAACAAATCTCAACGGCCGGCTCTACCGGTGATTACGAAAAATCCGAGAGCATTAATCTGCAGTTGTACACGAATCGGTTTACCTCGGTTGCCGACCAGATGGGAGAAATGCTTCGACGAACGGCGATCTCCGTAAATGTGAAGGAAAGACTTGATTTCTCCTGCGCCCTCCTTGATGCTGATGGATATCTCGTAGTGAATGCCCCTCATATTCCGGTTCATTTGGGCGCGATGGGAACTTGTGTTAGAACGTTGATTAAAGACCTCCAAAGTTTTGGAATTTTTGAAGGTCTAAAGGATGGAGATGTCATTATTACGAATCACCCCGGATTTGGCGGTTCACACCTGCCGGATGTAACGGTTATAACACCCGTTTTTGTAAATGGTGAACAAATAGGATTTACTGCCAGCCGCGCTCATCATGCAGAAATTGGTGGTAAGCGCCCGGGTTCCATGCCACCTGATGCCGACAACCTGGCAGAAGAGGGAGTTGTAATTCCACCAACTTTTATCGCAAAAGCCGGGGAGTTTAATTGGAAACCTCTTGAACAACTACTCAAAGAAAACATCTATCCTACGCGATCTTTCGATGAGAATATGGCGGATATCCGAGCCGCAGTTGCAGCCAACTATCGTGGAGCGGAAGAGCTTAAAAAACTGGTTGGAAACTACGGCCGGGATGAGGTGATAAAATATATGCAACGCTTGAAATCGTATGCGTCTGAGCGGATGAGATCAACCCTGAAAAATATTGAAGATGGGATTTATGAAGCTACCGAAAAGCTGGATGACGGCTCTCAACTTCACGTAAAATGTATAATTTCTGGTTCTTTTCTTTCAATCGATTTTAAGGGCACCTCTGATGTTCACCCCGGAAATTTGAATGCCAATCCGTCTATCGTAAAAAGTGTAATTATTTATGTACTGCGTTTACTGATTGACGAACCTCTCCCTCTGAATGATGGACTCCTAGAGCCGGTTGAGATCAATATTCCTATAGGTATGCTGAATCCCGACTTTCCGGATGATCCAACTAAATGCCCGGCTGTAGTTGGCGGAAATATAGAGACGAGTCAGCGGCTGACGGATACTCTTCTCAAAGCTTTTAATTTGGCGGCATGCAGTTATGGAACCATGAATAACGTGCTTTTTGGAAACGATTCATTCGGATATTACGAAACGGTTGCCGGCGGAACCGGGGCCGGAAATGGCTTCAATGGTGCAGATGCTGTTCATCAACATATGACTAATACACGCGCCACTGATCCTGAAATTCTTGAACACCGTTACCCGGTTCTTCTGAACCGATATAAAATTCGGAAAGGATCAGGCGGAGCCGGACAATGGAAAGGCGGAGATGGAATTATCAGAGAGATGAAATTTACTGAAGCTGTTACTCTTTCAGTTTTAACACAGCACAGAACAGTTGCTCCATACGGTCTAAAAAGTGGTAAAAAAGGGAAAAAGGGCAGCCAGATCGTGAATCAAAAAGACGGGTCAAAAAAAGAATTATCCTGGCGAGATGGAGCTGCTCTTATAGCAGGAGACAGCTTTGTTTTGAAAACTCCCGGTGGGGGTGGATATGGAAAACTTCATGACTAATGAACTGCTGGATCTACCGTCTGGGAAGAACCACACCGTAATTGTTTAATTGTTCTTCATTTTCTCTCAAAAACTCTTTCACTTCTTCAGAATCCACCGCATTCGTAATTCCGTAATTGATTCGAGGAGCCGTTTTTACAAAAATTTCACCTGTGTAGGGTACATCCGGATCGTAGGCTTCTCGGCGCGATGCAACCGGTGCAAGGTAAGTCTCACTTTCACCAAGAGCTGAGGTTACCACGCCTATAAATTCAAGACCGGAGCCATCATTTCGAACAGCAAATAGTGCACCTCCGCTAAATCCACGATTAAACGATGCATCTATCAGAATGCTCCTTGAGGGGTGGTCACTACGGCTTGCCGTACCCATTGTTACCATTTGTGCACCTTTGGGATAACCCAGCGCATACACAATATCACCCCATTCAAGTTCATCAGACTCCCCAATAGATAACGACAGTGGCGTCATCAAGTCTTCACGCGCTTCAACATTGGTCATAACAGCCAAATCCCGATTCGAATCATACGTAACAAGATCCAGCTTAATCACACCTTTATCATTCAGCAATATATAATTCACTGATTCCCTCACTGAAACGGCCTCTACGTATCGACCTTGCTGGTTATTTGAACTGGAATGATAATGCCACACCGTATCAGGATAGAAAACGGTATGAGCGGCCGTCAGCATCGCAAATTTACCTCGGAACTCACTCAAAACAATAGCAGTACCTGCTGTGGATTGATCTTCAAGGTATGTTTGAGCAGCAACACTCTCGAAGGCAACACCTTCCAGTTCCGATCGACGCGGCAGATCATCTATGTAAAACTGGTAGGTGCGATAGATGACATTGTTTTGAATTCGAACCACCGACCGAAAACCTTTTTTTATATCATCTCTCACCTCCTGAGACTGCAAGTGATTCTTATAGTAACCTCTGTCATTTGGACCACTGGCCATCTCTCTGGCTCCCGAACAGCTGATCAAAAATGCAAATAACACCAAAAAAATTGCTTTCCAACAGCTGGTAAATCTGACAAGTTTTTCCATGGTAAAATTTATTTATGAACGCAACAGATGATCAAAATATTGGAGACTCCTCTCACTCCAACTAAATCAGAAAGAATCTTCAACTTATTTCTACCGAACAATTGTAAAAAAGGTGATTTGCTTCCTGAATCTTTTTCTACATATTAGCACACAATTAATATAACTGCTCTTATTGTACTAAAATTCACAAGAAGGTAAAACAGTGTCTGCACTTGCTGAATGAAAAAACGATTCCTGAATATACTCTTTTGGTCGATCCTTTCTGCGGCGTTTATCGGTCCCGGAACTGTTACAACGGCTGCATCAGCAGGAGCTGAATTTGGCTATACACTGATTTGGGCACTCATTTTTTCTATCATCACTTGCTATATATTGCAAGAGAGTGCAGCTCGCATATATTCAGTTTCAGGAATGAATCTCGGTGAAGCAATGCAGAGAGAATACTCAGAATCTAAGTGGGGTAAGATTATTTCAGGCCTGGTTTTGATCTCTATTCTAACCGGTTGTGCCGCATTCGAAGCAGGAAACATTGTTGGCGCTACAGCGGGAATTTCACTCTTATTTGCTTCCATTCCACAATGGATCACTGTCGGAGGTATTGGCGCCATTGCGGGAGTTTTACTGTGGCGTGGAACTGTTCAGCAGATTGCTACACTGCTTGGTATTGTTGTGGCCGTAATGGGATTCTGCTTTTTAATAACTGCTTTTCTGATACCTCATGATATTCTTCAACTTTTATCAGACGGGCTGACTCCAACCATTCCCAACGGTTCAGAATTACTTGTTTTAGGTTTGATTGGAACGACCGTTGTGCCCTATAATATTTTCCTGGGCTCTGGTTTAAAACATACCCAAAATTTGTCCGAAATGAAGATTAGTATGTTTGCTGCAATCGGGCTGGGAGGATTCATCTCTGTCACTATCCTTTTAACAGGCACGGCCATCTCTGGTCAATTTACATTCGAAGCACTCGCCCTCGCACTTTCTGATCGGCTTGGAAACTGGGCGTATGCACTTTTGGGAGTCGGTCTGTTTGGCGCCGGAATCAGTTCTACCCTGACAGCTGCACTAGCGGCTTCCATTACAGCTCAATCACTTCTATCCAAACCCGGTTCTAATCAAAAATGGGGTGAACAAACTCTGCGCTTCCGCTCGGTTTGGTTAAGTGTATTGCTTATTGGAGTTATTTTCGGGTTCCTGAACTTTCAACCGGTTCCGGTAATTATCCTGGCCCAGGCACTCAATGGAATCATCCTGCCTTTGATTGCTATCATTCTCTTTTTGATAATCAACAATTCCTGTATCATCAAAAAAGAGCATCAAAACAGCTTGATCTATAATCTCGTGACTGCCGTCGTTGTCTATCTAACAGTGCTGATTGGTTTGACCAATCTATTTCGGGCTTCATTTCGGGTGACCAATTCTGAGTGGATCTCGCCTACTGCAATTCTTCTCCTCTCATTTGTTATCTTTGCCCTTTTTATGATCCCATTAGCAAAAAACATTTTTCGGTCTGATTCGTAATCTGATCACAAACAACTAAGCTTAATATATTTCTGATGAAAAGATTGATTTACACTTTCATGTTTGCTTTCCTGTCTCCTTGGATTTTCTCCTGCAGCCAGGCACAGAATTCTGTTAACCAAATTGAAACAAGGGTTTCCCAGGATGACCTTGAACTAAATGTCCATTTTTTATCGTCGGATGAACTGCGAGGACGTGCAACCGGAACACCTGAAATCGATATTTCCGCAAAATATATAGCTGACTGGTTTAAAGCTTACGATGTTTCGACAGCTCCGGGCTACGATTCTTATTTCCAGGAATTTGATGTTACAATGAGGGATTCATCAATCGTCAAAAGCAAAAATGTAATCGGGTTGATCGAAGGTTCAGATCCTGCTCTTCGTGACGAATACGTCTTACTGGCCGCCCATTATGATCATCTTGGCGTGGGGCCAGCAACCGCAGAAGGCGATTCTATCTACAACGGTGCCCGCGATAATGCGGTTGGCGTGGCAACCGTAATGGCTGCCGGGAAGTATTTTGCAGAACACCCGCCAAAAAGATCTGTGATATTAGCACTTTGGGGTGCAGAAGAGCTTGGCCTGATCGGAAGCGGATATTTTGCCGAAAATCCCGTTGTGCCGTTAGATCAAATTGTTTACAACCTGAATATCGACGGAGCTGGTTATAACGACACTACAAAAGTAACAGTTGTCGGGTTAGAGCGAACCGATGCAGAATCAATTTTTGAATCGTCGGTTCAAGCATTTGGACTCGAAGCCATCCCAAGCCCAGTACCCGAATTAGGACTTTTCAATCGATCAGATAATGTCCATTTTGCCCGAAAAGGAGTTCCTGCCCCGACTTTCAGCCTCGGTTTTACGGCATTTGATGAAGATATCCAGTACTACTACCACCAGCCAACGGATGAATCAGACACAATTAACTTTGATTACATCACCGATTATGCAAGGGCGTATATTCTTTCGGCTCAACAAATTGCCAATGCTGCCGACGCACCTTTCTGGAGTCCGGGAGATGAGTATGAGGATGAAGGTATTCAGCTTTATGGAATAATGGAATAAATGAATGGTGATGGCTCTCCTTGTACGCCGGACAGCTTGTACGGCACTTGGACCCTTGTTTATTGTAAAGATTCTTTAATGGCTGAAACGCACCCTGTTTTCTGTTCATCTTTATTTTATGTTGGTCACTAACTGGCAAGCTGCCCGTTGTACGTATACACATTTCATTCCTAAAATTCTTATTCTTAGCATCCTGCTAAACAAATCAATCTGATGTTCAAAAAAAGCCAAATAGAAACATTCAAATCGCTAAAAACGCCGTTTTATTTTTATGATATGGATCTGCTCGACAAAACGATTGAGCAAGTAAAACAGCACGGCCAGTCAAAAGGGTATCATATCCATTTTGCGATTAAAGCCAATTACAACTTCCGGATTTTAGAGAAAATGCTGGAGGCAGGGTTTGGAATTGACTGTGTAAGCGGTCCTGAAATTGAGCGTACCATTGAAGCCGGCTTCAGCCCCGGCCAAATTGCATTTGCCGGTGTTGGTAAAACGGATGAGGAGATTCAGATTGGACTGGATCACGATATCTTTTCATTCAATTGCGAATCGCTTCAGGAGTTAGAGGTCCTAAATGAATTGGCTTCTGCATCAGGAAAAATAGCTAAAGTAGCCGTTAGGCTGAACCCAAATGTGTCCGCAAAAACGCATAAATATATCACAACCGGCCTTCATGAAAACAAATTTGGTATTCACCCTGATCGATTTTCTGATCTCTTTGAACTTTTACCAAAACTTGATGCAATCAAACTAACAGGCATCCATTTTCATATCGGCTCACAAGTAACTGATCTTGAATCATACCGACAACTTTGCGAGCGTGTAAATGAGTTTCAGAATATTTTTGAAGAAAAAGGATATGATCTTCAGCATATCAATTTAGGTGGCGGTTTGGGTATCAATTACGACAATCCGGAAGAAGAGGTGATGCCGAATTTCAAATCCTTTTTTGAGCTTTTTGATAATTGCCTGGATGTAAAACCGAACCAGGAAGTTCACTTTGAACTTGGACGAAGTATTGTAGGTCAGTGTGGGAGTTTGATCTCAAAAGTATTGTTTATTAAAGAAGGTGTGTCCACACATTTTGCTGTGATTGATGCCGGCATGACGGAATTGATAAGGCCTGCCCTCTACCAGGCTGAGCATTCAATTAATGTTCTCACGAGTGATAAAGAACCGATTACCTATGATGTTGTCGGTCCGATTTGCGAATCATCCGATACATTCAGACGCGGAATTTCACTACCGGAAGTTCAGCGCGGTGATCTTGTTGCTATTCGAAGCGCCGGGGCCTACGGTGAAGTGATGAGCAGCGGTTTCAACCTGAGAGAAAAAGTGAAAGCTTATTACTCGGATGAATTGGTGGAGAAAGCTGTTACGGAATAGTAAGCCGGACAGCCTGTCCGGCATGGCACATTTAGTTCTTATACAAAGCAAAAGGTGGTGTCTTTGAGCAAATTTCAGGCATCCTACTCCACTATATCAATAGAATTGAGTTGATCAGTAACGGGCTGTCAGCCCGTTGTACCTGTACCCCAATCAGCTTGCCCGTCAATAACCTCCATATATCGAAATAGATATAAAGATCTAATCACATCTATTTTCAACACTTAATCACGAAAAGAGTAAATTTTCTGCTAAGGTATTTTCGTGACTCTTCTTAAAATTAACCTGTTGTAAACTTCTATTGCTTGGGAAGCTGCCCGGCGTACGTTATTCAAAATCAGAAATTAACACTTCCGAGGGTTCTCGCTCTTTTTGTAATCTTTCAGAAGTTTCTTCAGCTCCTCTCATCACGCGGAGCATGTTCAGGCCTGCGATTTTTCTCAAGTCTTCTTCCGAATATCCTCTCTTGAGTAATTCGGCAAATAGATCCGGGTAGGTAGATACATCTTCGAGTCCTTCAGGAAGAATGGATGTGCCATCGTAATCGCCACCGATTCCAATGTAATCGACACCCATTTCATCCCGAAGATGATCGATATGATCGGCAAGTTGATTTAACGTTGAAGTTGGGGCTTCATGTTCTTCTCTCCACTCCTTCATCTTTTCGGCAATCAGATCCACTTCTCCCTGGTATAGATACTCCAATCTTCGTTCATATGCTTCACGATCTGCTATATACTGCCGCAACTCTTCGGATACGTATGATCCGACATATGTGACCATAATAATTCCGCCGTTTTCTTTCACAAGCGGTAGAATTTCATCCGGCACATTTCGAACATGACCGCAAACTGCTCTCGCTGATGAGTGAGAAAACATTACCGGGGCTTCCGAAATTTCAATGGCATCGCGCATGGTTGTCTTAGCTACATGAGACAGATCAACCAACATTCCCAACCGATTCATTTCCCGAATGACTTCTTCTCCAAACTCACTCAATCCATCGTGTTCCGGGTCATCCGTTGATGCATCTGCCCAATCGAGAGTCCGGCTGTGAGTAATAGTCATATACCTTGCTCCCAAATCGTAAAATTGTCTCAACACACCCAAAGAGTTTGCAATGGAATGCCCGCCTTCCATTCCCATTAAAGAAGCTATTTTCCCGTTTTCAAAAATTCGTTCCACATCATCGGCGGTATAGGCCATTTCAAACACTCCCGGGTACTTCTTTGCCATTCTCTTTACAAAGTCGATCTGTTCCATCGTTTGAACAACCGCTTCATTTTCCGGGATATTTGCACTCACAAAAACAGACCACCATTGGGCTCCAACCCGACCCTCTTTTAGCCTCGGGATATCGGTATGCATAGGATTCTCAAGCTGAGTTGTATCATGGAAATCGAGTTCTGAAAATTTATACCCGACCCGATACCTGTACTGGTACGGGGCATCATTATGACCATCAAAAAGAGGTACGCTTTCCAGGATCTCTATTGCCTCATCTCGGTAATCCTCCCTGTCTTGAGAGTAGACTGAACCGGTAATAAATACTGTACAAATGAGAAGACTAAAAGTGATTCTTTTAAACAATAAGTACATTTTGGATTTACTTTGTGATGTATTGACGAAATTTTTTTTGAACACACGTAGCATCTTACTTATATCTGATGCTCACCGCTAATAGTTATAAAGTGATTTACAGTTCAATACAAAAGCTCAGACTAATGCTTAACTTTAAATCGGTTTAATCTATTGATTTATATCAACTTTTGCAGTTCGGACCCTGAGGATTGGTTCGGTTTGAGTCCATGCAAAAATGAGAGAATTGTCGATCAGTGCAATTTTCGGGAAACCGCTGTTTCGAGATGAATCTGTGATACCCACAGTTTGAGGATTGGACAAAGAATCGGCTGATACAACTTCACGCATCATTACATATCCCATCCCTTCTGATTCCTGCATCCAGCTTACATATGTACGTCCATCCTCAGATATAGTCAGGTCGGTTCGGCCCAAAACCCTGTAAGTTGTTTCATTTATCCGGATCGGATCCCCAAAAGTTTGGCCTCCATCCGAAGACTTCGAAAGTAAAACCCGTGGATTGTCATTTTCAGCGGTGTACCAGGCCACTGCCACCTCATTCCCATTGGCTGCCACAGCCGGTCCGTTCACAGGACATGCCATAATCTGCCAGTTATCGTCATGAACAGTTACCGGTTGGCTCCAGCTTCCTTCTTCCGGATCGTAGTGTGCAATTTTTATATCCCTGACTTCATCCACAGTTCGTCCCCGGTAAACGGCGATATATCCATTCTCCGTTTTAGTCAGATCCGTAGAACAGCAATCGCAAACAGTTGAGTCAATAACTTGTCTGTTTGTGATCTCACCGGAAGCAGATATCTCAGCTGAGCGAAACGTCATTGATTGACTGGTGTCGGCATATTCATCATCGGCACGCCCTGCCGTTTCTCTTCCATCAAGCCAGACGGCTAAAACTTTGTCGCTGTTGATAGATTCCATCGAAACAAATCCATGCTCCGTTGCGGTTGTATCCTGGTGAACAGTAATCGGATCAATCCAGCTACCGCCGTTGGCTGAGTCAAAAAAAGATACTTCCACATTGTAAGCATAGGGACCTCCCTCAACCTTCCTGAGGCGATGGGCGGCAAGTTCAGTTCCATCGATTCCAACAACCGATTGAAAATCAGCCCAGTTCACGAAAAAATTC
>Ga0102931_1001326_pt1 | contig 12308 bp, 8 predicted proteins | sample SalPonR1_C_D1_MG_FD_79282 | JGI IMG/M metagenome (GOLD analysis project Ga0102931, IMG submission 79282) | Salt pond soil microbial communities from South San Francisco under conditions of wetland restoration - Salt Pond MetaG R1_C_D1_MG | ecosystem: Environmental > Aquatic > Marine > Intertidal... | reverse complement strand
TTCGCCCGCGACCGCGTCGATCAACCCGAGCGTGTCGAGGCTCGACGCGGACAGCAGACCGAAGAGCGCGATCAGCGTTCCGGCCCCGAGGGCCGCCTTCTTCCGGGGGATGTCGAACTCGTCGATGATCGACGCCACCACGACCTCGAGCAGCGAGATCGCGGACGTGAGCGCACCCACCATCAGCGCGAGGAAGAACAGCGAGCCGATGATCCGGCCCCCGGACATCTCCGCGAAGGCGCCCGGCAACGCGATGAACAGCGCGCCGACCGTGGACTCGCTGACCGCGCCCTGGAGCCCGAGTGCGAACACGATCGGGAAGACCACGAGACCGGCGATGAAGGCCACGAGGAAGTCGGCGAAGGAGATGACGACCGCCTCGCGGTTCAGATTCTCGTCCTTCGACAGGTAGCTCGCGAAGGTCAGCATCGCGCCCATTCCGAGCGACAGGCTGAAGAACGCCTGCGCCGCGGCCGAGGCGAACGTCCCGCCGTCGAGCAGGTCGCCCCACTGCGGCTGGAGGTAGGCCGCGTAGCCGGCGCCGGCACCGTCGAGCGTGAAGGCCCATGCCGCGAGCCCGACCAGGATGAAGAAGAGCGCCGGCATCATCAGCGAGCTGGCCCGCTCGATCCCCTTCTCGACACCGCCCATCACGATGATGACGGTGAAGATCATGAACAGCAGGTGATAGGACATCGCCTGCGGTCCGGTCGAGATCGCCTCGAAGTGCGCTCCGGCGTCCGCCGGGAAGCCGATCGTGATCGCCTCGAAGGCGTAGCGCACCACCCACCCGGCGATGACCGAGTAGTACGAGAGGATGAGGAAGCCCGCGCCCACATAGAAGAAGGCGACCGGAATCCACTTGGGCCCACCGGCTTCCCGCAGCGCGCCGATCGGAGAACGCCGCGACTTCCGGCCGGCCGCGAACTCGGCCAGCATGATCGGAATCCCGATGATCAGCGTGAGGATGACGTAGAGGAAGACGAAGGCCGCGCCCCCGCCCTCCGACGCCGTGTAGCTGAAGCGCCACATGTTGCCGAGCCCGACCGCGCTTCCGACGGCGGCCAGAATGAATCCGAGCCGGGTCCCGAAGACCTCGCGCTGGATGGAGTCTTCGGCGTGTGCCTGGACTTCTGCGTCGAATCGATCCGACACGTCGCTACCTCTCGGGTGATCGAGGGGCCACGATCCCGGGCCCTTCGGGTCCGCTCCCCTCCGGGCGCGGAACGTCCAGCGAAGAAAGGCCCGCGCAGGGGGAGCGTCAAGCATCGTCCGTTGTCACGCTCTGCCGGCAGGCTGCGGGTCGCATGGCTACCGTGCGGCCGTAAATTGTCGGTTCGACGATCCCGAACACGACCACCGACCCGATACATGACCGACACCCCCGGCAGTCTCCACCTCGGCCGCATCCTCGAGCCCGGCGCCGAGACGTCCGACGACGACCGCCTCCGGATCGACCGCGGGTCCCTCACGACGCACGGCGTCATCGTCGGGATGACGGGCTCGGGAAAGACGGGGCTCGGGGTCGTCCTCCTCGAGGAGATCCTCGGATCCGGCGTACCTGCGCTGATTCTCGATCCGAAGGGAGACATGGGGAACCTGCTCCTCAACTTCCCCGATCTCGAGGCCGACGACTTCGAGCCGTGGGTGGACGCGGCCGAGGCGAAGCGGGAGGGAATGGAGCCCTCGGAGTTCGCGGCGAAGACCGCCGCGAAGTGGAAGAAGGGGCTCGCGGGGTCGGGCATCGACGGCGAGCGGATGCGGGCCCTGCGCGACCGCGTCGACTTCCGGATCTTCACGCCCGGCTCGACGGCGGGCACGCCTCTGAACCTGGTGGGGGACCTCTCGGCCCCGACGGCCGACTGGGACGCCGACGCGGAAGTGCTGCGGGACGAGATCGAGGGGCTCGTGTCCGGCCTGCTCGTCATGGCGGGTATCGAGGCCGACCCCCTCACGAGCCGTGAGCACATCCTGCTGTCCAACCTTGTGGAGCACGCCTGGCGCGCCGGCCAGCGGCTCGACCTCGCCACCCTCATCGGGCAGATCGCGAGCCCGCCCCTCCGCCGCCTAGGCGTCTTCGAGCTGGATACGTTCTATCCGACGAAGGATCGGATGAAGCTCGCGATGCGGCTCAACGGCCTGGTCGCGTCCCCGTCCTTCGCGGAGTGGATGAAGGGCCCATCGGCCGACATCGAGACGCTGCTGTACGCGCCGGACGGGCGACCCAGGGCCGGCATCATCTACCTGTCGCACCTCACCGAGGACGAGCGGCAGTTCGTGGTCACGCTGCTGCTCTCGCGACTGATCACCTGGATGCGGAAGCAGCCGGGCACGTCGGATCTGCGCGCCCTCGTGTACGCCGACGAGGTCATGGGCTTCGCGCCACCCACCGCGCAGCCCCCGACCAAGAAGCCGATCCTGACCCTCTTCAAGCAGGCCCGGGCACATGGTGTGGGCATGGTGCTGTCCACCCAGAATCCCGTCGATCTCGACTACAAGCTGATGTCCAACGCGGGCACCTGGATGGTCGGTCGACTCCAGACGGAGCGGGACAAGGCGCGGATCATCGAAGGGCTCAAGTCGGCGTCCGGCGACGTCGACGTGTCTGAATGGGATGCGCGGATCGGACAGCTGGGGAAGCGGGAGTTCCTGCTGAAGACGGCGAAGTCCGCGACGCCGAGGCTGTTCACGACGCGGTGGGCGATGTCCTACCTGCGCGGGCCGCTGGCCCGGCCGGAGCTGAAGCGGCTGACGGAGGAAGCGGGCCCGGTTGGAACCGGCGGGCCATCCGCCGACTCGCACCCCGCCGGGCGGGCGGGAGAAGGCCGGGCCGGCACGTCCGCGCCGCAGGGCACGTCCGACACCTCCGGCGCGGCCGACCTCGCCCCCGACGAGAGCCCGGTCGAGCCCGTCATCGCCGACGGTGTTCAGGTGCGCTACCTCGCCGCGGACGCGCCGTGGCGACGCGACCTTGGTGTGGGCCGGGGGACGCGCCGTCTCGCACCCGGCCTCGCCGCGCGCATCCACATGGTGTTCGACGAGCGGGTGGGGGACATCCGGGAGGAGGAGGAGTGGGAGGCGATCTTCTTCCCGCTGGGCGAGCCGTTCGATCCGTCGTCGGGTGTGGCCGTCGACTACGACGATCGCGACTTCCAGCGGGAGCCCCCCGAGGACGCCACCTGGCGGCTCGGGGACGTCCCGCTCGACAGGGCGTCCTTCTTCCGGGACGCCGAGCGGGACATCGTCGATGCCCTGGATCACGGGCACACACTGACCCTGCTGCGGAACGCCGAACTGAGGCTGGTCTCGCGTCCCGGGGAATCCGAGGCCGACTTCGAGGCGCGGTGCATGGCGGCGGCCGAAGACGGTGCGGACGAGGACGCCGGGAAGTTGCGGGACCGGTTCGAGAGCAGGCTGCGGACGCTGGAGCGCCGTATGACCTCGTCCGAACGGCGCGTCCGTGAACTCGAGGCCGACGTCGACCGCCGCAGGCAGGACGAACTTCTTCAGGGCGCCGGCCAGGTGCTGTCGATGTTCCTGGGTGGCCGGAAGCGGACCCGCGGTCTGTCGGGGCTGTCCCGCCGCCGTTCGGCCACACGCGGAGTCCAGACCCGACTCGAAAGCGCGCTCGACAAGTTCGAGGAGGACCGCGAGGCGATCGTCGAGCTAGAGGCGGAGCTGGCGGATGAACTCGACGAGATCTGGGAGGAGTGGCGCGAGAAGGCCGAGCGGATCGAGCCGCTCGAGGTCCCGCTCGAGAAGGACGACATTCGAGTGGACGAGGTCGCGCTGTTCTGGGCACCGGTCGCCGAGGGGTAATCGAACCCACGACGGGGCGTGCGGGTAGTACATATCTGTCCGTCAAATCGCTCTCAATGGAGGTATTCCAAGGTATGCGTCATATTCTGACTGCCCTCGCGGGCCTGGCGACCGTGGCCGCACTCGCGCCCGCTTCAGCCAGCGCCCAGATCAGTGAAGACTGTTATGTCGCCCCCGATCGTCCGGTGGAGGGACGAGCCAGCCCGAAGAACTCCATCGAGTTCATGGTGGGCGGTGAGCGGGCGGTGCTCTGCTGGGATGCGCCCGACATGCGTGAGCGCGAGATCTTCGGAGTTCTCGTCCCGTACGGCGAGATGTGGCGGATGGGCGCCAACGAGGCGACGGCCATCCACATGACCTTCGCCGGTGACATCGGTGGCGTCGACGTGGAGCCGGGTAGCTACTCGCTCTACGTGATTCCGGGTGAGGAGAACTTCGAGTTCTTCGTCAGCACGGACTTCGAGCGGTGGGGCGTCCCGATCGGACCCGACGTCCGTGAGAACGAGCTCGGCAGCTTCACCCGTGCACCCACCGTGCTCGAGGAGCCGGTCGAGTCCCTCTCGTTCCGGTGGGAGTCCCACGGCGAGAACATGGGCCACATCGTGATGGAGTGGGAGAACACCCGCGTCGATATCCCGGTGCACAAGGGAATGATGTAGGCCTGCGTTGATTCGCACGGATCTTGCAGAGAGGGAGGGCAGCTTCGGTTGCCCTCCCTTTCTTCATGTGCAGAGAGACGACGAATGAACACGAGACGAATGAACGCGAACGGCCCGCGAACCAGGTCGCGCACGCTGGGGATGCTCCTCGCGGCGCTCCCGGCCGTGGTGCTCGCCGCCTGCGACTCCGATTCGACCGGCCCCGCCGACGGCGAACCCGTCACCATCCGATTCTCGGCCGAGACCTCCGCGTCCGGTGCATCCGCCGGTCCGCTCGCCGTGCTCGTCGACGGAACGAACGGCACGCTCGACATCACCGATCTTCGCGTGATCGTGGCGGAGCTGGAGTTCGAGGGCACCAACGGCACGTGCGGAACCGATGGGGACGACGATGATGACGACGACTGCTTCGAGGTCGAGCTGCCGCCACGTCTGGTGGGTGTCCCCCTCGACGGCTCGCCTCTGACCGTTACGACCGCGGAGCTGCCGGCCGGCAGCTACAACGAGTTCGAGCTGGAGATCGAGGACCTCGAGGACGACGAGGACGATACCGAGTTCGCGCAGGAGATCGCGGCGCTCCGGGCAGAGATTCTCGCCACGTTCCCGGACTGGCCGAGGGAAGCGACCATCCGCGTGGAAGGCACCTTCACGCCCACCGGTGGGGCGGCCGAGTCGTTCGTCGCCTACGTGGAGGGTGAGGTCGAGGTCGAGCTGGACCTCGTGCCGCCGCTCGACATCTCGGATGCCGGCCCGGCCGAGCACACGCTCGACGTCGTCCTGTTCCCGGAGCGGTGGTTCGTGCGCGGGGACGGTTCGGTGATCGACCTCACCGAGTACGACTTCTCCACGACCGGGCGTCTGCTCGAGCTCGAGGTCGAGATCGAGGACGGCTTCGAGGTGGAGTTCGACGACGACTGAGGCGTGCCAGGTCCGTGACGGCCCGATGAACACTGGACAGCGCCTCTGACGGCGGGGTCCTCACGGCTCCGGTCACCCGACATCATGGGGTGGCCGGGGCCGTTTGTCGTTCGGGGGGTGGCCGAGTCATGTTGGGCGGCATGTCGAATTCGACCCCGAACGGCCCCCGGCCCGCCGCCGCTCCCGACCGCGGGGCCTACTGGCGCATCAATCTGCGCTATCTGGCCGTACTGCTCACGATCTGGTTCGCCGTCTCGTACGGCGCAGGCATCCTGTTCGTGGAGCAGCTCAACGCGTTCACGCTTCCGGGCACGAGCTTCCCGCTCGGCTTCTGGTTCGCGCAGCAGGGCAGTATCTACGTCTTCGTGGCGCTGATCTTCGTCTACGTGGTGCTGATGAATCGACTGGATCGTCGGTTCGAGGTGGACGAAGATGAGGGTGAGGTCGGCAGAGCGGCCTCGGCCCCTGATGGGGAGGCGCCCGCATGAACGTCCAGGCGTGGACCTTCGTGCTGGTCGGGCTCTCCTTCGCCCTCTACATCGGCATCGCCGTGTGGTCGCGTGCACGCTCCACGAAGGACTTCTACGTGGCGGGCACCGGCGTGGGCCCCCTCGCCAACGGCATGGCCACGGCAGCCGACTGGATGTCGGCGGCGTCGTTCATCTCGATGGCCGGGATCGTCTCCTTCCTCGGCTACGACGGCTCGGTCTACCTGATGGGATGGACCGGCGGCTACGTGCTTCTGGCGCTCCTGCTCGCGCCGTACCTCCGCAAGTTCGGCGCCTTCACGGTCCCCGACTTCGTGGGCGACCGGTACTACTCGCAGACCGCCCGCGTCGTCGCGGTCATCTGCGCGATCGCGGTGTCGTTCACCTACGTGGCGGGGCAGATGCGCGGCGTCGGCGTCGTCTTCTCGCGCTTCCTCGAGGTGCCCATCGAGCTCGGTGTCGTCATCGGCATGGGCATCGTCTTCTTCTACGCCGTGCTCGGCGGGATGAAGGGGATCACGTACACGCAGGTCGCGCAGTACTGCGTACTGATCTTCGCCTTCATGGTGCCCGCCATCTTCCTGAGCCTGATGATGGCCGGCACGCCCATTCCGCAGCTCGGGTTCGGGGGCGTGGATCCGTCGACCGGCGTTCCGCTGATCGAGAAGCTGAACGGTCTGCACACCGAGCTGGGATTCGCGGCATACACGAGCGGGGCCAAGTCCACCCTCGACGTCTTCGCGATCACCGCGGCGCTGATGGTCGGGACGGCGGGACTCCCCCACGTCATCATCCGCTTCTATACGGTGCCCCGCGTGCGCGACGCCCGGCTCAGCGCCGGCTACGCGCTCGTCTTCATCGCGATCCTCTACACGACGGCTCCGGCGATCGCCGTCTTCGCCCGCACCAACCTGCTGGAAACGGTCCGCGACGCGCCCTACGCCGCGGTCCCCGAGTGGTTCACGAAGTGGGAGGAGACCGGGCTGCTGACCTTCACCGACTCGAACGCCGACGGACTCATCCAGTACGTCGGACCCGACGCGGTGGACGCGGCCGGCGTCCCGATCACCAACGAGCTCACGGTCGACCGCGACATCATGGTGCTCGCGAATCCGGAGATCTCGGGACTGCCCGACTGGGTCGTGGGCCTGGTCGCGGCCGGCGGGCTCGCCGCAGCGCTCTCCACCGCCGCCGGGCTTCTCCTCGTGGTGTCGAGCGCGGTCAGCCACGACCTGCTCAAACGGGGGCTCAGGCCCGACATCAGCGAGAAGGGCGAGCTCATCGCCGCCCGCATCGCGGCCGGCGTCGCCGTCGTCATCGCAGGCTGGCTCGGCATCAATCCGCCCGGATTCGTCGCCGAGGTCGTGGCGCTCGCCTTCGGCCTGGCGGCCTCCTCGTTCTTCCCTGTCATCCTGCTCGGCATCTTCACCAAACGCATGAACCGCGAGGGCGCGATCGCCGGCATGATCTCCGGAATCGGCTTCACCACCGCCTACATCGTCTGGTTCAAGTTCATCGACCCCGCGGCCAACACCGCCGACAACTGGTGGTTCGGGATCTCGCCGGAGGGCATCGGGACGATCGGGATGCTGATCAACTTCGCGGTCGCGGTGACCGTATCCCGGTTCACGCCGCCACCGCCGCGCGCGGTCGCGAACATGGTCGAGGACATCCGCGTGCCGAGAGGCGCGCGGGAAGCGCACGAGATCAGCGCGTGAGACCCTGAGTCGAGCTGACTACACACCCCAACGGAGACCCCCATGCCCGACACCACCCCCATGCCCGACACCACCCCCATGAACGACAAGGTCGCCCTCGTCACCGGCGCTTCCAGCGGCATCGGCCACGCCACCGCGAAGCTCTTCGCCGAGCGCGGCGCCAGGGTCGTCGTGGCCGCCCGCCGCGTGGACCGGCTCGAATCGCTCGTCGAGGAAATCGAGGCGGCCGGTGGCGAGGCCAGCGCGATCGCCACCGACGTCTCGAAGGCCTTCGACGTAGCGGCCATGGTGGACCGCGCGATGGAGGTGTTCGGTCGCCTCGACTACTGCGTGAACAACGCGGGCATCGAGGGGCGTGAGATCGCACCGGTCCACGAGATGTCCGAGGAGGCGTGGAGCGAGGTGATGGACATCAACGTGAAGGGCAACTTCCTCTGCCTGAAGTACCAGGCGAAGGCGATGATCGAGGCCGGAAACGGCGGCGCGATCGTGAACGTCGGCTCTGTGAACTCCTTCGTGGGTTTCGGGGGCGGGGCGGCCTACTCGACGTCGAAGGCGGCACAGATCACGCTCAGCTCCAGCGCGGCGGCCGATCTCGCACCGCACGGAATCCGAGTGAACCTGCTCTGCCCGGGCTTCGTGAAGACCGACATGCACCAGCGCATTCGGGGCATCGTGACCGACGAGGGGATGGACGGGATGATCGCGGGGATGGTGCCGCTGCAGCGCGCCGGCGAACCCATGGAGATGGCCACGACGATCGTGTGGCTCTGCTCGGACCAGGCGAGCTACGTGAACGGCACGACCATCACGGCGGACGGCGGGCTGCACGGGACGCTCTGAGGCATCGGCTGCGACGGGACGTCTCTCTCGAAGTTGAAAGAAAGTTCTTGCCGATAAGCCCGGCGGGGTGCAGCTAGGGAGAACGAAGCCGGCGGGCGTCCGCCCGGCTGGCAACTTCCCGTGAATGGAGACTCTCCATGCGTCGCTTCGCGTTCATCGTCACCCTCGCGGCACTGCTGTTCGCGCCACTACCAGGGGCCGCACAGTCGGACGCGCCCCGCGTCTACATCTCGTACCTCAAGCTCGACTTCGCCGACATGGAGGCCATGATCGAGGGATACCAGGAGGTCGAGGTGCCCGTGCTCGACGCACTGGTCGAGGAAGGAATCCTCACAGGATACGGACTCGCCACCCACGACACCGGGGGCGAGTACAACCTCAGAATGGTGCTGGCCACGCCGAACTGGGATGCCCTCGGCGACTTCTGGGACGCCTATTTCGCACGCCTGCCCGAAGACTACGTCGCCAGCGTCATGTCCATGATCAGGGGGCATACGGACGAGATCTGGGTCATCGGCGAGATGGCGCAGGTGGAGGGCGCGGATCCCCCGGGGCTCTTGTACGAGTCGGCCTGGGAAATCGCGTATGACCAGATCGAGGGGTGGACGGCGGACTTCGACGAGTACGGGAGGCCGGCCCTGCAGCGTGCCATGAACCAGGGCCTGATCACGGGCTGGGTTCGGCTCGACCACGACACCGGGCCGTGGAACGTCAAGTACGTCTACTGGCTCACCGAATGGGACGCATACGACGACGTCGCGGCACTCCTGGCCGAAGGCCGCACGGAGATGGATCCCGAGATGATGCGCGCCCCGATGGCACACGAGGACCACATCTGGCGGATGGTGCCGACGACCGGGGGTAACTGACGGCGGATCGACGCGACGGCAACGCTGGCCCCGGGTGGGGGTCGGACGCATCTTCCGAGCCCGTTCTCTCGAGCTTCCTGATGCCATGACCCGCACCCGTGCCAGCCTTCGCTCTCCCGCGGCGCCCCTGCCGCTGGCGGTGATCGCTCTTTCGGCGATCCTGCTCCCCGCCTGCGCCGAAGCCCAGCGCCCGACCCGCGAGCCTCAGCTCCCGCCTCCCAGCATCACCGAGTACCGCCCCGAGTCCACCCTCGTCGTGCCCGAGAACTTCGTGGCGCGGGCGAAGTTTCCGGTGGTGGACATCCACGGGCACCCGCCGACGCTCGACGACCCGGAGACCATCGCGGAAGTCGTATCGGCCATGGATCAGCTCAACATCGGCGTGATCGTGCAGGCGCGCCCGTCGTCGGGTGCGCGCCTGCAGAGCCAGATCGAAGCAGTACGCGAGGCGGGCGTCGAGGACCGGTTCGTGTTCTTCGCGAGCCTGGACCTCCGTGACGTGGGCCCCGGTTCGGGCGAGCGCATCGCCGCCCAGCTCCGCGAGGACGTGGCGGCGGGCGCGGTCGGAATCGGCGAGATCAGCAAGTCGTTCGGACTCACGCTCAGGAAGGCGGACGGCACGCGCCTCGAGATGGACGATCCCGAGCTCGACATCGTCTGGCAGACGGCCGGCGAGCTGGGGATCCCGGTATTCGTGCACACTGCGGACCCGCCGGAGTTCTTCGAGCCGCTCGACTACACCAACGAGCGCTGGCTCGAGCTCGCGATCTTCCCGAATCGCCGCTTCATGGACGCCGACCGCTTCCCGCACTTCGACGATCTGATGGCGGAGCGGGACCGGATGATCGCGAAGCACCCGAACACCACGTGGATCGTCGCCCACATGAGCTGGTACACGGCCGACCTCGGCCGCCTCGGCGAGCTCTTCGATCGCCACCCCAACGTGTACGGCGAGCTCGGCGCGGTCCTCTACGACCTCGGCCGTCAGCCGCGCTTCGCGAAGCAGTTCTTCGAGCGGTACCAGGACCGGATCCTCTTCGGGAAGGACTCCTTCGCACCCGACGAGTATCCATACTACTGGCGCGTCTTCGAGACCGAGGACGAGTACTTCGACTACTACCGCGACTACCACGCCTTCTGGAAGCTCTACGGCATGGGGCTGACGGACGATGTTCTCCGAAGCATCTACTACGAGAATGCGGTACGGATCATCCCGAACATGCCCACGTCGCAGTTTCCGGCGGGGAACTGACCGCGTCACCGGTCATCGTGCCCACGGAGGCACCGTGATCACGGGCGGAATCGCCGGTACGGGAATGCTGGCCCGACGCGCGCGGCACACGCACCTTGGGCGTCATGTCTGACATTCCCGAGAGGCTGACCGCGGCGTTCGCGGACCGATACGCGATCGAGCGCGAACTGGGCGCCGGCGGCATGGCGACCGTCTATCTCGCAACCGACCTCAAGCACGAGCGTCGGGTCGCGATCAAGGTGCTCCACCCGGAGCTGGCCGCCGTCATCGGGGGCGAGCGGTTCGTGGCGGAGATCAAGACGACCGCGGCCCTGCAGCATCCGCACATCCTGCCGCTCTTCGATAGCGGCGAGGCGGACGGCTTTCTGTACTACGTCATGCCGTTCATCGACGGTGAGACGCTCCGCGAGCGGCTGGACCGCGCCAAGCAGCTCCCGGTCGAGGAGGCCGTCCGGATCGCGAAGGGCGTGGGCGCGGCGCTCCAGTACGCGCACGAACGGGACATCGTCCATCGCGACATCAAGCCGGCCAACATCCTCATGCACGCCGGCGAGCCCGTCGTGGCCGATTTCGGGATCGCGATCGCGATCAGCGCAGCCGGCGGCGGCCGCCTGACCGAGACGGGGATGAGCGTGGGCACGCCCCACTACATGAGCCCGGAGCAGGCGAGCGCCGACCGGGACGTGGACGCCCGCTCCGACACCTACGCCCTCGCCTGCGTCACGTACGAGATGCTGGCCGGTGAGCCGCCACACACCGGGACGAGCGCGCAGGCCGTCCTCATGCGGATCCTCACCGAGAACCCGCGCGACGTGACCGACCTGCGGCGCGCCGTCCCGGAGCACATCCGCGACGCGCTGGCGAAGGGGCTCGAGAAGCTGCCGGCGGATCGGTTCGCCTCGGCCCACGACTTCACGGCCGCGCTCGAGGATGCGTCGTTCCGGTACGAACCGACGGCCACCCTCGGGACACGGGAGACGCGTGCGGTGGCCGCCCCCGGCACCGGCGGTCCCGCACGGATTCTGACGTGGGGCCTTCCCGCCTTCGCGCTCGCGGCGGGCCTCGCGCTCGGCTCCCTGCTGGCGGGGGGTGGCGGTACGGACCCGGCGGGTGGGCTCGCGACCCGAGCCGTCGTGACGCACGACGGCCTCACCTTCGAGGCGCCCGGAATCATGCATCTCTCGCCCGATGGATCACTGATCGGGTTCGTCGGTGACGAGGGGATCCTCGACGGGATCTTCGTGAGGCGCGCGGACGAGCTGCGGTTCCGGCACGTACCCGGCAGCGAGGAGGCCGCGGACATGGCGTTCTCCCCGGACGGGGCGTCCATCGCGATGGCCACGAATCAGGGGGGGATCCAGCTGCTGCCGACCGCGGGCGGTGCAACGCGTGACCTCGTGAGCCTCGTACCCGGGGGGATCGGTGCATTCGGGCTCGGCTGGGAGGGCGACCAGATCGTGTTCGGCTCTCCCGTCGGCGGCACCTTCGAGATCTTTCGCGTCTCGGCGGCGGGGGGGACCCCGGACCGGATGCTGGCATCGGAGAGCGGTGTCGCGCTTCCGATCGCCCTGATCGACGGGGGCTCCCGCCTTCTGTATCTGTCGGTCACGGATCAGGCGATCATGTCCTTCGATCCGGGTGGGGGCGAACCGACCCGCGTGGTGGAGCCGGCGACCTGGGCATGGGTCCTCGATACCGGCGACCTCGTCTACGTCGACGCCGAGGGCGGGGTCTGGGTCGCG
>Ga0102931_1001319_pt1 | contig 12353 bp, 9 predicted proteins | sample SalPonR1_C_D1_MG_FD_79282 | JGI IMG/M metagenome (GOLD analysis project Ga0102931, IMG submission 79282) | Salt pond soil microbial communities from South San Francisco under conditions of wetland restoration - Salt Pond MetaG R1_C_D1_MG | ecosystem: Environmental > Aquatic > Marine > Intertidal... | reverse complement strand
CGTGGCTACGTAGCTCAGCTGGTTAGAGCACAGCACTCATAATGCTGGGGTCGGTGGTTCAAGTCCACCCGTAGCCACCACCTCTTCTCCAGGCCCCGCCGTTACTGTATCGGGCTGATTTCAAAGGAGATTTCGGGGAAATCTGACGACTTGGTACACAAACCGGTCCACAAGCCGGTACACAGTGGATCCATTCGTCGTGGCAAGACACTCATACCTGGTACACCGGCGTTCCGGGCCTCAGTTCCGAATCCGCGTCCCAGAGCACTCTGGGAGGCTTTGCTGCTGCACCCGTAGCACTCCTTGCTATTCTCAGCAACAGCATTTTTCGAGGGGAACACCCTGCTCTATTCGTGATTTAACCGGAGGGCGCATTTTAAGTATCTACAAACATGTAAGACTTAGCAGATAAGGCGACCTCTATCGAGAAAACCGCAGACCCTTTTCTATTTCGAAAACAGCCTAAAAATGCGAGCCCGCCCACGGGCGTTAAATCCCGCTTGCCTAAAGCGGCTAACTGTAGAAGCCGCGACCCCCTTCCTAGCAGGCTTCCACATTTAACTTAATTCGGTCTAGGTGCCTCAAAACCGCTGGCGAACAAAACCGTTCGGGACTCGTCGGTCGCTTGGTTATTCGACAGATCTCCATCCGAAATTCCAGCAGGAGCTATGACAGAGGCCGTGTTCCTTACGACTCCAGAGAAGTTTTCACGAACTCTCGCCGTAACAAAATAGGAAATGGCGGACCCAACTGGCAAATTTACGATATCTTCAATGTCGCCGGACCCCTCGGACTCGCAGATTGCGCCGCCAGACGCCTGACAAATCCAAGATATATCAACAAGCTCAGCGGGCATAACGTCGTTGACGATTGCACCAACGGCATCCAGCGACCCCGAGTTCCTGACAACAATTCTGTAGGTTAGCGGACGATTCACCGAAATCGTGTCGGTGCCAGCATTTTTTGAAATTGCTAAGTCTGGTGCATCGGTCGTACAGACGACCCTCACACTGTCGACTTCCGATCCCCTTAACACGCCCGAGCCGTTTTCGACTGAACAGGTCTGCGCCGGACTGGTTGGCTGTGCTTTGACCGAAATATCGTAGGGCGAATCGTCGGCAAGCGGCTTTGAGAAGAAAAAAGACGCATTAGACCCAACGCTTAACGCGTCCATGCCATTGAGCCAAAGCACCAAGCCAGACCCCTCTAGGCCACGCACCGTGCCACCGACTCGAAGCAACGCCTTAAAGGTGGCCGACACCATGGCATCATTTGTCGCCGAAAAGAGGCATTCGGATTCAGAACTAGAGCAGGCACCGGCCCATTCACCAAAGACTGAGCCAGGAGCTGGCTGTGCCTCTAAGGTCACCATAGCTCCGAGCGGAATCCTTACCACGCAGACAAAACCGCAGTCCGCACTCGCCCCAGCGATTGCACGAACCGACCCCTCCCCTGAGCCCACCTTTTGAACTTCAAGAACGACGTCTCGAGAGACATTTATTGTAAGCGGCTCGCTCGAGCGCCCACCTGGATCGACGACGATTCCGGTAAGGCTGCCCAAGTCGCCAACGAGCTCCAGTTCAAAGAGGTCGTCACCTACAATCGGTGAACCAGAGACTGAAATTCCATCAGCGGCGACCACGTCAAATATTAGCTCGGAATTAACAAACTCTTCAGAGGTTGCGATTAAATCGAGATAATTTCCCAAACCGAATCGTTCGCCTTCCAATAGCGAAATCGACAGTTGTTGAGTGCGTAGATCTGGTGGCAGGATCACCTGATTCACAGTTACGTTTACGGTCGTAGTCGCTACCCCACCGAAACCATCATCCCAAAGAATCTCAAATTGCCTATTTCCGAAAAAGGATTCGTCCGGAATGAACTCGAACTGATAGTTTCCCAAATCACTGACAACCTCGCCATCGAGGAGACCGTTCATGGTGGCGGAAGGAATATCGCCCTCCTCGTCCGCAACTGCCACATCGAAGGAAACCTCGTCCCGCTGATTCATGGATAAGTCAATCACCTCTGCCACAAGCGGACCGTGGTTCTCAGGTCCGACGGGACCCCGCATCATAGTCCAGCTACGAGCAAGACGATTTCCAGCCGCGTCCTCAGCAACAAACTCGAACTCGTAGGGTTTACCTCGCTCAAGAAGATCATAATCTGTCCAGCGGTCCAAATCGCTAAGAAAACTGCTGTCAAAGTCATGCGTGGGCGGAAATGCTGATCCCCCCGCTCGAATAACTCCATCTACTGTTAGCCAAAGGTTCACGAGATCCCCATCGGGGTCCCAAACATCTACCATGAAACCGACTTCCTCATCTTCGGCGTCCCAAAGACGCCGAACAATGGCGCCGTCATCTGGCAGATTATGGTTGAGCAGCTTCGGCGCTGATGGGTTTGAGGCTGCGCCCATATTAAGTTGGACAGAGATAGTGTCGCTACGTCCTCCAGCATCATAGACAGTTATTGGAAATGTACCGGACTGTGTCGGATGAACGTTTACCCGAAACACATCGAAGTGGTCATTTACGAAACCGTCTTCAAGTGGATCCGGATCACCTACGCTAGTCATATCCCAGACAAGTTCCTCAAGATCACCATCAGGATCCGAAACAAATACAAAAAACGCAACATTCTCACCCGGCAACACATAGGTATCTGAACTTGCATCAGGCAGCACCAGTTCGATTGAAGGTGCCCTGCTCCCCGTCTGACCTTGACGAAGATTCCACGCTATGGGACTTGATCGGTTCCCCGCTTCGTCCTCGACGACCAGCTCCAACGCATGATTTCCAGAATCGGGCAAATTACTTACGCTCTCTCTGAAGCCAGGGTAATCCCTTAATCGGTCTTCTACCTGATGGAGTTGCCCATTGAGATAAAGCAAGACCCGCTCTGCGTCCCATTCCGCGTCTTCAATTATCCCCCCGATGGAAAGATTTCCACTATTGTAGATCGTTCCCGCAGGCGGATAAATACTCGAAATAACAGGCTCCGTCCCAGAAGACGCATCCCGCACCAAGGCATCGACGGACAGCGATTCGGAAACTGTTTCTCCCGATGCATCTCGAAAAAACACCTCCAAAAGGTACTCACCTGCGGCCGGGAAGACTATGGTTTCATCGAAGGCCTCGTCAAAATCGGGCACATTATTAGTGTTTTCCCGAACTCGCACCCCGTTTACTTCGAGTGCGTAATAGATGACACCGTCGTCGGAATCCAGAGCCTCCGCACGAAATGAGTACGGACGTCCAGCGCGCATCCACTGATAAGGTAGTTCACTCCGATCCAATCCAAAGTAGGTGATGTTCGGTGGTATGTTCCCGTCCAGTGGTGTGCCTGCCTCGATCATCCAGGTAAGCTCTCCAACCAGACCATCGTTGTCTGTTGCACGTGCGGTTAGTGTGTGATAGTCACGGGCGCCAAATTCGATGTCAACGCGTTCCTGAGACGCCGGATTTCCGCCTCCCATAGTATCCGTATCGACAAGCAACCCATCGAATATCCACTCCACCGTGCGAGTGTTATCATCTTGATCAAAGACTTCAACCTCGAAATCGACGCGGCCCAGCGGCACTTGCGTGTTGACATCTAGTGGACTCAGAGCTGATACTACCGGGCCAAACGTTTGCCGCACGTCTACCTTCCACTGCACTACGCGCGACGCGCCATCCGTGTCATAGATTGTTGCGAAGATGTCGAATGTATTTCCAGCGTTGTCATCGTCAAAGCTGAAATTCATACTCTCGGTGTCTTCACAGCCATCGTCTAGATCGTCACGGCTGTCGCTCTCCTGAATAGAGGCCGGGCCATTTGATCCCCAGATAATATGTGACAGATTGCAGTCGGAATCGAATGCGCGAATTTTGAAACGTGTGACCTGACCAGTTAGCTGGTCGGTTCGATAATCGGGCGTGAGCCGATCTCCGTAGGGTCGAACATTAAAGTCATTTGGCGGCTCCGCCTCAATGTTCACGACGCTCGAGTCACTGTCGAAACCGTCGCTGACATTCAGACGCACCGAGTAGATTCCCGCCTCATCCGCCACGAAAGAAGTAATAGAAGCCGCTGGTGCCCAGAGAGCCGCAGCTGAGCCTGCAGGGCGCGTCTCAATGGACCAGGCATAGCTCACGTTATCAACGGCGCAGGCTGTACTTTGATCACCCGTTACGGTCACGTTCTCGCCTACGGAAACTAATGTACTTTCAGGCTGAATCACGGCCTGCAGCCCATAATCGCAGGAGGGACTAGGGAAGTCCGAAGGATCGTTCGGGTCAGCATTCCTGTCCGTTTCGTAGCGATTACCATAACCATCGCCATCGACGTCTACGTAAAGATCCGCCCGCTTTGCGTAATCGATGTAGTCACGTCGCACCAATCTTTCCATACTTCTGTAAACGCTTAAAAATTCAGCTTGGTCATAATCCGAGAAACCACAGCCTTGTCCCGGCAAAAAAAGGGCGAGATCAGTGCATTCTGTTGTCGAATTTAGGAAAGGGATCACCCACTGTTCCGCCAAGCTAATAAGCTCCTGATCACTCTCCTGAAAATCGATCGTGCGCTGCGATAGCAGCGTACTCATCAATGTTGATGCGATAAGGTTCGCATTGACAAGGAACTCTTCCTGGTTCAGATCCCAGATACCTTTGTAAAGCACCCATATCTCGGCCCCCTGGAGGAAATAGTCAACGACGTCCGGCCCGGCTGGCGGCGTTGTACCCACTATGATTCCATAGAGCTCGCTTGCGAAGCCCGACATGCCATCGGCACCCAAGATTGCTGCGGAACTCTCAATTGCGCTTAAGTCGGCACTCAGGATATCTTCCGCACGCACGCCTTGATCAGCAGCCAGACCCGCAAGGTCGAGCACGATCGACACTCCTCCTTGTAGGTGGCCCTCCGTTGCTTTTGCGGAATCATGGAAACTCTTGGCCGTGCTCAGCAGCCCGACTGCTTTGAGTTTTCGGGAGGTGTCAGCTACGACCCCGCTGATCGCCTGGATTATCTTAAAGCGATTAAGCTCAGTTAGTCGGCGATAGATAGTGGAGAAAGCCTCATCAGCCCGAGCCTCTGCAGAACCTAGCGAGCCTTCATCGTCTGGAAAGAACTCGACTTCGATCGACTGAAAGGCCGAACCATCCACGCCATTGACATTGACAAGATAGGTTTCGACAGCCGTCGTAGGCAGGTAAGTCTGGCGACAGAGCGACCCCTCGAATGCATCGGAACAAGGACTCAAAGGCAAATTGATAGCGAGATTGCTGCCAGGAGAGATCGTCAGAACGGCCGAAGAGGGCATTGAGAGGGAAAAAACCCGCAGCACTCCGGGACCTCGGGCAAGAAGAGTGAACTCCGGATCGGCGTTCGAAAAGTTGACGGCCCACTGCTCCGCGAACGTAAACTGAGGTTGGATAGTGGCCAGATTTGAAAAGTAGGTACTCCCGCTTCCCGTTGGCAGGTCGGCGAAATCGACCTGACCATCAACACTCTCGGGCCGCATCCATAGCAGAGCTACTAGAAGAAGCGGCGCAAATCTAAATGCCGACATTTCCCTATCCCCCATCTTGTTCCCGTACGAGATGAATTTGGTGTAACCCAAGGATTAGCATGCGGTACGCCACAGGCACACCCGCAAAATCCTCTGTTCAGCGCATGACCGCGATCTCTCCCCGATTCTCTCAAACCAAGAAAAATCGTAAGGATGACTTTAATCAAGTACTTAGCCGGAAGTCGGCTCCCCACTTCTTCCGAAGCACTTCGCTGGTCCAAAGCGAATCAGACCGCAAAATAGACCTAAGCGCTCGCTGCAAAAATAAGAGTACCCCACAGATTCGCCGATTTCAATGGCGAATGGACGAAATGCCCCCGCTTTCTGGACGCGAGTCACCTGGCACCTCCTAAGTAATCTTTTCGTATTCCCTACAAGCCAGGTCCAAGAACAATCTTGGTCGAAATGAGCCCACGCTTAGCAGTCTTGGCAAGTCTTGAGGGACTTCTCACAGGAAAATTTACGCAAGCGCGTTTCCCGTTCCGGTAGCCACCTCGATATTAATGCTTTATGCAGACCCTTCTTGGGACTCACATAATGGCACCCTGTTTGGTACGCTTTATCAAGAAGTACGGCTAATCTCGGAAATAAAATGATCTAACAATAATTATATTTTCCAATTACTTAGAATTAGCGGGCGTCAGATGGCTATGCTGCTCCACCCGTAGCCACCATTTCTCCCGCGCACGCCAGATTTCGAATTGCTTCCGTACACGGTTGCCGGAACAGTTCCGGGCCTGCACTGCCGAGCGACCTCACCGGTGTGTCTCGGCGTACATCTGCAGGAATTCGCCCAGCATCGCGGGTGTAATCCTGAACGGATTGAATTCGCCGACGCCGTGGCGGCCGAGCAATTGCAGCAGCTGCCGGCGCATGCTGACGTAGCTCATGGTGTTTTCGGGGAACATCCGCCGCTCGATCGGTTCGACAACCAGGAGTTCGGTGTTCTTGTGCCTGACGTCATCGCTGTTTCGACGGTATATCGCTTCGATGGCTTCGCGCGGCCCTTCGAGACATTGCAGGAAAAATCGATTTCCGTAATGAAAGATGCCGCCGGCGAGTTCGTCGGCCTGCAACCTGGGCGCCGGGTACATGATCCGTGAAATCTCGAGCTCGACCCCCCTCGGGTCGGCCCAGCTGGAAAAGTTGGCTTCGCTGCAGAACGCGGCCCGCACGAGCGCGTCGGGCGCGTAGTCTTCGAACACTGTCATGTCGTCGGAGGATCCCTCGATTCCCGCAGTCATATTAGCATCGCCGAATCAGCGGGCGAGCGGGTCCGTTTCGATTTGATGGCGGGCTCAGTGACAGTCGATTTCTCCGGCACACACCCGAATCGCATCGCCGCCGATCGTCAGCGACTCGAATGCTCCGTGCCTGATTTCGAACCGCACCCTGATTCGCGCCGGTCGTCCCATTTCGATGCCCTGCTCCACCTGCCAGTCGTAGTCGCCGTCGGCGAGCTCACCAGCCGCCATCAGCTGCGCCGGCAGCCCCGCGGCCGCCGAACCGGTGGCCGGGTCCTCGGCAACGCCGATGTGCGGCCCGAACATCCGAACGTGCCAGTCGGAACCCGACCCTGGCGCGGCCGGCGCGTAGAGGAGAACTCCACAGGCATCGCCCAGTCCGAGCGCGTCCCAGGCCGCGGTATTCAGGCGCGCGCCCTGAACGGCAGCCAGTGGCGCCGCGGCGTAGAAAAAGTCGATTCCGGCGCCGCAGCGCCTCGGCGCGTGTGGACCGGTATCGACACTGTCTTCCGGCAAGCCGAGCGCGGCTTCTACGCGAGCCGCCTCAGGCCCGCGCGCTCGAATCACCGGCAGATTGGGATTGTCGAATTCGGCATGCCAGACGTCACCGCCGCGATTGTCCACGCGCACCGGGAACCGGCCGGCCGACAGTTCGAGCATCATCGGTTCGTCACGCCTGCCCCGGCGCGCGATCGCCGTGGCCGCGCCCACCGTGGGATGACCGGCGAATGGAAGTTCGCCGCCGGGCGTGAAAATGCGAATCCGCGCGACGCATTCGGCAGTCCCGGGGGTCAGCAGAAACACGCTCTCGGAGTAGTTGAACTCGCGTGTAATGCGCAGCATCGCCTCGCCCGACAGGACATCGGCACCGAAGATTACCGCCAGCGGGTTGCCGGCGTACCGGCGGTCCGTGAAAACGTCCCAGGTTTCGTATCGAAGCATTCCGCGCACCGGTGTCCTTTCCGTTCATGGGTCTCGATCGGATTCTGGCATGCTCGCAAGAAAAATATTTTCCCCATTTTCAAAAAACTGGCGTATAGTGCTCGAAGCTGCAGAACACAGCAGTGGTTGATTTTGACCGTAATCCCTAAAGACTACCCCTCAATATCCTCCATTTCCTGAATTCACGCGCAGTCAAGAGCGCACCGGCAGCACATCGGGCACCGCCATTTCGGCAACCCGGTTTTTTTAATTAATTGAAAGAGTAAAGAAACAATGTCTACTACCACTGGCACAGTGAAATGGTTCAACGATGCGAAGGGTTTCGGCTTTATCTCGCAGGATGACGGCGGCAAGGATGTATTCGTGCATTTCAGCGCGCTGACCGGTTCGGGCTTCAAGAGCCTGGCCGAGGGCCAGAAGGTCCAGTTCGAAGTGACCGACGGCGCCAAGGGCCCGCAGGCTTCGAACGTCGTCACGATCTGATCGCGACCGACAGAAAGCTGTAGAAAAGGCCCCGCCCAGTGCGGGGCCTTTTCTTTTTAATGACATCGGATTGCCTGCGGTACCCGCTGCCAGCCAGATTCGCTATGCTGTGCATCCGGCCAAACCGGTGCAGCTCAATGGAAGACACGCGGCAGATGGCAGCAAAGGTTCTTTCGCTACTGGACCTGACCCGACTCGAAGACGACGCCGACGACAGCCAGGTGCGCGCACTTTGCGCACGCGCCGATACGCGCTTCGGGCACCCGGCTGCGGTCTGCGTGTATCCGCATTTCGTCTCCGCGGCCCGGGACGCATTGGACCAGGCCGACCTTTCGGGCGATGTCGCAGTGGCGACGGTGGCCAATTTTCCCGCCGGCGGCAGCGATCTGAAACTGGCTCTGCTGGATACGGAACAGGACCTCGAGTACGGCGCCGATGAAGTCGACGTGGTGTTTCCATGGCGCGCGTTGCTGGCCGGCAACGAGGCCGCCGGCGCCGATCTGGTCGCCGAGTGCAAGGCGATCTGCGGATCGCACACGCTCAAGGTGATCCTGGAATCCGGGATGCTCCCCGACGCACATGCCGTCCGGCGCGCCGGCGAGATCGCGATCAACGCCGGCGCCGATTTTCTCAAGACATCGACCGGCAAGGTCGCGGCGGGCGCCTCGCCCGAGGCCGCCCGCACCATGCTCGAGACCATCCGCGACAGCGGCCGGCCGGTCGGCTTCAAGGTCTCCGGCGGGGTGCGCACGCTCGCCGATGCCCGCCAGTACACGCAGATCGCCGAAGACGTGATGGGTCCCGGATGGGTCTCGCCGGCAACCTTCCGGATCGGCGCCTCTAGCCTGCTGGATGCGCTGCTGGCGGAGCTCGAAGGAGAATGACCCCGCTGCCCCAGGAAATCATTCGAAAAAAACGCGACGGCGGTGTCCTGGACGATGCCTCGATAAATGAATTCATCGCCGGCATCGCCGACGGCAGCGTGGCCGACGAGCAGCTCGGCGCGTTCGCCATGGCGGTCTTTCTCAACGGCATGAACCGGGACGAATGCATCGCCCTGACGCTGGCCATGCGCGATTCGGGGCGGGTCATGCAGTGGGCGGACCAGGACCTGCCGGGGCCAGTGCTGGACAAGCACTCCACCGGCGGCGTCGGCGACGCGGTCTCGCTGATTCTTGGGCCGTGGGTGGCCGCCTGCGGCGGCTTCGTGCCGATGATCTCCGGGCGCGGGCTCGGACATACGGGCGGCACCCTGGACAAGCTTGCCAGCATCCCGGGCTACGATCCGTTCCCCGATCCGGAACGACTTTCGCGGGTCGTCAGGCAAATCGGCGTGGCGATCATCGGCCAGACCGACGATCTGGCGCCGGCGGATCGGCGCTTCTACGCGGTGCGCGACGTGACCGCCACGGTCGAGTGCATGCCGCTGATCGTCGCCTCGATCCTGTCGAAAAAACTCGCCGCCGGCCTGGAGGCGCTGGTCATGGACGTCAAGACCGGCAGCGGCAGCGTGATGGGCGCCGAATCGCGATGCGTGGAACTGGCCGAGACCATCTGCAGCGTGGCCGCGGGCGCCGGCACGCCGACTTCGGCGTTGGTGACTGACATGAACCAGGTGCTTGGTCGCAACGCCGGCAACGCGCTGGAGGTCGCCGAAGCCATCGAAATCCTGCGCGGCGAACGCCGCGCAGGCCGGCTGCTCGAAGTCACCCGCGCGCTGGCGGCCGAAATGCTTCTGGCCGGCGGACTGTTCGCGGAGCGCAACGAGGCGCTTTCAGCGCTGGATGAAAGTCTCGGCTCCGGCCGCGCCGCAGAACGGTTTCAGTCCATGGTCTCGGCGCTGGGCGGTCCGAACGAGTTGCTGGGGCAGTATCGGGAGATTCTGCCCGAGGCCCCCGTGGTCGTAGAGGTCGCACCCGCAGAGGCCGGTTTCATCGTCGAAATGGATGTCTACCGGCTCGGGATGACCGTGGTCGAGCTCGGCGGCGGCCGAACGCGCAGTGACCAGAAAATCGATCTCGCCGTGGGCCTGGAGAACGTCGCCGGCATAGGCGAACGGGTCGACGAGCACCGCCCGATCGCGCGCATCCATGCCCGCAGCCACGAGGACGCCGCGCGCGCGGCGACTCGACTGACCGCCGCGATCAGGCTGTCGGACACGCCTGCAGACCCGCCGCCGCCGATCCACCGCGCCGTGAATTCGTCGCGGCCCCGACCCGCAAGGGATACATTTTAATCGTGAAGCGTATCGACCCGGAAATTCTCCAGGCCCTGCTTCGGACCCGTGAAGCGGCCTATGCACCCTACTCCGGGTTCCAGGTCTCGGCGGTTGCCGTATCATCCGACGGTCGCAGCTATGCCGGCTGCAACGTCGAGACGGCACACTTCAAGAGCGTCTGCGCCGAGGCCTCGGCACTGTCAGCCATGGTCGGCGCCGGGCGGCGCGAACTTGCGGCCATCTACGTCCTGGGTCCCGGAGACACGCCCTGCCCGCCCTGCGGCGACTGTCGCCAGCGAATCCACGAGTTCGCCCGCGGCACGGCGCGCGTGATACTGGTCGACGAAAGCGGCCGAGAACTGCAATGCCGCACCATCGAGGAACTGCTGCCTTATGCATTCGGGCCCGACAGCCTAGAAACGCGCTGAAGCCCGGCTGAACCTGAAATCGCACGGAGCCGGCCACCGGAGACAATTCCATGCACAAGACCATACCAATCGCTCTGCCGCTTGCCGCGATCACGTTTGCAATCACGCTTTCAGTCGCACTTGCATTTTCGTCCCATGCTGATTCCGCCGAACAGGAGGTCGACGCCATGGACACCGATACCGCCGGGAGATTTGCTCAGTTGGCACTCGACTGCATCGAGCGCGAATACCCCAACCTGATCCATCACGTGCTGACCGGCGACGACGATGTGGCGCCGCCGCGCGAACTCACGCCTGCCTTCTACGGGTGTTACGACTGGCACTCGGCGGTGCACGGCCACTGGCTGCTGGTCCGCCTGGCGCGCCGCTATCCCGACAGCGACTTCGGGAAAAAGGCAATCGAGGCGCTGGGACGCAATCTCACGCACGCGCACCTGCTGGCCGAGGCCGCCTACGTCGCCAATCCGGCGCGCGACGGTTTCGAGCGGCCCTACGGTCTTGCCTGGCTGCTGCAGCTGATCGCGGAACTGGACGAATGGGGCGAACCGCCCGCCGACCAGTGGCGCGAGTGGCTGGTGCCGCTGGAATCGATCGCGGTGCAGCGGCTTACCGAATGGATTCCGAAGCTGGGCTACCCGATCCGGATCGGCGAGCACGACCAGACGGCCTTCGCTTTCGGCCTGGCCTGGGATTACGCAGAACAAGTCGGCAACCCTGCGCTTCGCAAGTTGCTGGCCGATGCCGGGCGGCGCTTCTACATCGAAGATCGAAATTGCCCGCTGAGCTACGAGCCTTCCGGCCACGACTTCCTGTCGCCTTGCCTGGCCGAGGCCGACTTCATGCGGCGAGTTCTGAGCAGCGAGCGCTATGCCGAGTGGCTGACCGGATTCCTGCCGAACATCGGCGAAGCCAACTGGCTACCGGTCGCGCGCGTGACCGACCGCGGCGACGGCAAGCTGGCCCATCTCGACGGCCTGAACCTCAGCCGTGCCTGGATGCTGGGGGGCATCGCCTCGGGCCTGCCCGCCGACGATTCCAGACGCATCCCGCTGCTTGAAGCGGCCGCGGGGCACGCCGAAGCCGGGCTTGCCGGTGTCAGCGACGCGCACTACGAGGGCGGCCACTGGCTGGCCAGTTTCGCGGTTTACCTGGAAACCCGAAGAGGTATCGCCGGGGGCGACTGAACGACAGCGAGCGTCGATCCGCAGAACGGATATGTCCGGATTTTTCCACGCCATGCGTAGTCAGGCGCTGAGCGTCGAACATATTTTAAAAGGCTTCTCCGATGAACCAGGAACGACTCCGCAAACCCGGGTTCGGCGAACGACTTCGCCAGCTCGGCTACCTGTTCAAGCACACCTTCACGCTGGTCGGTCGCGATCCCGGCATCATCCGGCCGCTGGCCCGGATGATCATCTACGGCGCCGTGGCGGCAAGCGCCCTGTTCTGCGCGCTGCTGGCGTTCGGGCTCGATGCGGATGGCT